>Ga0209162_1001447_pt1 | contig 23287 bp, 19 predicted proteins | sample YNPNPMetaG_FD_187121 | JGI IMG/M metagenome (GOLD analysis project Ga0209162, IMG submission 187121) | Anoxygenic and chlorotrophic microbial mat microbial communities from Yellowstone National Park, USA - YNP NP MetaG (SPAdes) (version 2) ...
TGAAAAAACATCCACAAAACTCATCAAGTTCCTGTGGTACCATCCTTTATTCTTAGAGTTAGCATTATCGATCGAAAGTATAGGGGAGCATCCATCCATGAAGACCGTGCCTTAATTCGATGTGCGTTTATGTAAGGGTCCCGCCACGGCGGGATTGCCCCTACGATGTAAAAGAATTATGGTGAGATGAGATGGAAGCATCATCGAAGACAATCCCGCAAGTTGAATCTATCATGGCTTTTATGTAAGTTACGGATTTAATAATTTTACCATGTCTCTTACAGCCTGTTCCATCCCAACCATGACAGCACGGGCTATAATAGAGTGTCCTATGCTGAATTCTTCGATTTCCTGAATTTCTCTTAGCCAAAGTACGTTTTCGTAATCTACTCCATGACCTGCGTGAACGTTAAGCCCCAATTCTTTAGCAAGCCTAGCGGCGTTTTTGAGTATCTCAAACTGCCGCCGCCTTTCTTCGATAGTTTTGGCTTCGGAGAATATTCCGGTGTGTAGTTCCACCACATCCGCTCCCACTCTGGCTGCTGCTTGAATTTGCTGAACCGCCGGATCTATGAAAAGACTAACTTCTATTCCCGCTCGGTGAAGCACTGAAATAGCATCCTGAATTTTCATCTCCTGGTCGGCTACATTAAGCCCACCCTCTGTAGTAAGTTCTTCACGCCGCTCGGGGACAAGTGTAACACGGTCTGGTTTTATTCTTGTTGCGATGGCTAGCATCTCTTCTGTGTTTGCCATTTCCAGGTTCAGATGAGTTTTAACAATCTGCCGAAGTAGTTCGAGATCTCGATCCTGAATATGACGTCGGTCTTCTCTAAGGTGCACCACTATTCCATTTGCGCCTCCTAGTTCCGCAAGGATTGCTGCGGCTACAGGGTCTGGATACTTGGCTTTTCTTGCCTGTCTTAGAGTAGCCACGTGATCAACATTTACTGTTAGACGAGCCATCGTGTCTTTCTCCTCTTTTGTGGAGATGTATTTTTTGCCTACGTTGCTATTTGTTGCTCTGCCCCATAAATTTGTCGTTGTTTGTTGATGTCTCTCATTGGGACATTAACGTTCTGCAGTGAGATACCATTTCCAAGATGAAGAATCATAACCAAAAGACGTCAGCAATTCCATGGTTTTTGTGTCCATTAAAGAAGCTTCTTCAGGGGTTGCGTGATCATACCCCAGAAGATGAAGGATACCATGCACCAGCAATAGATCCAACACCATTTCCGCAGGACACCCGTGTTCTTCCGCCATACGAAAGGCAGTTGGAATGGATATTACCACATCTCCAAGCATTCTAAGGCGATCTTCACCGGGAAATAGCACATCTTCCATAGGGAAAGCCATTACATCGGTTACGCTGTCGATCCCCAGATATTGGGCTTTTAAATGCCTTATTGTGTCATCGTTGGTGAGAAGTATGCTTAACTCTACGCCGTCACAGTCCAAGACGTTTAAGACATGGTTGACCACTTTTTTCAGCCTCTCCAGATCTATCTCCCGTTCCGTTTGCTCGTTTTGAAGCATCACCTCGTTCATCTGCCGCTGCTCCTTTTTTTGCTTCATTTGCCTGTTGCTGAGGATATTCAATGCGCTTATGGTGAATTGCTCCGAGAATCTGATAGAAATGCTTGGCAATTTGATGAAGATCCCTGAGAGTCAATTCGCAGTCGTCTAGTTGTCCATCAGTGAAAGCCTGATTGATAATTTTGGAAACCATTCCCTGGATACGTGCAGGAGTAGGGTTGGGAAGAGACCTGCAAGCGGCTTCTGCCATATCCGCAAGCATCACAAGGCCTGCTTCTTTCGTTTGAGGTTTGGGGCCTGGATAGCGATAATCTTCTATATTTACAGGCGGTAGCTCAATACCTTTTCTGTGTTGCTTGATCTTACTCCTGAGCTCTATTGCCTTATTGTAAAAATAGGCTATCAGACTGGTGCCGTGATGTTGTTGGATTATGTCGATGATGGGTTTTCCTAACTTATGTTGTTTTGCCAATTCAACTCCGTCTTTGACGTGGGAAATTAAAATGAGACTGCTCATGGATGGAGCAAGCTTTTCATGGCGGTTTTCGCAACTGAATTGATTTTCGATAAAGTAAAGAGGTTTTTTGATTTTACCTATATCATGATAATAGCCTGCCACTTTAGCAAGAAGCCCTTTAGCACCTATGGCACGAGCGGCAACTTCTGCCATAGTACCTACGATCATACTGTGGTGATACGTGCCCGGAGCCTGAAGCATGAGCTCTCTAAGAAGGGGATGATCCATTGATGCGAGTTCCATAAGGCGTGTATCAGTTGTGTATCCCAGGAGATATTCTACAAGCGGGATGAATCCAGCGGCCAGTACACCAGAAAGAAGCCCGCTTAGAAGTGTTACAAAGGCGTATGAAAAGTAAAAACTCCAGTCCCTTGTGCCTACAGTAAGTAGAAATGCAAGGACTAAAGCAGTTTGGAAAAAGGCGACCCAAAGTCCTGTCCGGATTGGCTTAACACGGTTGTGGTATGGATGCAGCCAGTGAGCGCTCAAAAGAGCACAAATAAAGAAATACATGAACACCCATAAGCTACCACGGCCGAGAAAGGTTACCACAAAGCATAAAACAAAGGAAAAAAGATATGCCACTGCTACATTAAAAAAGGTTGCTACAATCATTGGCGCAGCCGCGATTGGAATAGCTAGGATCACAAGTTCTAAATCATTCCCGAAAGGAAACATCTGTGAGCCCAACTTTCCGCCAGAAAGTTGCAACTGAAAATTTGATAACCAGAAAGAAATGCCAGCGTAAATAGCAATAATGGCTTCAAGAATTAAAATATCTTTGTCGTTAAGTCTCAAAGATCCAAAGTGTTTTATGCCAATGTAGAAGGGCACTATGAGTATTACAGAACAAAGGATTGTTAGCAGTACAATGAACTCGGATAAAGGCGTCCTGATCTCTATAGATTCTGTTACTCTTTTCCAGTAAAGGACGGTAAAAAGCAGCGCTACTAATACGGTAAGAAAGAAGGTTGACAGCCAGCGTTTCCAGTAGGGGACAATGCTTTTATGGAACACTTTACGAGTCTTGTGAATACAAATGGATGCGATTGTATTCATATTTTTTCCATTAGAGGGTAACTTCATTTTTACTAAGCACAAGCTACTAGCGCATTTTACCACTCAACGCTATTGTGCCATAATCTTGCTCACTTTTTTCTTTCGCTCGACCCTGATGCACTCTCATAAGCCATTATAATATCCTGAACCAACTTGTGTCTTACAACATCTTTATGGGAAAAGAATATAAACTGTATGTCTTCAATTCCTCGGAGAATTTCCATAGCTTCAACAAGGCCGGAAAGTTTTTCATCGGGAAGATCAATCTGAGTGATATCTCCCGTGATAACGGCTTTTGAACCGATTCCAAGACGAGTAAGAAACATCTTCATTTGCTCTCTGGTTGTATTCTGGGCCTCATCGAGTATAATAAAAGCTTCATTTAGAGTTCGGCCTCGCATAAATGCAAGCGGAGCTATCTCTATTACGCCTTTTTGGATCAGTCTGGCAGCGTCGTCGAAATCCATCATGTCGTGTAGTGCATCGTAAAGAGGTCTCAGATAGGGGTTAACTTTTTCGACAAGATCACCAGGGAGAAAACCTAATTTTTCTCCGGCTTCTACCGCAGGTCGAACAAGGATAATTCGCCTGACTTCCTGTTTGCTGAGAGCCGACACAGCCATAGCCATTGCAAGATAGGTTTTCCCTGTTCCTGCAGGACCGATTCCAAAGACCACATCATAGTTCCGAATTGCTTCTATATACTCCTTTTGCTTTGGGCTCTTCGGGGTTACCGATTTTCGATTGGAGCCAACAATAATCCTGTCGAAAAAAATATCCCTTAACCGAACGTCGCTGTTTTCGCTCAATATGCGTGATGCATATATGATGTCGGTTGCGTAGACCGGATATCCTTTCTGAATTAGATCGGAAAGTTCTTCAAGAAGCCGAAGGGAAATATCAACCTGTGATGCAATTCCTTCAACCAGGAACTGATTTCCTCTAAGGTGGAGCTTTACTCTAAGCTGTTTTTCAATGATCTTAAGATTGCTGTTACGTTCTCCAGCAAGCTGTCTTACCACTTCTACGTCATCAAATGTGCAAGACTCCCTTGCAAGTGCTTCACTTCTATCTCTCAAAGTCTTCTCGTGCACCTCCTCTTTGCTGTCGTTTCCAATTTCCCACTATTCTTTTTATCATGATCTTTTAGATGAGCAAGATGTTTGTTGTTCAGAAAGTAAAAACTTTGTCGGCTTCTTTTGCTAGTTCATACAGGTCATCCATCCATCCGAGAGGGCATGTAGCTGAAGCCACAAGACCGTGAGCTTTCATGCAAACACCTCAGACATAAAAGTCTCCTTGAAAGGCATTTATTTGCTCCATTACGTTAAAAGGCTCAGGCGGTATTTTTTCAAAAGTCACCGCTTTGCCAAGCATAAAAACACTTACTTCATCTCCTTTTTTTACGGCCAGATTTGCAAGCCTCATGGCGTTATACATGGTTTCTGCATCATCGGTTGAAATAATGAAAAGCACCTTCATCGTTTTTCTCCTTTTATTTTTTGGCTAGGCTGTTTTTTCTAATCTACAGTAAAAACTTCGGTTAGAAGGGGTGCTCGTTATGGGATTTCTCGTGCTGTCGTCCGTAAGGTTATTGACACCCCAAAGAGGATTCACTTCACCCCAGCCCCACGGGATGCGTATAACCTGTTGTGGCACTACATCGGAAATTCGAACTTTCATTTTTACTTCACCTTTTGGAGTGCGAACAACCACTTCATTTCCGGTTTCTATGCCTAGCCTGGTGGCATCGGCAGGATGGATTTCGATGAACGGTTCTGGGTCAAGTTTTCTTAAAGAGGGAACATGGAAGAACTGAGTATGAGTATAGCAATTTCTCCTTTCACCGCTTATGCCTATCATCGGATATTGATCCTTTGCCTCTGAAAAACTTACCGGATCCTCGGGGAATCCACTTTTGTATGGCACCGGATCGTACCCTACGGACTCCAGCCTGTGGGAGAAAATCTCTACCTTGCCCGATGGAGTCGGAAAGCCATCGGTACGGTATTTTTCGTAGGTTAGAGCCGAAGAAAAGAGTCCCTGAGGATGTTTTCTTAGTTTTTCAACGGAAAGTCCCGATGGTTCCAATTGTTCATCAATGGCTTCTTCCACATCTTTCCATGGAAAATATTGTCCCAATCCAAGATAGCGAGCCAGATCAAAAATGATTTTCCAATCAGGATGACTTTCACCGACCCATGGGATTACCTGATTCTGTAGCACAACCAGGCTGTTTCTCATAGATGCCCGGTTTAACTGTGTTTTTTCAAAGCATGTCGTGGCAGGAAGTATTACATGAGCAAACTCTGCGGTTCTGTTTCTGAAAAGATCTATTACCATCAGAAAATCCAGTTTTTCTAAGGCAGAGGCGGCTCGATTTGATTCGGTCATTGTGACTGCTGGATTTCCCGACTGCACAATGAGTCCTTTAACGGCGTATGGTTTTTCATCGAAAATAGCATCAATTAGGCAAGATTGTGCATGGAGTCCCCAGGTGGGATGAAAATTATTAAACAGGGGGTAGGATGCTGTGACTGGCTCAATATTTGGAGGAAGAAGTTCCTTAAGCTGGATGTTTTTTAGAGGCACAGGCTGGGGAATAAAATCGCCTCCCGGGATGTCAAGATTTCCCGTGATCGCTCGTAAAATAGCTACCGCCCTTGTGGCTTGAAATACTTCGAGTTGCATATCAAGCCCGTTTCCGTCGATGATACATGCAGGTTTTGTTGATGCGTAGAGTCGAGCGGCTTCGCGTATTAAACCTGCATCAATCCACAAAGTGCGAGCAACTTTTTCCGGTTTGTGGCGATCGTCCAGCGCCACATCACAGAGTTCATCAAAACCGATGCAGTAAGATTCTACAAAAGCTTCGTCATAAAGACCTTGCTGGATAATTTCGTGTAACATGGACATCGCAAGAAGTCCGTCATGACCTGGTCTTACTTGAAGCCAGATATCGGCTTTGTTGGCAAAAAAAGTCCTTATCGGATCCACTACAATGAGTTTCGCTCCTCGCTCTTTTGCAGAAATAATGGCTTCAGCCATAGCCGGGGCTGTGTTTTTGTCGTTTTTTCCCCAGATTACAATGCACCGAGCATCCTTTGCCATAGGAACCGTCATCGCTCCGTAGGTGTAAGTGTGAGCCATCTCTCTGGCAACATGACATACCGAACCGTTTCCTATAGCATTTGGTGATCCGAAAGCACTCATTAAGCGAATTGCATAATCCCAGGGAGTTCCCCAGTCGGCAGCCATACCGCGAAGCCATGAAACAGCCTGGGCTCCATGAGAGTCTTTGATCTTCTGTAGTTGTTCCGCTACAAAGGACAAAGCTTCTTCCCAGGAAGTTTCCCGGAATTTTTCTCTGCGGTTTTTTCTAATAAGTGGTTTAAGGATGCGATTTTTTGAGTAAACGATTTCGGGAGCAGCTTTTAATTTAGGGCATACGAGGCGTTTATTAGGTGGCATGAAAGAAACCCTTTCTGCTCCCACGAGCCTATTTTCTTCTATCTTAACCTCAATGGGACAACAAGCAGAACAAAGTCTGCAAACCGTGTGTTTTGTCATTATTTTGCTCCTGACCCTAGATTATTTATCTAACCGCCTTAATGAAAAGGCTACGAATCAACTCAAAGTGATTTCGGTGCGTTCTCAACTTCCACCAGACATGCCCTCTGTAAAGGACTTGCCATGGCGGAAACAAAAAAGTCTCTTTCGAATCAAGGATCTTTGCAATGTTTTCTATGCCATATCCTGAAAAAGGACCTTTGTCTTTGCCACCTAGCCATTCATCAATGGGCGAAGAATCTGTAGACCATGAAAACGGATCGGATATAAGACACTGAGCATCACTCTTGCGTGAGACTCTATCCATTTCCTTAATGTGTCTTAGCGGGCTTGGAACTTTATCAATCACGTTTAGAGATGATACAACGGAAGCTGAACCCGTCTTGAAGGGAAGGTTGAGAGCATCGGCTATAATGAATTCTACCTTTTCCGGACGCCATGATGATGGAAGTAAAAGCGTTTTTTCTCTGGTGATTAACCCTTCCTCAAAGATTTTTACCTTTAGCCTTCCTTCTTTGGCTAACTTGCGAGCTGTCTCGATAAAAAGAAGCGAAATGTCCACTCCAACCACCATATCGCTTTTGGTGCTCATTTCCAGTGAAAATCGGCCTACCGCACAGCCTATATCAATTACTAGCCCGGGAGACCCTTCCACAAGTTCAGCCCATGTCTGGTAAGCGTCAATGTGTTCTTCTTCTCCCATCAGATTCCCGTAATGTCCCCAGATATAGGACGAAAGTGACTGAGGCGTTTCATATTTGTTTCCTGGAAGGGGTATCAATTCTGGAGTTGGATGGAGAAAAGCAACGCCATCACGAATGGGAAACACTTTACGGCATTTGGGACATAAAAGTTCTCCAGAAATAATGTCATCCCCGTCACGTTGTTTTACATTCTCTTGCAAGCTGTGCTCCTCCGGAAGGCAGGAGGGACAAATCAGGAATTCAATGAGAAATTCTTTCATATCGCCCTTTCTATTGTTTTGGAGTGATTAGATGGCCTTTGTTAAGCTATCTTTTCCGGATTGCTTCCCACATCAATTGTTGTCGGCAAGTGATGCAAAGATCCAGTTCGAAAAGAGGCTGGGTCATCCTTCGAGATATGAAATTCAACATAGCTTCCGGTGCAGTTGGGATGCCACAACGGCGGCACAAAGTAAGCCTGAAGAGCACTTCTTGCCGCTCCCTCAGCTTGATTTCTGCAGGCAACTGATTTTCGTTCCTGCTACTGCAGGTGGAAGCCGAACCAGTTCCAGCACCGAACAATTGGCAAGGGGGCACTACCCCCTCTCCCATTTTTATAGCTTCTGTGGGACAAACATCCTTGCAGTTTTCGCATTCGTCCGGACAGGAACCGGATACAATAATTTTTCTGAATTCTTTTGTTTCTTCGATTTGTATAATGCCGTGCTCGCAGGCACTGGCGCAGGCTCGGCATCCTATACATAAGTCTTTACTGATCAGAATCCCTTTCACGGCGATGTTCCCTCTCGGTGGGCCAAATGTGTTACCAGATGGACTTCGTAGGTTCTAACACGTTTTAATGATGAAGCTTGTGCTATGTCTTTGCATTCTATTGCTCCGGACGGACAGGTGGCGGCACAGGCAGGGCGAGCCCCACTGGCTTCGGCTCTTTCTAGGCATCCGTCGCATTTATGAACCAGAACGATCTGTCGTTCCCTGGGGGTGTCATCCCGAGCGTCAGCGAGGGATCTCTTAGGTTTCTCATGCTCCGTATGGGGTTCCTCGGCACTCCGTGCTTCGGAATGACAAGGCACAGCACTATGAGCTTTTTTCCCAGGTTCTATTTGACGAGTTATTGTTGTTGTCATTATGGCTCCGAATGGACAGGCGAAAACGCAGATGCCGCAATTGGTGCAAAGATCCTTTATGAGAAGGATTTTACCGTTTCGCATTTCAATAGCGTTCCTATAGCATGCCGTAACGCACGGTGGCACTTCACAGTGGCGGCAAAAAACCGGAGCACATTGAACCTTTATGTTACTTATGCCTCCGTGAGTTTGTTCGCAGGCCATTTCACAGGCGTGGCAGCCGATACATCGTTCAGGGTTGATGAAAATTTTCCAGCTAGCCATGCTCTGCATGGTTACTTATCCTTTCTAATAAGTTGGCACTGAGCATCCTTAAATGAGGGGATGCGTGCCATAGGATCCAGATCTTTGGGTGTTAGCCTGTTGGTTTCGGGAAAATGAAATGGCATAAAGACGCTACCCTGCCGTACTGAAGGACTAACCTTGACCACAGTTTCAACGGTTCCTTTTACGGTTTTGACCAATACGGTGCTGCCGTCTTTGATACCTAACTCGCCTGCGTCAGAGGGATGTATTGTTAATTCAAGCTTGGGAGTGTAACGGAGTAGGGATGGAAGTTTTCTGGTAATGGAGCCGGAATTGTAGTGAACCACGACTCGACCGGTGATAAGCGAGAAAGGTTCGAAACTTCTCGGGGTTTCAAAATCAATCTCAGGAACGGTAAACGTGGCTCGCTCATTTTCTCGGTGAAATTTTTCTGAATAAAGAATAGGGGTACCAGGATGATGCTCATCCGGGCATGGCCAGATAAGACCTTCTTTGGATTTTGCTATGCGTTCGGGAGTAATACCGCCATAGAACGGAACTACCTGATTAATTTCTCGCAGTATGTCTTCCGGCTGAGGCAGTGTATCCCAAAGACCAAGTAGTTTCCCGAGATTTCCGATGATCCATAGATCTGATTTTGCCTCGTTTGGGGGATTTAGAGCTTTTGGTGACCACTGTACTCGACGTTCCGTGTTGGTATAACTTCCGGACTTTTCCGCCCACATCGCCGCAGGAAGTACAACGTGAGCAAAATTTGCCGTCTCGGTCATGAAAATATCTTGCACGACCAGAAGATCCAGCATTGATAATGCCTTTTCGGTTTCTGAACTGCATGGATCCGACACTATGGGATTTTCCCCCATGACGAACAGAGCTTTGATTTTGCCGTCAAGGATGGCGCCTATAATCTCCGTAACGCTTAAACCGCTGGATGGGAGGTCTTCACATCCCCAGAGTTTTGCCACAAGCTGCCTTTTTTTTACGTCGTCAGTTCTGACGTAACCGGGGAGAAATTCTGCAAGAGCTCCCATGTCTGATGCGCCCTGAACATTGTTCTGGCCACGTAGTGGAAAAATTCCCGCTCCGCTTCTTCCAATATGTCCGCAAAGAAGTGCCAGATTTGCACAGGATGCAGCATAATCTGTTCCATGGCGGTGCTGGGTAATGCCCATGCAATAAATGATAGCAGATGAAGGAGATGTTGCATATTTTCGAGCGGTAATAACGATGTCTTCTACCGGCACTCCAACCTGTTCAGCCGCTTTTATGATGTCGAACTGCTGTAGCTTATTCTTAAGGCGTTCGAACCCTTCAGTTCTGGATGCAATAAAGTCGTAATTTGCAAGACCTTCTCTGAGAATTTGCGCCATGATGGCGTTTAGCAAAATCCCGTCCGTTCCCGGGCGGATCATAAGATGAATATGGGCTATTTCAGTGGTTGGAGTTTTTCTTGGATCAACGGCTATTATGAAAGCTCCACGGTCTTTTGCATTCAACACCCAGCGAGACACGACGGGATGATTTTCGGAAAAGTTAGAGCCAATTATGAGTATGCATCGGGAGTTCTCAAGATCAGGAATTGGGTTGGTCATAGCACCTGATCCAAAGGCTCGACTAAGCGCCACTATGGACGGGGAATGGCAAAGACGAGCACAATGATCTACGTGAGGAGAACCAAAAAGGCGAGCCAGTTTCTGGAACAAATAATTTTCTTCGTTGGAAACCTTGGCTGATGCCAGGAAACCAACGGCATCAGCTCCAAAGTCTTCCCGTATTTGCCTTAGTTTGCTGGCAACAAACTGTAATGCTTCATCCCAGGTGATACGTCGAGTTGTTCCGTTGTGTTCTCGCCGTATAGGGAAAGTAAGCCGCTCGGGATGATTGAGAAGTTCAACCGCCGAATTTCCTTTTGGGCAGAGAGCCCCCAAAGCTACCGGGTGATCAGGCTCGTAATCTATCCCTGCCGCTCTTCCGTTTTCTACAATGAGCCCAAATCTGCACCCGGCACCGCAATAGGGGCAAATAACAGAAACTTTATTCTTTTTCACCATCATGAAGCATACCCGGGTAGTAGCTTGGAAAGGGTTTCACGACGCACAAGCTTCGTAAATTCTTGTTCTTCTGCGAAAACCAGAGCCTTAGTTGGACAGGCATTGACACAGGCAGGTTCTTCTCTTTCCGGGCATCTGTCGCATTTTACCGCAATGCGGCGTTCTTCTTCACGATTTATCATGCCGTAGGGACATGTCATAGCGCACAGCCAGCATCCGATGCACCGGTCTGGATTGTGAGTTACTATGCGCGTTACGGGATCCTGGCTCAGTGCTCTCGTCCTGCAAGCCTTAACGCAAGGGGCATCCTCACAGTGGCGACACAGGAAAGGCACTTTGCGATGCTCGATATACTCGACATAAACTCTTTTCTTTGGTCGAGGAACTTCAGAGATTGCTCCAAACAGTGTTTTTGATCGTGAATGTTCAACGGCGCATGCCAGCTCGCAGGAACGACACCCTACACACCGATCTATACGTACAAAAATCTCTTTCATTTCTTCATCTCCTTCGCCAACTTTTCCATGTTATTTTGTTCGCGAAGACCTTTGATTTTTTATACTTTGTAACTCCCACCTTAGTCAACTGCGAACGAGGGGGTTGTCCGAAAAACTACACGGAGGTCTATGATTACGTCCAGGATTTACGTAATGAGGTATGATGACCTGCCGGCCACCCATACGAACTCTTGGGTTATTCCATCTGTCTTGGAGGTATTTGAAGGCCTAGTTTTTTTATTTTTCTGAAGAGAGTCGATCTATGAATGCCGAGAGCCTTCGCTGCTGCTTGGCGGTCATAGTTGTGACGTTGAAGAGCTTCTTCTATCATGGTTGCTTCAATGGTGCGGGAAGCGAGTTTCAGTTTTGCGCCTTTTTTTCCCACCTGGAAGTTAGCGGTAATTTCCGGCGGAAGATGTGATATGTCTATTGTATCTCCAGTGCATAACACGTGAGCTCGTTCAATAACATTTTCGAGTTCTCGTATGTTTCCTGGCCAATCGTAACTCATGAGAAGAGAAAGAGCTTCCGGGGTTATGGATTTTACGGATTTCTTTTCGATGTGATTGAATTTTGTAATGAATTCATTGACTAGAAGAGGGATATCTTCTTTACGACGCCTTAGTGGCGGAAGTTCTATACGGACAACGTTAATCCTGTAGTACAGATCTTCTCGGAATAGTCCCTTCCTGACAAGTTCGCTCAGATCTTTGTTTGTGGCTGTAATGATTCGAACATCAACTTTTTCCGACTTGGTGGCTCCCAGAGGTTCATACGTGCGATCCTGGAGAACTCTAAGGAGCTTTGCCTGCATTGAGGGGCTCATTTCTGCGATCTCGTCCAGGAATATTGTTCCACCATCGGCGAGAGCAAACTTACCCGGTTTGCTTTTTACCGCTCCGGTGAATGCCCCAGCACGGTAGCCGAAAAGTTCTGATTCAAGAAGCGTTTCTGGCAAGGCGCCGCAGTTCACGATCACAAAGGGTTTATCCTTTCTGGGACTAAGTTCATGGATGGTTCGAGCGATTAGGCTTTTCCCTGTACCGGTTTCTCCCAGTATCAGCACTGTGCTCTGGCTCTGGGCTATAAGAGGAAGCACCTCGAAGACTTTCTGCATCAGGGCGCTTCGGCTTACAATGTTTCCTGCGGAAAATCTGCCAGTTAACTGAGTTCGTAATGATTCAATCTCACTAAGATCTCGAAACGTCTCTGCTCCACCTACAATTTGTCCTTCTTCGTCGTGAAGTACCGCTGTGGAGATACTTACCGGGATGGATTCTCCTGCGGCATTGATAATATAACCCGTCTTTCCTATGATGGGTTTTCCTGTTTTTAGAGTTTCGCGAAGAGCGCACCCCTCTTCACACATATTGGATCTAAATACGTCCCAGCAGAAACGCCCGAGAGCCTCCTCACGTGGCACGCCGGTTATCTCCTCTGCAGCACGATTGAAATAGGTGATACGCCACGAAAGATCGACGGTAAATACGCCATCGGAAATGCTTTCAAGGATCGCCTTAGTTTGCACTGACATCTGGCCTTTCAAAACCTCGCTTTTTAGCAGATGATCCCCCACAATAAAAAACTCTACCATTGTTTCAGAATATATGATAGTCATTCAGTTTACCTCAAGTATTGTCACACGGCGTGTGGAAATGCTTGAGGAAAGTGCTTGTTTTTACGGAGGGTGTAGAAGATGGCGCTTATTGTTCAAAAATACGGTGGTACGTCAGTTGCTGATATCTCCAGAATTAAAGCGGTTGCGGAACGCGTTATCAGGAAGAAACAGGAAGGCCATGACCTTGTGGTAGTGCTTTCGGCAAGAGCTGGTGATACTGACCGGCTTATTCAATTGGCGAGGGAGATGAGCCCTAGGCCTGATCCTCGAGAACTGGACATGCTTGTATCCACTGGGGAGCAGATTACCATTGCTCTTTTCTGTATGGCTCTCAAAGATCGTGGCTATGAGGCCATTTCTATGACCGGTTATCAGGCGGGGATTCTGACCGATGATCATTATGGCAACGCCCGTATTAGCTCCATAAACACGGAAGCCATTTTGGGGCATATCCATCATGGAAGAATAGTAGCCGTTGCAGGTTTTCAGGGAGTGGATCCCGAAGGAAATATCACAACTCTAGGAAGAGGCGGTTCTGATACCACGGCAGTTGCTATAGCAGCGGCTTTGAAAGCTGACCGTTGCGAGATTTACACAGATGTTGATGGTGTTTACACTACAGATCCATCTGTTTACAAGAAAGCCAGGAAGCTCAAAAAAATAAGCTACGAAGAGATGCTCGAGATGGCGAGCCTTGGAGCTAAAGTGCTTCACTTTAGGTCTGTAGAATTCGGGATGAAGTATGGAGTACCAATATATGTAGCTTCGTCCTTTGAAGATCTTCCCGGCACGCTTGTTACCAAGGAGGATGAAGATATGGAAAAGGTTGTTGTGTCAGGTGTTACATATACCAAAAACGTGGCTCGAGTTACTATAAACGACGTCCCCGATATTCCCGGTATGGCAGCGGCCATTTTCAAACCTTTAGCCGACGCCGGCATAAATGTTGACATGATTATTCAGGGAAGTAGCGGCATTCCCGGTAGAGCCAGTATATCCTTCACTGTGCCGGAGGATAAGTATCAAGAGACGATTGAAATTGTACAGGCTATATCCGAAAAAATCGGAGCTGGTAAGGTGCACGGAGATAACCAGATTTCTAAGGTGTCCATTGTAGGACTTGGAATGAGAAGCCACTGTGGAGTGGCGGAAAAGATGTTTTCGGTTTTGGCAGCAGAAAATATAAACATCCAGATGATCAGCACCTCCGAGATAAAGATTTCGTGCGTGATAGATTCAAAATATACTGAACTTGCTGTGAGAGTTTTGCACGACGCCTTTGAACTTGACAAAGATCCGAACGGGAGCTTTCAGGTCAAGGAGGAAGTTTTGCCTAAAGAGGTAAGGCGATGAAACCAAAGGTTATTTTGTATGATACAACCTTAAGAGATGGAACTCAGGGCGAAGATTTTTCTCTGACTCTTGAGGACAAAATCAGAGTTGCCCTTAAGCTCGACGAGCTTGGGATCCACTACATCGAGGGAGGTTGGCCTGAAGCTAATCCTAAAGATACTCAGTTTTTCGAAGAGATTAGAAATTACAATTTGAAAAATTCGATCGTCACAGCCTTTGGCTCTACCCATCACAAAGATGTTACGGCGGAGAATGATAAGAATCTAAACGCTCTTATAAAGGCGAAAACCAGAGCTGTAACCATTTTCGGAAAGAGCTGGACGTTGCACGTTAAGGACGCGCTTAATACCACTCTTGAAAGAAATATTGCTCTTATTCGTGACAGTGTTGCCTATCTCAAGCAGAACGTTCCGGAGGTTATTTACGATGCTGAACATTTCTTTGACGGATTTAAGGCTGATCCTGAATATGCTATCGCTACGCTTAGAGCTGCGAAGGATGGTGGAGCTGATGTTTTAGTCCTTTGCGACACCAATGGAGGATCTTTGCCTCACGAAATCGGGGAAATTATTGAAACCGTTAAACAGCATTTTCCAGATGCCGTGCTTGGTATTCATGCTCATAACGATTCCGATACTGCTGTGGCGAATTCACTGGAAGCTGTGCGACGGGGAGTCAGACATGTTCAGGGCACAATGAATGGAGTAGGGGAGCGGTGCGGTAATGCGAATCTTGTATCTATAATACCGAATCTATACCTGAAGATGAATTTTGAATGTATTCCTGTGGAAAATCTAAGGAAACTTCGTCACGTTAGTCGTTACATTCTTGAGCTTGCCAACCTGCCGTCGAATAAGCATCAGCCGTTTGTTGGGCGAAGTGCCTTTGCTCATAAGGGTGGAGTCCATATTAGTGCTGTTGAACGCAATCCGAAAACCTATGAACATATCGAACCGGAGCTGGTGGGGAACAAGAGAAGAATTCTGGTGTCGGACGCTTCGGGACGAGCGACTATCAAGTGGAAGGCGGATGAATTCGGCATAAAGATTTCAAGAGATGATCCTGTAGCTATGGAAGTTCTGGAAACCATAAAGCAGCTTGAAATGGAAGGGTATCAGTTCGAGGCGGCTGAAGCAAGCCTTGAGCTTTTGATCAACCGTGCAATGGGAAAATCAAAGAAGTATTTTGAGCTTATAGGCTTTAGAGTGCTTGATCAGAAACTTCATGATGATGGAAGTCCTGTTGCTGAAGCTACCATTCAGGTTAGGGTTGGTGGCAAGGTGGAACATACGGCAGCAATAGGAAATGGTCCCGTCAACGCTTTGGATAACGCTCTTCGGAAGGCTCTGGAAAAATTCTATCCTCAGTTGAAAACCATGTCGCTTTTGGATTACAAAGTGCGAGTTCTGCCGGGAAGGGCAGGGACGGCTTCAAGGGTTCGAGTGCTCATTGAATCGACGGATGGGGTTGATCAATGGGGAACGGTAGGAGTATCCCATGATATTTTGGAAGCTAGCTGGCAGGCTCTGGTGGATAGTATAACTTACAAGATGTATAAAGAAGAAAAGGTAGGGGCGAACCTGTGTGTTCGCCCTGAAAAGAAAGATGCTGGAAAAGATTCTCCAAAGCCTGAGTGATGCAAGATTTAAAACTTCTTCCTGTCATTCCGAGGCGTCCCGAGCAGGCACGTAGGGGCAACCCTATGTGGTTGCCCTGCATCTCCCGAGGGGACCCCGGGCGAACACGTAGGTTCGCCCCTACCACCGTTCGGGGTGAAGGTCCTTTAAGGCAGGAATTAGGGCTCTTGACAAGATGGACGGGTTTTCTATACAAGCAACGAGTCTGTGAAAGTTGAGCTTGGAATATCCTGAATAATGGAAAGGGGATGAGCGTATGAAAAGGACATTTCAGCCAAGCGAAATCAAACGGAAGAGAACTCACGGTTTCCTTGTAAGAATGTCTACCAAAGGCGGACGTAAGGTTATTAAAAGGCGCAGAGCCAAAGGACGTAAGCGACTTACGGCATAACATGCTGATGTTGGGTTCTCAGTCGGGCGAAAAACATGAAAGATATTCCTTTAAGCGTCATGAAAGACTGAGTGGGCGTTTGGCTTTTAATCTTGTGAAGGCAAAAGGGAAAAAGGTTAAAGGACGTTCCTTAATATTTAATTACATGCCTAATGGTCTTTCTTTTTCGAGGCTTGGCGTTGTTGTGCCGAAGAAGTATTACAAAAAAGCGGTGGAGCGGAACCGAATAAGACGCTGTGTGCGGGAATGGTTCCGCCTTCACAAATATCTTCTTGCGTCACCTCCCAAGGATGTCGTAGTAGTAGCGTTACCTGGTATTGAATTGAGGATGTGTAAAGGAATATTCAAGGAGCTGGATAGCCTGTGTGGGCGAATATCTTAAAAACCGCCGATCAACTGATGGTTTATGTCGGAAAAACTTTAGTTTACGGCTATCGAATATTCATTTCACCAATTTTAGGGGGAAGATGTAGGTTTTATCCGAGTTGCTCAGAATATGCTCTGAAGGCTCTAGATCGTCACGGTTTCCTGATGGGTGTAATGCTTTCAATACTTCGATTGGTAAAATGTCATCCATGGCATCCTGGTGGCTACGATCCCGTGCCAGAAATATGCTTATGGAGTAGAATTGGAGAAAAGAAATGGAACAGAGAGCACTACTTGCGTTGATCTTTTCAGTTTTGATTCTTTTGTTTTGGGAATACTATTTTACTCCACAACATCAACAACAACCACAAGAAGTAAGCACTTCCGAAAAGACAACACAAAATGGGGGTAAGAGTTCAGAAAAACCTGCTTTAGAAGAACTTTCTCCTGATAAAATCGGCTCAGTTAAGTCTTTACCAACTAAGACGGCAGATATAGAAAAGTGGACTGTTAATGCTCCCCTTTATGAAGCTGATGTAGTGAATAGTGGAGCCAGGATTTCTTCTGTAAAATTGCTTCGCTATCGAGCCTATCTGGATAAAAATGCTCCTCCGATGGAGCTTATCACAGTTCAACCGCTTGGTTACTTTCCTGCATCTATTGATCTTCTTAAACATCAGGATGCCCATCTTGCTACAGCTTCTTATGAAGGACCTGATGAGAAAAAGGTTATGCTTAAGGACGGCGAAGAAAAAAAAGTTATTTTCTCCTATGTTGCTAATGGCAAGATTGCGGTGGAAAAGGCTTATTTATGGAGAGCCAACTCTTACATGATGGATCTGGAAGTGCGACTTCGCAATATTTCGGAAGAATCTATTGATGATCGGATGGGTTTAAGTTTTTATTTCATGCCCTATCAGCAGAACGAACCTTCTTATAATGTATCGCAACTTGCTTTTTATGGTAACAAGTCCTTCAATGCCTTTAGTATGAAAGACCTTAAAAAGGATGTTAAGACGGTATCTACGCCGGTGGACTGGATTGGTTATCAGAACAATTATTTCATCCAGGCGCTTATTCCTCTTACGGAGGAACGATACCAGTTTGTTGGAAGAGTTGTTGATGACAAGGATTCGGTTGTCCAGCTTGTTTACCTTTCAGAACCTTTTACTTTGAAACCTCAGGAGGAAAAGGTATGGAATTTTGGGCTTTATTACGGTCCCAAAGAAATGAGCGAATTAAAGAAGGCAGGACATAAGCTTGTTGCGTCGATTGATTACGGGTGGGTAGGGTTTTTGGCAAAGCCGCTACTTTATCTGCTCAAGTGGCTTTACTCTTTTACCCATAACTACGGTGTGGCGATCATAATTCTTACGGTCATCGTCAAGCTTGTGTGCTGGCCTCTTACCCACAAGAGCTATCAATCAATGAAAAAGATGAAAGAGATTCAACCGCTTATCGCTCAAATTAGGGAAAAATACAAAGATGACAGAGAAAAACTTAATCAGGAACTAATGTCGCTCTATCGGACCTATAAAGTAAATCCCATGGGAGGTTGTCTCCCCATTTTGCTCCAGATTCCGGTATTTTTTGCTCTCTACCGTATGCTTTATAGTGCGGTGGAACTGCGGCATCAGCCCTTTTGTTTGTGGATTACCGACCTTACAGCACCGGATAGATTAAACATAGGTTTTTCTATTCCTTATATTGGCGGTATTCCGGTGCTAACGCTACTCATGGGAGTCACTATGTTTATTCAGCAAAAAATGACCCCATCGCCAGGAGATCCGCGTCAGGAAAAGATGATGCTCCTCATGCCAGTTGTGTTTACCGTGCTTTTTGTGAACTTCCCTTCTGGTCTTGTGCTATACTGGTTTGTAAACAATATTCTTTCAATTGCTCAGCAGTATTGGATCGAACGTGCATCGAAGGCGTAGGGGCAGACCTGCGTGTCTGCCCTGATGCGGGCAACCACATAGGGTTGCCCCTACAGATTGGTTTCTCTTTTCTTTCGGATCCGGTGGAGGTCAAAGGAGGAAGAAACGATGTCTACTAGTTTTGAAATCGAAGAAAAGTCCATAGAAGATGCCATTAGAGTGGCTTGTGAAACCTTAAAACTTCCTAGAGAAATGCTGGATATAGAGATTATTTCTAGAGGTTCATCGGGTATTTTCGGTATTGTAGGCGCTAAGAAAGCAAAAATTAGAGTCCGCCCGAAGGGGCTGGCTTTAGAAGCAGTTGCTGAACAGGCAAAAGCTGTTTTGGAGAATATTCTCCAGCATGTTAATCTTCCCATCGTAATTGATAGCGAAATTCAGGAAAATGCTATTTGCCTTAACATCATTAGTAATAGTTCCGGGCTTTTAATCGGCAAAAAAGGGCAAGTTCTTGATGCGCTTCAGTATCTGGTTAATAGAATCCTGAGTCGCCAAACTGGGCAGGCTGTTTCGGTCACCGTGGATGCCGAAAATTATCGAGCTCGCAGAGAAGAGAGTCTTCGCGAACTTGCTCGTGAACTTAAAGAAAAAGTTAAGAAAACCGGCAGGCCTATAACTACTGGTCTTATGAGTGCTAGCGAAAGAAAGGTTATTCATGTAGCTCTGAAGGATGATCCCGATGTGAAGACAAAGAGTAAGGGTGATGGCCCTATGAAACGCCTTGTTGTGTATCCGTTTAAGTATGGGAAATCTGAAAATAGAAATGGCGCTAGATCCAATCATGGTAAGAATGGATGAAATTTTTATTGCCGGCTACACGGTACGGCTGGATTTTGAAGCGATCGGCTTTGTTCTAACGACCTGTGAACGCAGATAGGTTAGCTGACTTCATCTCATACCAGCCTAGATGAAAGAAATTTTAAAGTGTGGGGTGGAGGAAAAAGTTTTTCACACCTCACACTTCTAAGAGAATGAGTTGTTGTTTTGTATAGATAAAGCTTCTTTAGATTTTTAAAACTTTTTTCCTGACCAAGCCTTGAAAGTTACTTCGAAAAAGTTTTGTGCATTTTTTCTTTTAATTGGTCTTGGCCTGTAACGTCTTTATTTTTGTGTTATCTAACATGTTGATAATACATAAATATTTTTTTTGAAAACGACACAAAATTTTTCAGGGTATTTTAGGGTTGACAACTGGTGTTTGTTTTCGCTAACCAAGAAGAGTCTTACCGAGTGTTGGGTCACCCTTCTGGAGGGTCGTGGTGTAAACCAGAAAAAAAGGAGTTTGCTCCATGCATAGACAGCCGAACGTTAGAATCAAAATGTTGGGGAGAGGTTTATTTTTTACTCTCTGTTTTTTCTTTATACTTTGTCAGACTTCCTACCCTATGACCAGATCCATAGGTTACCCATTTGAAGGAAGATTAGAAAATGGAATTCCTTTCCCTCGAGAATTTCAAGGCTATCAGCTAAGGTCAGTTGAACACACTTACACTACCCCCGAGTTGATTGGAGCCTTGCTTGATGCTATTGAAGGTGTCAGGCGAGACTTTCCGGATACTTGTGATCTTTATTTAGGCGATTTTTCAAAGCCTGGAGGAGGTCCCTGGTACCCTGTTCATAAGTCTCATCAGAACGGTCGAGATGTGGATATTGGAATGTATGCTAAGGGCAATGTGCCCTTGACCAATTTGGTCCCTATGAATGAAGAAAATCTTGATCTGCCGAAAAATTGGTCTCTCGTCCTTCATCTCCTTAATTCTCACCTGGTGGAGAGAATCTTCGTTGATAGTTCCATTCAGCGTCTTCTTTACAATTATGCACTTTCTCGGGGGTATGATAAGAGTTTTCTCGACAGGGTTTTCCAGGTTGGGTCAGGTGGGTATGAATATACCTTTGTGCGACATGAACCAGGCCACAGAGATCATATGCATGTTCGGTTTGTTGCTCCCTGGTCAGAACTTGCAGGCAGGATAGAATTTCCAACACCTGAACAGCGTCGGGTTATTGAACTTGCTCAAAGTAGTTTTCTTCCTAAAAAAGTGCTTTACTATGCAAAAGATGAAGCTTCACCTGAAGTGTTGAGCTCTAAATTAGGTATTCCTCTTGAGGATCTTCTTAAATGGAATAAGCTACATCGTCTTGACGTGGTAAGGCCGGGAACGCCAATTGTGTTTTACAAGAGAGGCTTTGATGTTGAGAGCATTCAGCTTGCTATGAGTCTTGATGCAATGCTCATGAGATCTAAAACTCAGGGCGATCTTGCCTTGCTCCACAATGACGTTGTTTTGAATATCCCTCCCATGATGGGACGATCTTTCACTCCTGAGGTCGGAGGAGTTGGAAATAATGAGCAACAAAATCGGCCGGAACAACAGCGCCTCACAATAGTCCAGCGTAGAGATGCTCCATTTGCGCCTCCAAAATTTCATGTTGTAAGGAGTGGGGAAACCCTTGCCGTTATTGCTAAAAAACATGACCTGTCTGTTAAAGAGCTTTTAAGTTTGAACAAACTCACGGCAAAATCCACTCTGAAACCTGGCCAGAAGCTTATAGTGTCGGCTTCTCAGAAAAATTCGTCATCTTTATCACCCGGCAAATCTGCTGCTCCTGTGACTCTAGCAATGGTTGCTAAGGCTTCGGATAAGAGACAACTCCAAAGTGTTCAGAAAAATCTTACTCCTGTTAAATCGGCTAATAATGTCAAGCCAGTTGGCAATAATAAGAGCCTTAAAACGTCAGCTCAGAAAAACAATAGCGCTGTTAAGAACGCTGCTTCCCACAAAAACTCAAGCATAACTTCTTCGGCTACTAATAAAAAACCTGCTGCTTCTGTTAATTCTAAAGCTCAGAAAACATCAGCATCTAAATCGGTAAATTCTACCAGTGCTGGAGCTAAAAAGGTAAATTTGGCATCTGCGTCAAAATCCAACCAGGCGAATGTTAAGAACCAAAAGAAATAGCCTTTAAGGCGGATGGATTTAAGAATAGGATTCTTTCTGCCTAAGTGGAGTTTTTAGCCAGTTCATCGAAGGATAAAAGCAGAGTGATGCGTTCTTGCGTAGGGAGGGAAAATATATCTTTGCATATTTTATGAGCTTTGTTTAACAGTTCCTGAAATGTTTCAATGCCCTTGGATGATAAAGCTTTTCGGTGGTATAGCTCGATAAAGGATGTGCCCTTTTTAAGCTCGATGACATCTCTGAATTGAATAGGTGAAAGATTGTGGAACCTTAAGATGCGATCAAGGGCTGTGATGTAACGTCCTTTGATAAGCTCCGGGGATGGTTCAGCCGTTGGTTTTTCAATAGATCTAAGAAGATGGCCGTATGCGTGCACATCATTTTCTAAGTCAAGTTCCATTATTTCAGAGTTTGCGTTAAATGACGAGCCGGCTCGAGCAATAATGTCTTCCAGATGGATTCTCCAAGGAGTGTTCTTTTTTAGAGCATCTAACACTTCGTGTCTTAGTTTGAGCATTTGAGCTAACATATCGCTTGTCATAATCCCACTTTCAAGGGTGATGGAAAGCAAAAAGGTTGCTTCTAGGAAAGATCTGCTATTGTGAGATGAAGTTAATTCACCAAGGTGAATAAGTGGTATTGTGCCATTGCAAATAGAGCTTATGATTTCTTTGCCTTTTAGGAGATTAAGGGCATGTTTTTTAATCATCTTCGCCTGGTAATCTAGGATCAAATTAGCTTTCAACATGTTGGTCAGTATTCGGTCGATTCCTTTAGAAACTTCCTGATGTGGTAGATGATGAATCGTTAATGCTATGATCATGGCTTGATAGATGGAAAAATCGGCGTGAGCATAGGAAAGCATTCCCTCCATTTCTTGAAATTGCCCGGGGGAGATACCAATTTTTTCTTCAGCATAGGGGCCAAATTCCTTTTTTGCCATCGCATAAAATAGATTTGCCTCTTGAAATCCTGATTTGTGCCTTTCTGTGATAGACCGGAGCCTACGGAAGGCTTTGGCAATAGCATCGAAGCTCTCTTCGTTTACAACTGTAACCACAATAGAAAGCAGGGTAGGAGCTTTTTTCCCAATTATTAAAAGAGTCTCGTAAGCTTCCTCCGGTGAAAGTAGTTTCTCAAAGAGACTCTTCCATAGCGCAATAATCGTCGAATTTGTTAATGGTGGGTTGAGTTCGGAGTTTATGGAAGTTGTGGTTTCGACGTACTGTAAAATCTTTCCTGTATGGTGGTTGGCTTCTCTAACGATAATTGATGGAACATTCCTTGCCGATCGGGCTTCGAGATGTTTGGAAAAACTTTCCACAACCTTTGTTGATTCCTCAAGATCAAAATAACCAACATTGACAGTATTTGAGCCTGGTTCCATTGTAAATTGCAGCCTTGCTTTCAACCAGAACCAGGTTTTTCTGGGGTGGATAATATCACCAAAGGGTGGAGCGGAATATTCATTAACGGCTAGATAGATATGGTGTCTTAGTTTTTCCGCCAGGTCCCTTCTGTGTTCTAGAGGCACACCTTGAAAGATAGGATTGAGGTTAATAACCAGATCGGATCTCGATGCGGGATTTGAACAGGATTTTTCGGAAATGGTTTTCCCGAAAAATACACTAGCCCACAGGAGTATGAGTGACGGGTAAAAACCCAGCAGAGGAAGGATATGACCTGTACCGTGA
>Ga0209162_1001448_pt1 | contig 23278 bp, 20 predicted proteins | sample YNPNPMetaG_FD_187121 | JGI IMG/M metagenome (GOLD analysis project Ga0209162, IMG submission 187121) | Anoxygenic and chlorotrophic microbial mat microbial communities from Yellowstone National Park, USA - YNP NP MetaG (SPAdes) (version 2) ...
AACGCTTACGCGGTCCCCTATCCTCCAGAACCTGAGGCTGCCCTTTGGCGACAGAGACGGGATGACCATCCAAATCTCCACGTCAGGGGCGCTATCGGGTGCATTCCTCCCGCGGGATGGTGCGTGCTATCGTCTCCGTCCTGTCACGTGGGTTCGCCTGCCGGATGCTTCCTCACGACATCCCGCCACGGCAGACGGTCTATCCTTCCGTTCGTCGCCAGCGGCAGGATGGGATCTGGACGTGGCGCACCGATGTGCTCCGAACGGAGATGCGCCGTGCATCGGGACGTGAGGCGGAACTGCGCGTTGCCATGCTGGTCTTTAAATACATAATCCGCCATAGCTCGTACAGGCGGGCTTCGCCTTGCACAGCCGAGGGCTGATCGTAGCCGATAGCCAATGGTTGATGGTCGATGGGGTTGCCGTTGGAGTTCGCGTTATGCGCAGACAGGCTTTGCCCCAGAAGCTGGAATAGAACACGGATCGGCACGGATACGACGGAGCAACGCGGGTGGAGTTTTGTCTGGAATAGCCCGCGCCAGCGAGCTTCGCCTTGCATAGCCGAGGGCTTTAGCCCGACGGCACGCAGCGCATACGGGGAGCACAGCGCTGCTGCGCCCGTACAGGGGGCGCAGCAGCGCACCTCACATGGACTTTGAAGAAATACTCCGCTCTCGCCCGCGCCGGCGGGCTTCGCCTTGCCTGGCCGAGGGCTTCAGCCCCACGGCTCGTGCGGTAGGAGCGGATTTCTAGCAATTCCCATAAAGGTTGAACCAATTATAGATGTTTATCTCCTAATAAGCTTTGCTTACGCAGTTTACCTTGATTGCCAGTTGACGACCACCGACACCACTGGCACGATCGCGGGTGCCAAACCACCATCATCGCCAGGAGGAGCCGATGGACGCCTATTGGATGATACCTGCTGTTGTCGTGATCGACACGCTGATGGAACACCTGGGGCAGCGCCGTGATGGGCGGGCGCAGGTGCCCGACTCCGCGATGCTGACGATTGCGGTCGTCGCCGCCACGGATGTTGGCGGTCATCACGAACGGGCGGTGCAGATCATGCACGGGTGCGGCTCTCGGTTGGGGCGGATCAGCGTCGCACGCGTCCATCGTCGTCTGCATCAGCGCGCCGATTGGATGGCCTGGATTCCTGCGAACGTCGGGGGAGCGTCGCCACGGGCGACGGGTTCATTATCGATAGTATTGTGGTATAATATAAGTAGACAAGTGTAAAAGGGGGAGCGTCGCCACGGGCGACGGGTTCATTATCGATAGCCTCCCCCTGCCAGTCTGCCGTCGCGTGCGCGCCCGGCGCTGGCGGAAGGTGCGCGGGCGCGCATGCTACGGGTAGTGCGCGGCGAAACGGGAGACGTTCGTTGAATGGCGTGTGCATCTGGTCTGCCGTCCGGATGGCGTGCCCGTGCGCGTTCCGATGCTGCCCGCAGGGGTGCGTCTGGCCTGCCCGCCGGGGCGCGGCGGTTGGGCGATACAGCCTCCAAGAGCGCGGCTGATGAGGCCAGCATCCTGGCGGAGACGGGGGTGCGCAGCGGCGCTGCGCCCGTACAGGTGCGCTGGGCGACCATGCGTCCACACGCCTGGGGTATGGACGCCATCGAAGTGCGTGCGTATCGTCATCCGATTGAGACGGTCAACCGTCACCTGGAGACGATGGGCATTGAGCGGCTTGACGCACGTCCCAATGCCGGGGTTGAACTGAAGGTACACGCAGCGCTCATTGCACTCATCTGTACGAACTTGAACTAGCAATCAAGGCAACTTAGAAAAATATCCGCGTCTTTACATGTGCATAGAGGCGAGGCTGTGACGGTTGAAAACTGGGTTAATCCTTTTGATAACCCCGAACTGGTTGCCGGTTATGAAACCTGGTACGAGACCGACGGACGTTCTGCCGACATTGCCGAGCGTCGTTTGATCCGATGGTTACTGTCGGGGCTGCCACAGGCGCAGAGACTGTTAGAGATCGGTGTCGGAACCGGTCACTTTGCGCGCTGGTTGGCCTCGGAAGGGTATCATGTTACAGGTGTGGATCTGTCTGCGCCTATGATTGCTGAAGCTAGTCGCCGTGGCGGTGTGTACCTGGTACGTGCCGATGCGGAAGCACTGCCTTTCTCTGATGATACCTTCGATGGGGTGCTACTCATTACTGCACTTGAGTTTCTGCCACATCCTGAACGTGCGTTGCAAGAAGCAGCGCGTGTCACTCGACACGGGATCGTCTTAGGTGTACTCAACCGCTGGCATCCAATGGCCTGGAAGCGAAAACGTAGTGGTTTGCCGGTCTGGCAGATTGCACGTTTTTACTCTCCATTTGAGCTTGAACGCCTGGCCCACAAGGTGTTGTCTCTCCACAACCCTCAGACGACGTGGCGCACCACATTGCTTCCCGGTTTATGGTGGTATTATTCGCAGCTACCGCTGGGTGCTTTTATCGGAATGCGTGTGCTTTTTTCACAGTAAAATATTCTCATAATAAAAGGAGTGAATTCATGGTGAATAAAGAATTGTCATTCACATCTGGTGGTCTGACAGTGCAGGTCAGTATTTACCCCTTGCGACAGCAGCACCTTGGCCCGGCTATTGATACGGCGCTAGCGATCTGGCGTGATCGCGGCTTGGATGTGCAACCAGGTGCGATGAGTACTCTAATCGCTGGTGATGAAATGACAGTATGGGAAGCACTGCGTGCGGCGTTTGCGGCTGCAACTGCACTCGGTGAGACAGTTATGGTAGTTACAGTATCGAATGCCTGTCCCTGGTCACCATCTACGCAGGGGTAACGACTGCTACGACAGCAACACGTTTGTTCGTTCATCAATATCTTGATCTAGCTCACAGATAGAGAGTTTTCTTGGCGCCATCTGCCCATAATGAAAGTATCAAGAAGTATTACATCTTTACCTCTGTCGTACAAGGGATCAAAGAACTGCTCTCAATGAGAGGCTTTTTACTGCGCTGATTGTGAAGAATAAACCGGCCGGATCTGAACCTAATTCGCAGTGCCCATCTGTGCCGATAATAGCTCGATATACCTCTCCTTCCTCGTACCTCTATCATCTCTGTCTGCTACGTGGTGGGAATAGCCAGCGCGAGACTCATCAGCACATCCTTAAGGGCGACTTCCTAACCCGTCTTTCCTTGTTTGGCACCTATCCGAATGATCGTCTCACGATACAGCGGATGAAACCTGATAATAGAGGTACGGGCGTAGCGCCGCTGCGCCCCGACCGTTCTTCTTCTGCGACAGGGTACTCCGGATAGGCACTAAGCCGTTTTCCCCGCCTGCACCTCACCGAGCGCGGCAATCAGTTGCTGGACTGCACTGACAACTGGCAGCGTACCCTCAACGACCGCCTGTTCAAGGGTCGGCAGACGCTCACGCACGATCGGATGAGCAAAGAACAGCGTTCGTAATTGTTCATCGATTAATGTGTACAGCCAATCGCGCGCCTGCTCACGACGGCGATTGGCGAATACACCACTGGCAGTTAGTTCATCACGGAATCGCTCAATCTCCTGCCAGATTTCGGCGATACCGGCGCCAGTAAGCGCCGAGCATGTCCGTACCGGTGGTTTCCAGCCCGGTGTAGCCGGAGTAAGGTAGCGTAGCGCGTGGCGATATTCAGCTTGCGCAGCCAATGCCCGTTGTCGATTGTCGCCGTCTGCTTTAGTGATGAGGAGCGCGTCAGCCAGCTCAATGACTCCTTTTTTGATCCCTTGCAGTTCATCACCGGCGCCTGCCAGCATCAACAGCAAGAAGAAGTCAACCATGCCGCGCACCGCAGTTTCGCTTTGACCAACCCCCACCGTCTCAACCAGAATGATGTCAAATCCGGCTGCTTCACATAGCAACAGCGTCTCGCGTGTTTTACGGGCTACCCCCCCTAGACTACCGCCACTCGGTGAGGGACGAATGTAGGCATTAGGATGTCGTGCCAGCCGTTCCATACGGGTTTTATCACCCAGGATACTGCCACGCGAAATGCTACTAGAGGGATCGATGGCCAGCACTGCGACTCGATGCCCTCGTTCACAGAGCATAGTACCGAGTGCCTCGATAAAGGTGCTCTTGCCAACTCCGGGCACGCCAGTAATGCCTACTCGCAGTGAATGACCCGTGAAGGGTAACAGCGCACGCAATACCTCTTGAGCCTGTGCAATATGAGCTGGGGCATTGCTCTCGATCAGGGTAATAGCACGGGCCAGAACAGTTCGATCTCCGTTACGCACACCGGCAACGTATTCCTCAACCGTCAACTGCCGACGACGTGGGCTAGCAGGTGGTATCGATGCAGTAGGAGCGCTACCGGGTAAACCGTCGTGACGGCTGGCTATTCCGGCCAACACCGATAGCGCAAATGGTAATTCGTCAGAATTGGTAGGCCGATGTTCGTTGGTCATGTTCCTGCTTTACCTCTGCTCATGACGCTGGGGCGGCAACGCTATCACCGTGAAGGCGCTGTTGCAACTCACGCAGCAATTTTTCTGCCGCCACCGGAATAATGGTACCGGGACCAAAGATCAGGGCTGCGCCATGAGCACGGAGAAACTCGTAGTCTTGTGGCGGAATAATGCCACCAATCACCACCATAATGTCCTCACGACCTAGTTTGCGCAACTCTTCTACCAGTTGTGGTAAGAGCGTTTTATGACCGCCGGCCAGTGAGCTGATCCCGACCACGTGCACATCGTTTTCTACCGCCTGGCGCGCCACTTCTTCCGGGGTTTGGAAGAGGGAACCAATATCCACATCGAAACCTAAATCGGCAAACGCTGTCGCGACGACTTTCGCCCCCCGGTCGTGGCCGTCCTGACCGATTTTGGCAACCAGAATGCGTGGGCGGCGGCCTTCGATTGCCGCGAAGGCATCGGCCATTGCCCGTACATGGTGTATCTGCTCGACGTCACTATATTCGCTACTGTACACACCCGATACAGCACGAATCTCAGCCTTAAAGCGCCCAAAGACCTTTTCCATCGCCAGCGAAATTTCACCCAGCGTAGCACGGGCCCGCGCTGCTTCGATTGCTGCTTCTAACAAATTACCCTCACCAGAAGCTGCAACCCGCGTTAGCTCGTTTAATGTTGCCTGCACTCGTGCCTCATCGCGCTCAGCCCGTAGTTTTTGCAAGCGTTCGATCTGTTTCTGGCGCACGGCCGTATTATCGACTTCCAGAATCTCAATCGGCGCTTCGTAGTCGAGGCGATATTTATTGACGCCAACAATCGTCTCGCGCCCTGAGTCAATGCGTGCTTGCCGACGGGCTGCTGCCTCTTCAATTCGTAGTTTGGGTAGGCCGGCCTCGATAGCTTTAGCCATACCGCCCAGCTCTTCGACTTCCTGAATGTGCGCCCAGGCCCGGCGGGCAAGCGCATCGGTAAGCCATTCGAGGTAGTACGAACCTCCCCACGGATCAATGATCTTGCAAATACCGGTCTCTTCCTGGAGATACAACTGCGTATTACGTGCAATACGGGCCGAGAAGTCGGTTGGCAGCGCGATTGCCTCATCAAGCGCATTGGTGTGCAACGACTGAGTATGACCGAGAGCGGCAGCCATTGCTTCGATGCATGTGCGGGCAACGTTGTTGAACGGGTCTTGTTCGGTCAGGCTCCAGCCTGAAGTCTGGCAATGAGTGCGCAGCGCCATCGAGCGCGGATCTTGGGGATTGAACTGTTTGATAATCTTCGCCCAGAGCAAACGTGCCGCACGCATCTTGGCAATCTCCATGAAATAATTCATGCCGATTGCCCAGAAGAACGAGAGACGGGGGGCGAAGGTATCGATTGCCAGTCCTGCTTTCAAACCGGCACGTACATACTCCAGACCATCGGCCAGCGTGTAAGCTAGCTCAAGGTCGGCGGTGGCACCCGCCTCTTGCATATGGTAGCCCGAAATGCTGATGCTGTTGAACTTGGGCATGTGTTTGGCCGTGTAGGCAAAGATGTCGGCAATGATGCGCATCGATGGTTCAGGGGGATAGATATACGTATTGCGCACCATATACTCTTTCAAGATGTCGTTTTGGATCGTACCGGTAAGCTGTTCTGGGCGTACTCCCTGCTCTTCGGCAGCAACAATATAGAAGGCCATCATGGGGATCACGGCCCCATTCATTGTCATCGAGACCGACATCTGATCGAGCGGGATGCCATCGAACAAAATTTTCATATCGAGCACCGAGTCGATAGCAACCCCTGCCTTGCCGACATCACCAACAACCCGCGGATGGTCAGAGTCGTAACCGCGATGAGTCGCCAGATCAAAGGCAACCGATAACCCCTTTTGACCGGCAGCAAGGTTACGCCGGTAGAAGGCATTACTCGCTTCCGCAGTTGAAAATCCGGCGTACTGGCGGATCGTCCATGGTTGAGTAACATACATGGTTGGGTATGGCCCCCGCAGATAGGGCGGAATTCCGGCTGTGAAGCCCAGATGTTCAAGGCCGGTCAGGTCAGTGGCGGTATAGAGCGGTCGCACATCGATCTGTTCCATCGTATGCCAGACCAGCTCACTCAGTGGTTGTCCAGCCTCTTGTTCAGCCCGATCCTGCCATTGGCTCAGGGTCGGCACAGGCCATGTATCGCGGTATGATATGGTCGTAAAATCGGGATTTTTCACGCGGCTACTCCTTTCAAGTGTTGCAGCCGGGTCAGTATCTCGTAGCAGTTGGCACGCAGGTGGATAAATTCATCAACTCCGGCAGCACGATACATATCGATCAGATCGGTCGGATAACCCGCCAGCACTACCGTTGTGGTCGGACTTTGCGATTTAATGGCGTGGGTGAGTGCTGGCACAATATCGGGATATGTTTCATCTGTCGAACAGATTGTTACGATCCCGGCACCAGATGCCAGCGCAGCCGCTGCTGCTTCCTCAATACTGGCGAACCCATCATTGCCGATTACTGCGAAACCGCCGGCGTTGAAAAAGCCGGTGGCGAAGTCGGCGCGAGCCTTATGCTGGCTGATCGGCCCCATATTGGCGAGGAAAACGGCTGGTCGCTGACCGGTACGGGCAGTGTAAGCATCAGCAGTTACTCGTAAGGCTTCAAATTGTTCGGCGGCCCGATGCGCTGGAAGTGGTTCGACCTGCGGTGCGGCCGTGTCGGCTGCGGCCAGCGCACAGCTCAGCTCACCCAGGGTTGCTCCTGCCCGTACTGCTGCCAGGACGGCGGCTACCGTGCGTTGCTGTGCAAGTTCGGTCAGGGCAGTTTGACAGGCATCGGCATCGCGAATCTCGCGTGCATGACGCAGATCAACGGCGCGGGCCGTATGTAACTGAAGATGATCGATCTGACGAATGTCCGGTAATTTTTCCTGAAGATTGGGATACATATTCACACCGACGATCACTTCACGACGATGTGCAATTGCCGTAAAGCGTTCGCTCCGTGTCGCCGCAATCGCTTCTTGAGGCTTCCCGGCCTGTAAGGCGGCTGCCATGCCGCCGTGCCGCTCAATCTCCTGGAAAAACGCCCAGGCTTTGGCTGCAATCTCGTCGGTAAGTTTCTCGATGGCCCACGAACCACCGGGTGGATCGATCAGGCGGAAGAAGTTACATTCCTCTTGCAGAATGATGTGTAGGTTACGGGCAATTCGGCGCGAGAATTCGTCTGGCAAGCCCCAAGCCTCATCGAAGTGGCTGATATGCAGGCTTTGGGCTCCTCCCATCACGGCAGCCATAGCCTCACCGGTTGCACGGAGCATGTTATTGTATACATCATACCGTGTTTTGGTCCACGCTGAAGTCCGTGCGTGGATATTCATGCGTTGGGCTACCTCATTGCCGTCGAAAGCAGCAACGATTCGTGCCCAAAGCATACGAGCTGCCCGTAACCGTGCAATTTCGAGAAAGAATTGCGATCCAACTGAACAGGCAAACTGCATCCGCGGTGCAACATCATCGACCGTCAAGCCACGCTCTTGCATTGCCCGCAAATAAGCAACGCCCGTCGCCAGGGCGCATCCCAGTTCTTGCACTACATTGGCACCGCTGTTATGGTACACGTGCGTACTGACAACGATAGTGCGTAGTCGGGGCGTATGTGTCAACGCCCACCGTGTCCATTCAGCCAGTCCGTCGTAACAGCGGTCGAGTGATGCGGGCAATGAGCCATCGGCTGCCAGCGCACCGAGTGGATCGGCGCCAAGTGTGCCCTGCCACCGTGCAGGAGTCAGTCCGCGCTCTTCGGCGACAGCCAGGAGTAATCCTACAACCGGCAATACTTGCGAGCCGGTATTGATCAGCAATGGCAGATGATCGAGATCGAGCCGATCGCACAACCGTCTGGCGTCATCAAGTGTGGCAAGCGAAAGCCCACCTGCGCCAACGTGACTAGGAGCGGCGACATCAGGATCGATCCCCTGCCGTGTCGCCTGGTCGAGTGGTACGTTGAGCGTCGTTAACCCACGCGGGAGATCGGCATGCGCGGCTTGATTCACTTCGGTCGCGGTTGGATATGGTAATTCCTGCGCCACCTGCCAGCGTTCACAAACCGGCCCCAATGTGCGGGTATCGCGGACAAAAGGCGCAAAACCGGGGAGTGACTCAAGATGCGGGAGATCGGCAATATCTTCGGCATTATAGATCGGCTGGAGCAGAATCTGCTCGTAGGTCTTGGTAATCAGACGCTTCTCGAACGGTACGCCCTTTAAGGTTTTTTCTGCTGCTGCTCGCCACTCAGCGTATGTTGACGGGGCAAACATATCAAACAAGCGTGGAGGCTCTGCCGACTCCGTCGTCGTATTTTGGGTGTCGTGCGCCATGACCTTACTCCTTGCGACAGCACATGACAACACATTGCTATCGTTAGTATACCGCAAATCACCTGACCAAACGGCCTGATGTATTGCCACAAAAGGAATACATTCGTCACTTCCCGGAAAGAATATGCTGATCAACTGGTGATTTCAAGGGTTTATTATATATAGGTGGGTTACAGCACGATAACCGCCAGGAATTGTAGCGGTTTTCAACGTTTTTCCCTGGCCGGTTATGGTGATGGCGAAGAGAGGGGCAGGTTCGCCCGCCTCGCGAGCGGGGGCTTAGGGATGCCGCTGGCGAGCGGTCTTGGAGCATGATCAAAAACCCGGGTTTCGCATGAAGTTCGTACTGTGCATATCCGACCATTACATGCGCAGACCAACGTTCGTTCTCGTCAGTCACCCCACGTTCTCCCTTCCTCTCCCCGGGTAGGAGAGGAAGGGGGCAAGGGGAAGGTGAGGAAGCGCCAGCCGTACGTTGCAGCACTGGTACGTAACACGTTGAACACTCTTGCCATCGCGGAAGGGCGACGCATGCCCTGCCTGCCAACGGTTCTCATCCGCAACGATCCGGTACCTATCGTTTGGAATGCCCTTGGAGAACCGCATCAACCGTCCAGGTTTTTGATCATACTCTTAGGAATGATAATGTACGAATGCGTCAGGCAATGGAGATTCCACATACCACAAACGCGGGCCAGAGGCCCGCGCTCCCAGGCGACATCGTGGGTCCATGCAGTACACAACGTTCGTCAGTAGCTCGCCGCTCACTCTTTTCGCGCTCCCGTTCAGAGTTTCTTACCCTCCCACAGTTTCTTTCCTCGTCCACAAGGAAAGAGGAAGAATCTGAAGCGGGGAAGGAACCTCCCTCCCCGCTGATTCCCCCCTCACCTCGCTCGTCTGCCAGCACTGCCTGGCCGGAAAAACCTCGAAAGGCGCTTACCTGATATGCTTGCAGAAATGCTTGAGCGACTCGGTTAGCTGATCCGCTCAAAAATACCGGCTGCACCCATCCCACCGCCAATACACATTGTCACCATACCGTACCGACCACCGCGGCGCTCGAGTTCATCGAGGAGTTGTACCGTTAATTTAGCGCCAGTACAACCAAGTGGATGACCGAGGGCAATTGCTCCGCCGTTGACGTTAACCCGTTCTTCGTCGAGTTCGAGTTGGCGAATAACGGCGATGGATTGAGCGGCAAAGGCTTCATTTAGTTCGATCAGATCAATATCGGCAAGATTGAGGCCCGCCAGTTTGAGTGCCTTGGGAATGGCAACAACCGGTCCGATACCCATCACTTCCGGTTCGACCCCACCAACGGCAAAGCTGACAAAGCGTGCGCGGGGCTTCAATCCCAACTCAGCAGCCCGCTCGGCGCTCATCACGACAACTGCTGCCGCGCCGTCACTCATCTGTGAAGAATTACCGGCAGTGACCGTTCCCTCTGCGGCAAAGACCGGTTTCAATTTCGCCAGTGCTTCCATCGATGTGTCGGCGCGCGGCCCTTCGTCGCGATCAAATACCTGAACTCGTCGTTGTGGCCGACCGTCTGGACCAATCTCGACCTGCTCAACTTCAACCGGCACGATACTGCGGTCAAACAGGCCGGCAGCTTGTGCTGCCAGTGCCCGCTGGTGAGAACGCAGGGCAAAGGCATCCTGCTCGGCGCGGTCAATTTCAAAGCGTTGGGCCACCTTTTCAGCCGTGAGACCCATGCTCAGATAGACTGCCGGATCGTGTTGGGCCAGATAAGGGTTGGGCGAGAACTTATTCCCGCTCATGGGAACCATGCTCATACTCTCGGTACCACCTGCGACAACGACCTCGCTCTGACCTGACATGATCTGGTAAGCGGCCATTGCGATGGTCTGTAATCCCGAGGCGCAGAAGCGGTTGACCGTTACTCCACATACGCTATCAGGAAGACCGGCACGCTGAGCGGCGATGCGAGCGACATTCAAGCCCTGCTCACCTTCGGGCATTGCACAGCCCATGATCACGTCTTCTACCAGTGCCGGATCGATTGCGGCTCGTTCGATGGCCGCTTTCACCACAATTGCTGCCAGATCATCGGGCCGAACGGTACGCAATGCACCACGACCGGCTTTCCCAACCGCCGTTCGTACACCAGAAACAATGACTGCCTCACGCATGGTGATACTCCTTCGTTTATCGTGAGCGCTGCTATGATGCTAACCACCGGCTCCGCGCCGTACCGCGGAGCACACAATCGTCCCTTACCCTTCGATTGCTGTTGTTCGATGGTGTTTAATTCCGTAGCGGTTTACCGTGTTCGAGCATATGACGAGCACGCGCCTGTGTCCGTGGATCCTTCAGGAGTTCGAGCACCATTGCCCGTTCCAGTGAATGCAGGTAAACATCATCAACCCACTGTGGACTTGTTAGTTCCCCGCCACACAACACATAGGCAAGCTTTTCGGCGATAACCGCATCGTATGGCGTGGCAAAACCGCCTTCGCGCATCTGGTAAATTGCAATGCGCGCTGCTGCCAATCCATCGCGACCAAGTGCATAGCACGGTTTGGCAGTGATAGCTGGCGTATACCCTTCTGCAACTAGACGCAAGACCTCACGCTTGGCTTCGCCGATCAGATAATCTGGATTAAAGACGATGCGAACAGTCGGACGGAGCAGGCCCAATTCTTTCGCTTCATGAGCGCTAGTCGCAACTTTTGCCAGCGCAATCGTCTCAAAAACATGCTGGAAAGCCTTAAGCGGATCACCACCGTTGCGGACAGCTGCTGCGATAAACCGTCGATTCATCTCGGTACAGCCACCCCATGCCGGAATAACACCCACTCCGAATTCGACAAAGCCCATATAGGTTTCAGCAGCGGCAACCGAGGCCGAGCTGTGCATCGCAAGTTCAACACCACCGCCTAGCGTCTGCCCAAACGGCGCACTTACAATCGGTTTGGCGCTATCACGCATGCGACGGAACGTCTGCTGAACCAGCGCTGCATACTCGTCAATATCGTCCCAGGCGCCGGTCATGACAGCAGCGCCAACATCATTGAGATCAAGACCGGCAGAGAAACGAGGACCCTGGTTGCCGACGACCATCCCAACCCATGGCCCCTGCTCTAGCTCATCGAGGGCTTTGATCAACATCTCGATGACTTGACCACCAATCGTATTCGCCTTCGAGTGCAACTCGAAGCACAGCACACCATCACCGAGATCGATGACACTGGCGCTCTCGTTTCCATGCACTTCACGTCCGGCAGCTTTCAACGCCGCCAGATCAATCGCTCTTGGATCACGAGCAATCGGTTCGAGCTTACCGGTAGCGACATTATACGCTGCCGGTGTTCCGTTCACTTCGCCGTAGAACTTGCCCTCGGCGGCAATCAGTTGATCGACCCAGGCTGGAAGGCTCTCGCCAAACGCACGCATACGGTTGGCCGTTTCGGCGATACCCATCGCCTGCCAGAGCTGGAATGGCCCTTGTTCGTGAGCAAACCCCCAGCGCATCGCGTTATCGACATCGGCGACGCTGTCGGCAATTTCAGGCAGCCGACGTGCAGCGTAGGCCATCATCGGATAGACCGCTGCCGCTACCAGTTTGGCCCCGCGATCGCCTTCTTCAGCCCGACCGAGGATATAACGCAGCCGTTCAGGGAGCGATTTGATTTTGCGGGCTGCTGTTACCAATTCATCAACAGTTGCAGTTCCTTGCGGTGGTACGTACTCGAGGGTCTGGAGATCAAGCGGCCAGAATTCACGCTTGCCATCACGCTTAACCTCCTTGTAAAAGCCCTGTCCGACTTTCTTCCCCAATTTCCCTGCTGCCACCAGTTTTTGGGTGAGATCGTTCTGGCGGTAAACTTCACGACTCTCGTCGTCGGGAATGGCATCGTACAGGTTACCGGCGACGTAGGCCATTACGTCAATGCCGACCTGATCGAGTAGTCGGAAGGTGGCAGTGTTGGGACGCCCGATCAGTGGGCCGGTGAGCGCATCGACCTCTTCTACCTGATAACCATGCTGCAAGGTGTAATTGAGCAGGACCTGCCCGGCGTATACAAAGATTCGGTTGCCGATGAAGTTAGGACGATCTTTGCACATGACCACCCCTTTGCCCAGACGTTCTTCGGCAAACCGGCGGAAAGCGGCTACGACGACCGGGTCGGCATCATCACCGGGAATGATCTCGAGCAAGCGCAGATAGCGCGGAGGATTGAAGAAGTGGCTCCCGAAGAAGTGGCGGCGAAATGCTTCGCTGCGTCCTTCTGCAATGATACGAATAGGAATGCCAGAGGTATTCGTGGTGACAATAGCGGTTGGTTTGCGTATCGTTTCGAGACGGGCCATGAGGGCTTGCTTGGGGCCGATCTGCTCGACAATCGCTTCAACGATCCAATCACATTCGGCCAATCGATGAAAATCGTCCTCGGTATTACCTAACGTGATAAGTTCGACGCTCCGCTCGCTGTACAGATTGGATGGACGAGCCTTGCGCATGCGCTCAAACCCTTGTTGCACAATCCGATTGCGAACCTGCGGGTGATTGAGGGTCAGCCCTTTGGCTTCTTCTTCGGCGGTGAGTGACGTTGGGGGGACATCGAGTAATACGACCGGGATGCCGGTGCCGGCTACCAGCGCAGCGATTGCCGCACCCATGGTACCGGCCCCAATTACGCCAACGCGCTTGATCTGGTAGGTCATTGGGTCCTCCTTGACCATTCGAGACGGCACGTTATCCAGGTAAACGCGCCATACACGGATCGACGCACAAGTCGGGTTCGCTAGGTGGTTCCGACGAAACCCTTAGACGCACTGCGTCATGGAATGCTCTTATCATACCATAAGTTGCTGTTTGTTGGGAAGTGCGAAGCAACGTTACCGGTTTGCCTTCGTCTCCGCGATGCAGCGCTTCTGGCAGTGGGCAGAAGCATTGCCGTGAGTGAGCGGTACGCGACCGGACACCTCACTTTTTACAGCCGCTTCCTCGCACTTCTCTGGTTTTTGATCTGAGCAAATGGTACATTGACGCATTACCAGCTTATTGCTACAATTGTTAAGCGATCTACTTGACTATTGGGAGGCAAAGATGCGCATCTCAAGCAAAGGTGATTACGGACTGCGAGCATTGTTCGATCTCGCACAGCACTACGGCGAGGGGCCGATCCAGAGCGAAGCCATTGCCAGCCGTCAGGGTATTCCGGTCAACTACCTCAATCAACTGCTGATCACCTTACGGCGAGCAGGGTTAGTCGAAAGTCTGCGCGGGCCACAGGGTGGTCATCTCCTTGCTCGTTCACCCGAAACAATCACACTGCTAGAAGTGCTGACGGTTCTGGAAGGCCCCATCTTACCTACCGAAGGCGGTCGTGACGATCTTCAGCCCACAGAGCCGGTTGATCGCATGGTTATCGATGAGGTCTGGAGTGAGATACGAACGACTGTTGAGCGTCGGCTCGCCGCAATCACCCTTGATGATCTCTGTCAACGCAAACGGAGCAGGGATGGTGCAGTAATGTATTACATCTAAAGGAACAGGGCAAAAGGTACAGTTCGATGTCGGCCACATCACAAGATCAGTCCCATGCTCTCCATCCAAAAACGGAGCCACGACATCACGCCGGCAATCAAAAGGGTTGGAATAAGCGCAATCGTTGCCGGTTGAGCAAGTTGCCGCAGATGGGTCACTTTCCCTTCATAACCCATGAACAGACTTGTCAAGAGCAAACAAACCAGATAGAGCACGCCAAGAATGCCGAAAAAGGCGAGAAAAGCCAGTGGCCAGAACGTAATGCCCAGATTACCGTAGATCGCCGCCAGTGCCAGCAAGTCTACTGCGATAATGCCGAGCAATTCTGACCAGCGGGAAAAGACCGGTTGTTGCGAATCAACGTTTTGGCGCAGGGTATTGTTGAGCACAATGTGCAGCATTGTTGCGATAGTGATCCCCATTCCCATGCCGGTAAGCGTGCGTAAGAAATTATCCGGCTGATACCAGTTGGGTAAGCCTAAATCGAGAAAGAGTGAATTGAATCCATCAACAGCCATCATTCCGACAAACGCTAACAGCGTGAGAGAGATGTGCCACGGAGGAAGTTTGCCAGCCCGTCCCCGCCCTATCGCGTACAAGTAGATAAATGTCAACATAAAGCTCAGGTAAATACCGCTGTTTCTAGCGCAGAGTGGAAATTGTAGTCCGCCGACAAAGATGTTGTGTTGCTGGGCGCAGATACCGTGCACTACTGCGTACATCTTCCATTCCAGCGGCATCCCCGGACTGAACAGCAATGCCAACAACAAGGCGCTAAAGCTGCCGAGAAAGATCGCTCCCCACGGTAATGAGCGTCTAGTCGCTACCTTACGCGCAGCTATACGCTCCTGGGCCATGCGCAGAATATCGTCTGGAGTGTACTCGCTCATCGTACCTCCGCTAGTCGTTCGGCCAATCGCTCGGCGGTTAGCGCCCCGACGTGACGCACAGCAATCGTTCCATCACGATTGATGAAGAACGTGGTTGGCAGATTAACCACTCCGTAGCGTTCACCGATTGCACCGTCACGGTCGGTGATCAACGGGAAACTTACTCCGACTTTTGGTGCAAAGGCACTGATCGCCTCGGTTGACTCGTTACGATTCACCGCCAGGATGACCAGATCGGGGTTTGTGCGGCGTGCTGCATCGAGAGTTGGCATCTCTTCCACGCACGGTAGACACCAGCTTGCCCAGAAATTGACAATAACCAGTTTTCCTCGTAAATCGCTCAATTTATGAGTCCCATCCGCTAGCGTATAACTGAAATCAGGTGCCATTTCGCCGGGGATAGCTGCCCAGTCAGGTCGTGCGTCAATGAGACGGCTTTCTGGGGCTATGGGTGTTTCACCCACAACGAGCGGCTGGATAGTCGTTGTCGCATTGCTACACGCGGCAACCATCAAACTGAACATCAGGCTAAAGAGAATGATAAGACGTTTCATTGTCGTCACACGTGTCATTTTGCATGTCACTCGTGTTTCATTTCATTGTACCACGCTTAGCTTGTGCTTGAATATCCCCTGTTCGGTAACATGGGGCTTTGCAGTGTTCTCAGCACAAAAGCATTGCGCTGTGTGTATCACTCTAGCGCATTTCAATCTCCTGCTTCCGCCTTCCATGTGGGCACGGAAGCGAGTTGAGAAGATGGTGCGGGGATGTCAAGCTTTCTCTACAGTTCAGGCTCTGAAACTTCTATTGCGTCACTGTGCCAATTACGCATTTTCATTGTTTGTTGCATCCGCAGGTTGTAGGAGCCTGTTCACTTTTTACACAGCTTCCTATCTGATACGCTACGCGAACAATGCTCTGATAGAATGACATCATCAATCAATCGATAGTATTGGAGATAAGGCGTATGTCCGATACTGATGTGTGTCTTCAACCTGCAACTGAGATCGCCCGCTTAATTCGTCAGCGTACCGTTTCAGCAAGCGAGGTGTTAGCCGCTCATCTGCAACGCATCGCAGATGTGAATCCACAGGTGAATGCTATTGTCACGCTCGACATCGACGGTGCACAGGCACGGGCGCGGGCAATTGACGAGGCACTAGATCGCGGTGAAGACCCTGGCCCATTGGCAGGCTTACCGATAGCCCATAAAGATCTGGCTGAGACCAAAGGCATGCGTACAACGTATGGTTCACCGATCTTTGCCGATTTTGTCCCTGATTTTGATGCGCTGATTGTTGCTCGTCTGAAAGCAGCAGGTGCAGTCACCCTGGGCAAGACAAATACGCCAGAGTTCGGTGCCGGTTCGCAAACCTTTAACCCGATCTTTGGCCCGACCCGCAATCCCTACGATCTGAGCAAAACTTGTGGCGGCAGTAGCGGTGGTGCTGCTGTCGCACTGGCCTGCGGTATGATAGCAATTGCCGATGGCAGTGACCTCGGTGGCTCATTACGTAATCCGGCCGGTTATTGCAATGTCGTCGGTTTTCGCCCTTCACCAGGCAGAGTACCGGTCTGGTCCGATCCAACGCCTTTTCTGCCCTTTGCGGTTGATGGCCCTATGGCTCGTACCGTGGCCGATATTGCGTTGATGTTACAGGCCATTGCCGGTCCAGATCCACGGGCGCCACTCTCGATCAGCGAACCGGCCACTCTGTTTACGCAGTCGCTCGAACGAGACTTTCGTGGTGTACGCATTGCCTGGAGTCCTGATCTGGGTGGGTTGCCGGTTGATCCTCGCGTCAGTGAAGTGCTTGCAGCCAAACGTGATATTTTCATCCAGCTCGGTTGCCGTGTTGAGGAGGCAACACCCGATTTACACGATGCAGATGAAATCTTTCAGGTCATGCGGGCTTTCCGCTATGAACTAACGCTCGGCGAGTTGCTCGACCGTGAACGACATCGGATGAAAGACACAGTTATCTGGAACATTGAAGCCGGACGTGCTTTAAGTGGGCCGCAAGTCGGTCGCGCCATGCGACTCCACGCTGCGCTGCTCGGCCGCTTATACGATTTTATGCAAACGTATGAATTTATTGTGGCACCAGTGAGTCAAGTACCACCGTTCCCGGTTGAACAACCGTATATCACCGAGATTAACGGTGTACCAATGAGTAATTATATTGAATGGATGCGATCGTGTTACTATATATCGGTTTGCAATGTACCGGCTATTTCCGTACCCGCCGGCTTTACTCGTGATGGCTTACCGGTCGGTATCCAGATCATCGGACGTCCGAGAGCCGATCTGGAAGTGTTACAATTAGCTCATGCATTTGAACAGGCAACGCAATACTGGCGACAGCATCCAAAACTGGTTATTGGTTGCAATTGAGAGTGCTATAATGCAATTGTGCAAACGACATCACTGCCAGTTGGAATACCACCTGTCTTAGGGCGGCCACAGATCATCTTCTTCTGTGAATTGGAAGGGCCGTCTCTGTTAGAGTTGCTAGCTACACCAGGATTGCTCTCATTTCTGGCAACCGGAGGATACGGTGTTGCCGTTGCTCTTCACAACCTCGCTACAGAGACAGCCCAGGCGATTGCAATCCTGAACAAGCATCATATTCCGGTAATTGCATGGCTACTCTTACCGGCTGAAGAGGGCTTTTGGTTCAATCTTCAGAACTATCCCCAAGCTATCGAACGTTATCGTTCGGTACGGCAGTGGGCCATTAACCATCATGTGCAATTTCAGGCTATTGGTCTTGACATCGAACCGCCGCTAGCTGAAGTGATTGCCAGTCGGCGACGTGGAATTCGCGACATTGCCCGTCGAATCTGGCTGGCCCACGAAAATGTTCTCTACGAGAGTGCCCGTGCAGCCTACATGGATCTTATTGCTGAAATACACCATGACGGCTACGAAGTGCATACATACCAATTGCCATTGATTGTCGATGATCGGCGGGCAGCGACGACAACCCTTCAGCGTGCTCTTGACATTGTCGATCTGCCGGCTGATGTCGAAGTATTACTTTGTTTCAGCAGTATCCCGATCAGTCAGTTAGGCAATGATCTGGGTGGTGCCCTGATCGACAGTTACGGTCCCGCTGCTGATGCTATTGGCGTGGGATGTATCGTTGGTAGTACGGTACGAGCCAGTAGTGCTGAAGATCTTCCACCATTGACATGGGATGCGCTCGAACGGGATCTCCAACTGGCTGCCCATCATACAGATACAATTTATCTCTTTTCACTGGAAGGATGTGTTGAACGCGGTTTACTGCCACGTCTTAATCAAATCGATTGGACGGTCGTTCCGCGTCCAGATGTCACCAAACGTCTCCTCGTCAATAGCTTGCGTATATTGCTTTTCATTGTCATGCTGATCATGCGCTTCAGTCGACCACTATTAGCCTGGTCTGGGTGGATTGTCGCTGCGTTCTTATTCTTCCGTTTGCGCCAACAGAGCCAACAGAAACGCTATGACAATTAATTCTTATGCTGATATTGAAGCTGCGTTGCGTGCCGAGATGGTGCTTTGTGGTCGTTTACTCTACGAGCGTGGCTTAATCGTGGCCGGTGATGGAAACTTATCTGCTCGCCTCCCTGATGGTTCGATCCTCATTACCCCGGCAGGATTAGCCAAGGGGATGTTAAACCCTGAAGACCTGGTCGTCATTGATCATGATGGTCAATTGATCCGTGGTTCACCAGAACGACAGCCATCTTCAGAACGATATCTGCACCTCTTTGTCTATCGTCATCGCCCCGATGTTATGGCTTGTGTGCATGCCCACCCGCCAACGGCGGTAGGCGCAACACTGGCTGGGGTCAGTCTGGCCGAACCGATCTTACCAGAAGCGTTGATTGCCCTGGGACCGATTCCAACGGCGCCATATGCACGTACTGGAACAACCGAAATGGGTGCAGCAATTGCCCCATTTGTCGCCGATCACGACGCAATTCTTCTGGCGTATCACGGCGCACTTACCTACGGTTCGAGCCTACTTCAGGCGTTTCATCGTATGGAGCAGATCGAGCATTGCGCTCGCACCCTGCTCGCTGCGCACTTGTTTGGTGGTGCCCGACCTCTCCCCCCAGAACGGATTGCTGAATTAGCAGAAGTGCGTCGTGCTTTTCGCGCTATGGGACGAATTTAATGAGAAGGGAGGAGGACATGAAACTTTCACCAGCAAAAATTGATCAACTGGCAGCAATGTTAGTTGATGTACTAGCCGAGACAGAGGGTGTCTTGTTTCAAGCCAGCGATCCGGAATTACGTGCAGCCATTCGTGAAATTATGACCGATGAGCTAGAGGTAGAAGATCGGCTGAATGCCGAAGTTCATCGGATGTTACAGGCGTATAAATACGAAATTACGCAAGGGCGTCTCGATTATGATACGCTTTTTCGTCGTTTACGTCAAAAATTGATTGTTGAACGCAAAATTGTTCTCTAAAATTCGTTTGCTACGAAGCAGTGGTGTGCTGGCAAGGTGTTTTCACTCGTATTCACTAAAGCAACACCTCTCTTTTATGACTGAGGTAGCCTCTATGCTGCAAATCGAAACTGACAAACGCGAGCAAACAACGGCTGTGACCGATCTGATGTTGGCCGGAGCAGCATTAGGCGCTATCTGGCGTTTACGAACGGGTAGAGGTTGGCGCGCTCGTCTCTGGCAGCTTGCGTTTGGATTACTGGTCATAAGCAGTTTGCTGGGGGCAATTATTCATGGCTTACGGCTTTCAGCATCTACTCGTGAGCGATTGTGGCAACCCTTGAATGCACTGCTCGCGCTCATTATCTCGTTTTTTATCACGCTGGCTATAGATGATCGCTGGGGGGTAAACGTTAGCCGTCGTGTTTTACCTGTGCTCGTCAGTACAGCACCTGCTTTTGCCTGGATCAGTCATCGTTTTCGACGTGGTTTTCTCACATTTATCATTTATGAAACAGTGGCGATGACCATAGCCCTGGCCATTTACATCGATTTGGCTTACCGTTATCGCTTCCCCGGAGCTCCTAAGATCGCATTTGGTATTCTCGTCACGATACTGGCTGCTGCTATTCAAAACAGTTCCATGGAGTTGCATGTCGGAGGTGTCGTGTTTGATCACAATGGCCTTTTTCATCTCGTACAAATAGTAGGACTATTATTTCTGATGGAAGGTGCTCAAGCCAGCATAGTGGTGGACAGCAATGTATGGTATGATACGTTGGCTTCACGTCATTGGTATATTAAGCAGTTTATTGTTAATCATAGGGTGTGATAGTCAATCGGTACCGTTACGAGAAACCCAGGTGATTGATGGACTGGCAATCACCTTGGAAACACTTGAACGTCCGCAAATGAATACTGCCGTCGATTTTATTGTTGTGTTGCAAGATGATCAGGGCAATCCGGTATCCGATGCGAATGTCTATCTCGATCTCGATATGCCGGCAATGCCGATGGGAATAACTCGACCGGTAGCCGTACCTGAAGGTTCGGGTCGCTATTGGGCACGCACTGCGTATACGATGGAAGGTTTGTGGGAAATCACTGTTGTTGTGGAACATGCAGAAACCACCTATCGTGCCACCTTTCGTCGCGATGTACTGAAATAAGTGGGGAGAATTATGCTGAACCCTCGCCTCTTTTTGACGCTGATCGTCAGCATTGTAACAATTGTTATGGTTGGGTGTGGTCAACCTGCGACTGCCCCTACGCCTGCCGCATTACCAATTGCACCCGTCATTGCAGCGTCTGAGCTGGTGATAGGGCTTAATCGTCTGCCCTTTGGTCTTCTTCAAGGTGGTGTCCCGCTCAACGATCCAGATTTGACTCTGGGTGTGACCCTATACTATGTTGGCCCTGATGGTGATCGAACCAAACCCGTTTCCACAACGCAGGCTGTCTATCGCGGACAGGGTCTACCGGTCGGGCTGTATGTTGCCTACGCGACGTTTGATCGGGCGGGTGGTTGGGAAGCTGAAATTACCGTTCCACAGCCGAATGGGACCCAGACAAACCGGATTCGCCTCGACGTGAGCGAGCGTGCTTTTGCACCTATGGTTGGTGATCGTGCAATCCCATCACGAAATCTGACGGCAGCCGACGTGCCTTCCCTCGATCAACTGACATCAGATCCACGCCCTGATCCGGATTTTTACCGAATGACCATCGCCGACGCCATAAATGCTGGTAAACCGTTCGTTGTCTCATTTGCAACGCCAGGCTATTGCCAGACCGCAGTCTGCGCGCCAAATATGGCTGTCTTGAAACAGCTTAAAAGTGAATTCGGGGATCAGGTCAATTTCATTCACGTTGAAGTCTACCCGTACCCTTTTGGCGAGTCATTCCAGCAAGCCAGAACTGTCGATGCCATGAAAGAATGGAACTTACGTACTGAACCCTGGACGTTCCTGGTTGACCGGCAAGGCATTATTCAAGCTCGCTACGAAGGGGGAATTACGTTTGCCGAATTGCGACCGGCGATTGCTCAACTCGCTGCTGGTCAGCCGATCAATCCGACGCCGTAGTCTGATGTTCATATCCGAACCAAATATTGAGTGGGCCATCATGTGCTGCTTCAGTTGGCGTCAAAACTGGCGAGACACATGCATCAAGCGGTTCAAAAATGGCCATCCATTCGTGTAATGACCGTTGGCGGAAAATATCAGCTAGGGTTGTTATCAGGGTAGGTTGAAGGGAACGTTCATACTGAAGAGGAATAAGATCAGGTCGTTCTAATGCCAGACAGACCCGTTGCCAGAAATGCGGTTCTAGCGCAGCCACTGCCAGATAGCGGTCATCAGCCGTCTTATAAAGACGATAGCAAGCCAGATGTCCATTCAGCGTATCATCACTACTTTGCAGACCGGCGAGCGCCAGGGCAAGGGCAGGAGCATTAAGCCAGCGTGCGGCTGTTAGCATTGAGGTTTCAATGCGTCCACCTCGACCTGAAAGACTACGAGCTAGCAACCCAGCCAGTACATTTGTTGCTGCCATTAGTCCGCTTATCATATCGGCAACGTGCACACCTGGAGTTTGTGGAACGCCGGCACCGGAAGCAAGAATCCCGGCCAGCGCTTGAGCGTTCAGATCGTGCAACGCTTCATACTGACGCGGATGGCCGTTCGGTGCACCACTAATTGAAACGATAAGTATTCTTGGGTTTGTGACCAGTAGATCGCGGTCTGAAAAACCCAGTCTTTCCAGCGCGCCGGGTCGTAAGCCGTCGATCAACACATCGGCAGATCGAATTAAATCGTGCAACACTGCTCGATCTGCTGGTTGACGCAGATCAAGAGTACGAAACTGCTTCGACCGATTTAGAAATGCGAACAGCGGATGTTCGCCCGCTGCATTCAGCGGAGGCAAGGTACGCATCGGATCGCCGCCAGGACGCTCAATCTTTACCACCGTCGCCCCAAGTTGAGCGAGAATTGCGGTACAGAGCGGCCCTGGAATGTAACTAGCGATCTCGATGACCGTTATCCCATTGAGAACATGCGAGAGTTGAAGCATAAGACCTCGCTCTCGTTTTTATTCGAGTCGGTGGTATCGTACCACAACTACACGTGCTTGAAAATGTCGCAAAATCATGAAGCATGACCTTCAGTTAAAAGTAAGATTTAGCTCTTCAGAAAGCAGTAAAACAAAATTTTTAAGACCCTCTTGACAACCTACGACCAACATGCTATACTACGCGAGCTGGAACGAACGAGGTCTCACTCGTGAGTAACGAGGCAGACCAAACAAGTGGAGAGAAAACCGAGCGAAACGCGCTGAAGACAATTCAGAGACGTCGCCAGGAAACTTCAGTAATACTGGATTTTCCTGGTTTTGTTTTCTCCCTCGTTCCGCAAAAGCACCTTCACAACTGAATGACGAGAATAGCCAATAGACGCCACGTCAATTCGGTGAAGGGAGGCAGCGCAAGCTGCAACTCAACACCAAGCATGTAGAGTTTGATCCTGGCTCAGGACGAACGCTGGCGGCGTGCCTAATGCATGCAAGTCGAACGCAGCAGCTTCGGCTGGCTGCGTGGCGAACGGCTGAGGAACACGTGGGTGACCTGCC
>Ga0209162_1001450_pt1 | contig 23246 bp, 18 predicted proteins | sample YNPNPMetaG_FD_187121 | JGI IMG/M metagenome (GOLD analysis project Ga0209162, IMG submission 187121) | Anoxygenic and chlorotrophic microbial mat microbial communities from Yellowstone National Park, USA - YNP NP MetaG (SPAdes) (version 2) ...
GGCAACTGGGTTATCTCGACTTCAATCCGGAAAATGAAACCACGCTGGCGGAGCTCCAGCATCTTCCCGACAATCAAGTGCTCATGCTCACCACCGGAAGCCAGGGCGAGCCCATGAGCGCCCTCACCCGGATGGCCTTCAACGTGCACAAGAAGCTGTCCATTAAGCCGGGCGATACGGTCATCTTCTCCTCAAAGTTCATCCCGGGAAACGAGCGCGCGATCCACAACATCATTAACCATCTGTACCGCCACGGCGCCCAGGTCATCCACGACCAGGTGAAGGAAATTCACGTGTCGGGACATGCTTACCGGGAAGAGCTGAAAACCATGATCAATCTGGTGCGGCCGGCCTATTTCATCCCGATCCACGGGGAATATCGACACCTCGTGCAGCACACGCAACTGGCTGAAAGACTCGGTATTCCCAAAGACCACTGCCTGGTTGTGGAAAACGGCGATGTGGTGTCCTTCGACGCAGGCACCGCCACGGTGCAAAAGCGCATTGAAACCGGCCGGGTTTTTGTCGACGGCAAAGGGGTCGGGGACGTGTGCGATTTGGTCCTGCGGGATCGGCGGCATCTTTCCGAAGACGGCATGGTGCTGGTTTCCCTGGTGGTGAGCAAGGAGACACGGGAGATTCTCAGCGGCCCGGAGCTGGTGAGTCGTGGCTTCATTCTGGAAGAGACCAAGCCGGAAATTCTCGACAGTGCTCGGTGTCTCATTTTGGAAGTGCTGGAACGGTTCCAGGCCGAGGGCGAGATGATGGACTGCGGGGATTTTCAGTTGGAAATCCGAAGGGAGCTGAAACGGTTCTTCCAAAAGGTTCTGGAAAGACGGCCGTTCATCCACCCCATGGTGGTGGAAGTCTAGAAGGGGACGAGTGGTGGAGCGCAAGAAACACGAGGCGTGGGCCTTGGCCGTTTTGACGGCGAGCGTTCTTACGGCGGCGAGCCTCCTTTCGTACCATAGCGCCGATCCCACCTTTTTCAGCTCTTCGGCCGCCGGCCACACCACGGCGAATTGGATCGGCACTCTGGGTGCGCACCTTTCCTGGATCCTTTTTTTTCTTGTCGGCTTGGGAGCCTACGCTCTTCCCGCCTTCGGCTTTTGGTGGAGCTGGTCGCTGCTGCGGGGCCGAGCCGTGTTTCCTTACGGGCGAATGCATGCCGTGGGGCTAGTCCTCATGCTGTGGACCGCCGTCACTCTGGCTGCATTTCACGGACCGAAAGCGTCCGTCTTCGGCCAAGAAATCCTCGTGGGAGGCCAGCTGGGCACCCTGTCCGCCTCTTTTCTTGCTGGACGGCTGAATCTTCTAGGCGCGCACGTGCTTTTGGGTGGCCTTTTCCTCATCGGGCTCGTCCTGGCTACCCCTTTTAGTCTCAAGTCCTTCGGGCGGCTGCTCTTGGCCATCCCTTTCGGAGTTTTCTCCCTTTTCAAAAAGCCTCGGGCAAAGGCTGCCGGCACCGAGCCGAAAGTGCCGACGGAAGAGCGGCCGGCACCGGCCGCACAACCGAGCCGGAAAGCCAAGAACGCGTCCGGCACAGAGCGCAAACTTCGGGAGACGGTGCCGGCGCCGACTCCCCGTGTTTCGGCGGAACAACCGGCCCCTTCGTTACGAGAAAAAACCGCTCCTTCAGGACGCTTCGCCGAAGCCGTTCCTTTGCCTTCTGTGGATCTTCTGGATTTTTACAAAGCCGAAGAGGCTTCACTGGATCCGTCCGTCCTTCAGCAAAAAGCCCGAACCTTGGAAGAAAAACTTGGGGACTTCGGGGTCCAGGGCCGTGTTGTGGGCATCAATCCCGGCCCGGTCATCACCATGTACGAATACAGCCCGGCACCGGGCATCAAGATCAGCCGCATCGTTAGCCTGGCCGACGATCTGTCCATGGCCCTCAAGGCGATGAGCGTTCGGGTTGTCGCCCCCATTCCCGGAAAGGCGGCTATCGGCATCGAAATTCCCAACGAAAAACGGGCCATGGTTTCCCTTCGTTCCATCATCGAATCCAAGGCTTTTACGGCGTCGCCCTCGCCTTTGACCATCGCCCTTGGCAAAGACATCACCGGCGATCCCGTGGTCACGCAGCTTACCCGCATGCCGCACCTGCTTATCGCCGGGGCCACCGGAACGGGAAAATCCGTCTGCATTAACGCCATTCTGCTCAGCCTGCTTTACCGGAACACGCCGGAGACCTTGCGGTTCCTGTTGATCGACCCCAAGCGCATCGAATTGAGCACGTACGAAAACATCCCCCATCTGCTCCATCCCGTGGTGACGGAACCCAAAATGGCCACCCGCGCCTTGCGCTGGGCTGTTCAGGAAATGGAACTGCGCTACAAGCTTTTGGCCGACAAGAACGTCCGCAACATCGAAAGCTACAACCGCGTGTTGGGAAAGGAAGAATCCCGAAAAACCCCGGAAGGTCCGCCTAGGGAAACGGCCAATGGCTTCGTGCTGGAACACCACCCGCTGCCGTACATCGTCCTGGTCATCGACGAACTGGCCGATCTCATGATGGTCGCCTCCCGGGAAGTGGAAGAATACATCACACGGTTGGCTCAGATGGCCCGGGCGGCCGGCATCCATCTCATTTTGGCCACCCAGAGGCCGTCCGTGGATGTTTTGACCGGCATTATCAAGGCCAACATTCCGACCCGCATCTCTTTCCAGGTCTCTTCCAAGGTGGACTCCCGTACCGTGCTGGATACCAACGGGGCGGAAACCCTCCTGGGTGCCGGCGACATGCTCTTTCTCCCCCCTGGCACAGGGAAATTGCAGCGCATTCAGGGCGCCTTCGTCTCTGATGCCGAGGTGCAGCGCGTGACGGACTTCTGGCGCGAACGCCATCCCGAGGCGGACCCAATGGCGCAAAGGGTTTCCTTTGCGGAAAAGGAATCGGGGTCGGAAATCGCCGACGAAGAAATGGACGAAAAGTACGAGGAAGCGGTCCGGCTTGTGGTGGAAAGCCGCCAGGCTTCCATTTCCATGATCCAGCGGCGGTTGCGGATCGGCTACAACCGGGCGGCACGCATGATTGAAATCATGGAGCAGCAAGGAATCGTCAGCCCCTCGGACGGGAGCAAACCCCGCGAGGTTCTGGTTCCCAAGGAGTCTTGACAGCCATGAGCACAACACGACGGCGTCACAGCACGGCATGGGACCCTTTTTGCCGCTTTGCTTTTCGGCTCGTGACGGCGGCCATCATCCTTTATTGGGCCGCAATGGCGGCGGCCAGCGATGGGGCGGATGCCGGGGTGGAACACATTTTGAGCAAAATGGAAGACCACTACCGCACCGTGTCGGCCTACACCGCAGATTTTTCCCAGTGGACCACGTCCGTGGCCACTTCGGGGGCAACCACGGAAGCCCGCGGGGTTTTTTACTATCAAAAACCCCGACGCATGCGCTGGGAATACGAACAACCGGAACGTCAAATTTTCGTCGCCTTGAAGGACACGGCCTGGCTTTACGTCCCCGAAGACCGGCAGATCTCTCTTTTTGAAATGAAGGAACTCCTGCAGTCGCCCATCATGCGCACCTTCTTTGAAGGGGTCGTCCCCTTGCGGGAGAGCTTCCAGGCTTCGTTCGACGCCGCAGCGGCGACGGAACAAACCGCCGTTCTGCGCCTTACCCCAAAACAGGAAGATCCCAATGTGCGCGCCCTGCGCGTGTGGGTCGACACCCATGACTATAAGATCACCGAAATCGAAGCCCAAGACGCCCTGGGGAACCTCAACCGAATCCAATTTCAAAACCAAAAGGAAATGCCCGCACTGCCCAAGGAACTCTTTGCTTTCGATCCGGACGATTCCATCATCGTCTTAGATCCGACCGGCCGCAAACTGAACCGAGAAGAGATCGGCGCCATCAAGCGCCGACTGAGAGATTGAACGGAGACCTCCATGTCGTCCGACCATCGGCTCATCGCAGAAATCGCCGCCCTAAGGAAAGAAAAAAACGCCGTCATTTTGGCCCACAACTACCAGCCCGGCATCATTCAGGACATCGCTGATCTCACGGGCGATTCCCTGGAGCTGAGCCGTAAGGCACGGGAAACGGACGCCGATGTGATCGTCTTTTGCGGCGTCCATTTCATGGCGGAAACCGCGGCGATCCTCAACCCCGACAAGGTCGTGGTGCTGCCCAACGCATCGGCCGGGTGCGCCATGGCCGATATGATCACCGCACGGGACGTGCGCCGGATTCGCGAAGAATACCCCGGAGTGCCCATCGTCACCTACGTGAATTCCACGGCTGAAGTCAAAGCCGAAAGCACGGTCTGCTGCACCTCCGCCAACGTGAACCGCGTGGTGGCGTCCTTCAAAGACGAAACGGCCCTGTATCTCATCCCCGACCAGAATCTCGCCTTGTATGCTTCGCGCCACACCGACAAAACGATCCATTACTGGAAAGGCTATTGCCCCATCCATCACCGGTTGACGGCGGAAACGGTCCGGCAAGCCCGAAACGCCCACCCGGACGCCCTGTTTGTCGCCCATCCCGAATGTCGGCCTGAAGTGCTGGATCTGGCCGACATGGTGACGAGCACCTCCGGAATGCTGCGGTTTGCCACGGAAAGCCCTCATCGCGCCTTCCTCATCGGGACCGAAACGGGCATCCTTCACCCGCTGCGGCGAGACAATCCAGACAAAGTCTTTTATCCCGTCTCAACCGAGATGGTGTGCCCCGACATGAAAAAGACCACGTTGGCCGACATTGTGCGCAGCCTGGAAACGCTTGCCCCCAGGGTGCACGTGCCCGAAGAAATCCGCGTGAGAGCGCTTCGGGCCGTCGAGCGCATGCTACAGATCTGAGGCCCTCTCATGGGGGAAGCAATGTCCCCAAAAAGACCGGTTTTGGCCCTGACCATGGGGGATCCCGCCGGGGTCGGTCCGGAAGTGATCGTCAAGGCGATGCATGAGCCCTGGGTCCGGGCGGCGTGCCATCCCCTGATCATCGGCGATGTGACGGCGCTTCGCCGGGCAATGGACGTCCTCCATCGTCCCCTTCCTCTGAAGGTTTTGGCAAACGCGGCAGACGTTCCGGAATCCGTTGGCGATGAAGCCCTTTGCGTCCTGTGTCCTCGGCCCTTAAGCTTAGAGGATATCGCTTACGGCCGACCGTCCGCGGCGGCATGCCTGGAAACCATTCAGTTTATCCGCGCGGCTGTGGACTTGACCGTGAACGGTCGTGCCGACGCCGTGGTCACCGGCCCCATTCACAAGGATATGCTTCAGACCCGCGGCTTCGCCTTTCCGGGGCACACGGAATTCCTTCAGGATCTCACCGGCGCCCCGCATGTCGTCATGATGCTTGCCGGGCCGAAACTCCGAGTGGCTCTGGTCACCATCCATTGCGCCCTTCGAGAAGTCGCTGATCAGATCACGCCCGAAAAGATCCTCCAGACGTTGGAAGTGCTGGTCGGTTCCTTGATGCGGGATTTCGGCATCGCTCGGCCCAGAGTGGCCGTGGCGGGGCTGAATCCCCATGCCGGGGAATCCGGACGGTTCGGCCGAGAAGAATTGGACGTGATCGCTCCGGCCATTCTCCGTTTCCGCCGAAATCATCCGTCCTGCGATGTCTCGGGCCCTCACCCGCCGGATACGGTTTTCGTGCGCGCCTTTGAAGGAGCCTTTGACGCGGTCCTCGCCATGTATCATGATCAGGGGCTCATCCCACTGAAACTCGTCCATTTTTACGAAGCCGCCAACGTCACTCTTGGGCTTCCCATCGTCCGCACGTCCGTGGACCACGGCACCGGATACGACATCGCTGGCACAGGAACGGCCCACGCCGGAAGCCTTCTTTACGCCCTTAAAACGGCCCTCACCATGATCCATCATAGGAGTGCCGGAAGCACACGAGAATGTTCGGAATTCGGTCGTGAATCGTGAATCGCAAGTCGGAAGTCGGAAGTCGGAAGTCGAAACATCTCCCCCGTGAAGATTGACATGAGCCATCAAGAAGCCTGGATCCGCATCCGAGGCGCTCGACAAAACAACCTTCAGAATCTCGATGTGAACCTTCCCAAGAACGCCCTTGTGGTGGTGACCGGCGTCAGCGGTTCGGGTAAGTCCACTTTGGTTTTCGACGTCCTGCACGCCGAGACTCAACGGCGCTATTTCAACTCCTTTCTGCCCACCTCCAGTATGGCGCTTTTGCCCACCTTTCGCCGGGAAAAGCCGGATGTGGAGGCCATCGACGGCTTGAGTCCTTCCATCGCCGTGGAACAATGCCGATTTCCTTTTAACCCTCGATCCACGGTGGCCACCTATACCGATATCTACGATTTCCTGAGACTCCTTTTTACCCGCCTGGGAACTCCCACGTGCCCCACATGCCGAATTCCCATCCGATCCCACACCATCCGCCAAATGACGGAGCACCTTCTCCAAAGCCCGGAAGGGACCCGGGTGATGATCACCGCGCCGCTGCAACCCGTTCCCGAAAAGAAACTCGGCCGCCTTCTGGCATCTCTCAAGCGCGACGGTTTTATGCGGATCCTTTGGGATAATGCGGTGTATGTCCTGGATCCCATGCCGGCGCTTCCGCGGCGGCCCCAGTACGCACTGGAACTGGTCGTCGACCGTGTGAGCCTCAAAGCCGAGGCCGCAGGGCGTCTTTCGGGATCATTGGAACTGGCCGCGCGATATGGAAACGGAACCGTGCGGGTCGTCTTCGAAGCAGGAGAAAGCCTTACCTTTTCCCAAACCGCCGCGTGCCCCCGGTGCGGGCATGTTGCTGAACCCCCATCCATGGCGCTTTTTTCCTTCTTTCTCAGCAAGGGCATGTGCCCGCACTGCGAAGGCACGGGTTTGGATCCGGCCGCATTGCCCAAAAAAGCATCGGCGGAAGAAGACGTTTTGGATCTTCCTCGAGGAACGCCCTGCACGGCATGCGCAGGCATGCGCTTGAACCCAAACGCTCTGTCGGTGCTCGTCGGAGGGTGTTCCATCGGGGCCGCCCATGCCATGACGGTTGCGGACATGGAGGGCTGGCTCAGGAGCCTAGATTTCGCTCCCCACGAAAAGGAAATCGGCGAAAAGATCCGTGAAGAAATACAGCAACGTCTTCAGGCGATGCAACGACTCGGCCTAGACTACATCTCCCTGGACCGCCCCGTCGCGTCTTTGTCTTCCGGAGAGGCGCAACGCATGCGACTGGCCCAGCAAGTCTCCACGCCCTTTTCCGGTGTCGTCTACATCATCGACGAACCCAGCGTGGGCCTGCATCCCCAGGATATGGACAGGCTCATGGAAATCCTTTGGGACCTTCGGAGCCGGGGAAATACGATTCTCGTCGTGGAACATGATCCGGCCACCGTGCAGCAGGCCGATTACGTGGTGGAACTGGGTCCCGGGGCCGGTCCTGCCGGAGGCCGACTGGTCTTCGCCGGAACACCGGAAGAACTTCGCGGCTGCTGCGATTCTCTCACCGCGCGCTTTCTCCACAGGGTAGACGGCACAGCCCCCGAACCCCGACCCCCATCAAAACCGTTCAGTCGGTTTCTTGTGCTGGAAGGCGCCAAAGGACACAATCTTCAAAACCTCACCGTCCGCTTTCCCTTAGAGGCGCTCACGTGCGTGACGGGCGTTTCCGGATCGGGAAAAAGCTCCCTGGTGGTGCAAACCCTCTATCCCGCCCTGGTGCGCGCCGTCCACAAAGTGGACGCCCCGGCCCTGCCCTTTGATGCCGTTGCGGGCTGGGAAAGCCTATACCGCGTCCAGGTCATGGACCAACCGGTGGTCGGGCGCATGCCGAGATCCGTCCCGGCCACCTACTGCGGCGTCTTCGACCTCCTGCGGTCCCTCTTTGCTGGACTTCCCGAAGCCAAGGCGCGCGGGTACTCGCCCGATCGCTTTTCGTTCAACGTTGCCGGAGGACGATGCGAATCCTGTCGGGGCGAAGGACGCGTGCGCGTGGAAATGTTCTTTCTTCCCGACGTCTACGTCACCTGCTCCCAATGCGGCGGATCGCGCTACGACGAAGAGACCCTGTCCGTTCGTTTCAAGGGGCTGTCCATCGCCGACGTGCTGCAGTTGAGCGTCTCCCAAGCCGCCGAGATCTTTCGCAATCTCCCCGCCATTCGCCGAAAGCTCGCTGTTATGGAGGAAGTGGGCCTGGGATATCTACGGCTCGGCCAACCGGGAAATACCCTTTCAGGCGGCGAAGCCCAGAGGCTCAAACTGGCCCGCGAACTGGCCCGACCCGCCCGCCGGCCTTCCTTGTACCTGTTCGACGAACCCACAACGGGGCTCCATCCCCACGACGTGGAAAAGCTCGTGGCTCTTCTTCGCCGCCTGGTCATGGCGGGACATACGGTGATTGTCATCGAGCACGATCCGGATTTTATTCGATGCGCCGATTATCTGGTGGATTTGGGTCCTGGAGCCGGCCCCGAGGGCGGTCGCGTGGTGGCCGAAGGCCCGATTCCGGAGGTGATCCGTCGTTTCGATACCCCCACGACTCGGGCGCTGCGCCGCCGACTCTAAAACCTTCCCTCAGCCGTTCGGAATGCAAGAAGGAAAACGTTCGGCGCGCGTCGGCGGCTCACACGCCGGTGGACAAGTGGTAGGCGATGCAGTCCAGTTTGATGGTAAAGTCCACGTTTTCCACGTGGCAGCAGTCCGGCACCTGGATTTGGACCGGGGCGAAATTGAGGATTCCATTGATGCCTGCCAGGATAAGCTGGTTGGCCACACTTTGGGCAGCGCTGGCCGGAGTGGCGATGACCCCGATGTGCACATCCCGCTCCCGAACCACTTCTTCCAATTCATCCACATGGTTGACAATGAGTCCGTTGGGGAGCTTTTTCCCCACTTTCTGCGGGTCCACATCGAAAGCCGCCGTGAAGATGTAGCCGTGCTTGACGAAATTGCCGTGACGGATCATGGACGAGCCGATATTGCCCAGGCCCACCATGGCCAGATTCCACGTGCGGTTGAGGCCGAGGATTTCCTTGATCTGGTTGACCAAATCCGCCACATGATAGCCCACACCGCGCACGCCGAATTCCCCGAAATAGGCCAAGTCCTTTCGAATCTGCGCCGGGTTCACCCCGCACTGCTTGGCCAGCCTTTCCGAAGAAATCACATCCACGTCATCCTCCAGAAGCTCCTGCAGGGTGCGGACGTAGATGGAAAGGCGGTTGATGGTCACCATGGGGATTTTGGCAAATTTCATCCTCTGCCCCTCATGCTGCCCGTGGATGCCGCGCCGGAACGTGCCTTAAAGCGTCATGAAAGTCTTTGTGCATGGGACCATCCGCGGCGCCCCTGTGTTGTGCCGCTCTTCACATGGCCAGGCTCAAAAGAAGGCCAAACCGCCCTGAGGAGGGCATGGGGATCGAGGCTTTTCCCTCGATCCCCATGGAGATTCGGCCTTCGTTCTCGAGCGCCTTTGCCTCGTCCTTTAGTGCGCCAAGCCCACAAAGCCCTGGATGAGCTTGGAGACCGGGTTGGCATAGATGAGAATGAGGGCGATGACCAGAGCGTAAATACACAGGGACTCGATCATGGCCAGACCGATCATCATGGTCACGGTGATCTTGCCGGAGGCTTCCGGGTTACGGGCCACGCCTTCCACGGAGCTCTTGACGGCCATGCCCTGACTCAAGCCCGTTCCGAAGGCGGCGATGGCGATCCCGAATCCTGCGGCCACGGCCGAATACATGAAGAACCGAAGGCCTTCGACCTTTTCGGCCGAACCCGCGTCCGCAGCCATGGCCAACGTGGTCAACCCGAGAACCAACAGCGTCGTGAAGAACCCAACTTTCCTAGACATCGATACAACCTCCTTGGATTGAGAATTAAGTTTATGCGGCCTTTCCTCCAACCGTAACCGCCTCAGGAAATCCTAAATCCTAATGGGCTTCTTCGATGGCCCCGGCAAAGTACATGGACGAAAGCAGGCAGAAGATGAAAGCCTGCACAAAACCGGTGAACAACCCCAGGAACATGATGGGCAGGGGCGCCAGGTACAGACCGGCGAGGAAGAAAAGAATGGCCAGAACCAGTTCCTCACCGAAAATGTTGCCGAAAAGACGAATGGACAGGCTGAGCACGCGGGCCGTATGGCCGATGAGTTCGATGGGGAAGATTAAGGGGGTCAGCCACCAAATGGAGCCCATGAAATGCTTGATGTATTTGACGCCGTGGAACCGCACGCCGATGACATGGGTAAAGGTCACGACGATCAGGGCGCAGGCGGCCGTGGTGTTGATGTTGGCCGTCGGAGAGAAGAAACCTGGAATCATGCCCATGTAGTTGCTGAGCAGGATGAAAAAGCCCAAGGTGGCGATGAGGGGAAAGGCGAATCGGCCCTCTTCTCCCGTAATGCCCACCATGAAGTCTTCGATCCCCGTGATGACCATTTCAAAGAAGTTCTGGCCTCCCGACGGGACCAGCTCCAGGCGGCTCACGGCCAGCTTGGCCAAAATGAGCAAGACGGCGGCCACCACCCATGTGTAGACCACATGGGGCAGGAGCAGCTTTTGCAGGAACGTGTGGGCCTCATCGGCACTGTGGACGATGGGAAGTCCCAGCTTTTCCAACAGAATGCTGAGAAACAAGACCGGATGTTCCATAGCTTACCTCTCTCCCCTCATGACCATTTTCACGGCTTCCTGTATGGCCACCAGCACAATGCTGACCATCACCACCGACAATCCCGCCAGGAAAGCCGGCGGATCCACCCACCCGTAATAAAGCACCGTAAAGACCACAAACACGGTGCCCAGGAACCGCAGGTAATACTTGACGAAGAGCACCCCTTTGGAAGGGACGCGGCCGGGATCCTGGAACGCCCGCCGCATCTGCCATTTCATCACCTGAAAGCTGACCGTTACGATCGCCCCGCCCAGGAGCACCCCCAGAGCCTCTCGTATGGAAAAGAACACGGCGGCACCCAGCGCGGCAAAAAAGAGAAGAATCACATTCACAAGCTGAATGCGCCGAATCAGCCTTTCATCGCTCAGCAGTGTGCCCACCAACCCCTTACGGCGTGCGCCGATCCTCGCGCTGCTGCCTTCGCATGAACCGCACGTAGTTGCGAAAGCCCGCGATGATTCCCATGACCAAAAAGACCAGGGTGAGCCATGGGAAAGTCCCGAAGTGGGAATCCAACCAAAAGCCTATGGCGACGCCGATGAAAATGGCGAAAGCCACCGAAAAACCCAAGGTGCTCGCCAAGCCGACCTGTTTCAGATATTTTTTCGTTTCTTCTTTCATCGGCCACTTCGTGTAAAATATCACAGACTACCTAGCATAGGCCCCCCGCCAAGTCAACGCAATTTTTCGTCGGCCTGAAAGGCTTTTTCGGAATGCCACGCTGGCTCCATTTTTTTCTTCGCCCCTTTGACCCTCGTCCCCCCTGGCCGCACGACTTTCCCGCTTAACGCGCCCGACTTTCCTTGACAACCCGCAGGGATTCCAAGGCCGCCTCTGCGGTGCGATCCAGGTCTTCCCGGCTGTGCGCCGTGCTGACGAAAAAGCTTTCGAACTGAGACGGCGCGAGATGGATGCCGCGAGAGCCCATTTCTCGGAAAAAGATGGCGTAGGCGGTGGTGTCCGCCTTCAGAGCCGTTTCAAAATCCGTGACTTCCCCCTCGGTAAAAAAGGCCGTGCCCATGGATCCGATGCGGTTGAGGGTCACCGGGACTCCGGCGACCTGAGCCGCTTCCCGCAGGGCGGCTTCCAAAGCGGCCCCCTTTTCTTCCAGCGACGCGTAAAGGCCCGGGCTTTCGAGCACTTTGAGTGTCGCCAAGCCGGCCGCCATGGCCAGAGGGTTTCCGGAAAGCGTTCCGGCCTGATAGACGTCTCCCACGGGCGCCACCCTTTCCATGATCTCTCGCCGGCCGCCGTAAGCCCCCACGGGAAGACCGCCCCCGAGAATCTTTCCCAGACAGGTGAGATCGGGGCGCACGCCGAACCGTTCCTGGGCGCCTCCGGGAGCGAGCCGAAACCCGGTGATGACTTCGTCGAAGATGAGCAGGCTGCCGTAGGTGTCACACAACCGGCGAAGCCCCGGGAGGAAATCGGCCTTGGGGATGACCGTTCCCATATTGCCCGCCACCGGCTCCACGATGATCCCGGCGACGGTTTCGCCATGGGCTTTCATCACCGCCTCCACCGCTTCCAAATTATTGTACGGCAGCGACACGGTGTGGGCCACCACTTCGGGGGGCACCCCGGGACTTCCCGGAATCCCCAAGGTCGCCAGGCCGGAGCCGCCTTTGACCAGAAGGCAGTCGCTATGGCCATGGTAGCACCCGTCGAATTTGATGATTTTCGGCCGCCCGGTATAACCCCGGGCCAGCCGAATGGCGCTCATGGTCGCCTCTGTTCCCGAATTGACCATACGCACCATGTCCATAGACGGCACCATGGACACCACCTTTTCCGCCAGTTCGACTTCCAGCCGGCAGGGAATGCCATAGGACATTCCCTGGGTCGCCGCAAAGCGCACGGCCTGGACCACCTCGGGATGCGCATGCCCAAGGATCATGGGCCCCCAGGAACCCACGTAGTCGATGTAAACTCGGCCGTCTTCATCTTCCAGCCGACACCCGGATGCTTTCTTGACAAAAAAAGGGCAGGTGCCCACCGAGCGGCACGAACGCACCGGAGAGTTCACCCCGCCGGGAATGACGGCCTGAGCCTGCTTGAAGAGCGTTTCCGAAACGGTCTTTTGTCCCACGAGACCTCCTCCTGTCCATCATCGTTCCAGTGCGAAAAATCAACGAAAACCGAGGCGCCGTAGCGTGTTTCGACGGCCCGGGTTGCGCTTTCAGTCTTCCCGCAGCTTCTCTATTTCCTTATGATAAGCATGCATGAGATCTTCCAACCGTAGCATTCCCACCACACCCAGCTCCTTTTCTTCCACGGGAATTTGGCCGTAGCCCGAAGCCAGAAATTTCATCAAGGCCTCATAGAGGCTCTCATCCGGCAAAAGACGCACGGGAGGCGAAGCCAGTTCGCCCACCACGAGCAGTTCCGCCACGGCATCTTCAAAGAGCACCGTGCGGATATCCTGAAGCGACAGAATCCCTTTGAGGTGAAAGCGGTCGTCCACCACGGGGAAAAAGGATTCCCGCGTGTGGACCATGAACCGCCTGAGTTCCCGAAAGGTCATGTCTTCCGGAAGGCTGGTGACGGGAAGGCTCGGGTCATAGGCATCGCGCACCTTCACATCCTGCAAAACATTCATGACCATATCGGTGCGGTGCGCCGGAGAATGGAACTTGTTCAAGACCTGCTTTTCGTACAGAGACCACCCGTGGGAGCACAAGACGGCGATGACGGAGGCGAACATCAGGGGCACGACAAGGCCGTATCCCCCCGTCATTTCGCACACCATGAGCAAGGCGCCGATGGGGGCTTTGGCCACCCCAGCGAAAAAAGCTCCCATTCCCACCAGGGCGAAAGCCCCGGGGTTTCCCACCCACTGCGGAAAGAGCCCGTAAGACACCTGCCCTACGGCGCCTCCCAGCATGGCACCAATGAAAAGGGACGGGCCGAACACGCCGCCGCTGCCTCCCGAGGAAATGGTAAAGGAGGTGGCGAGGATTTTGAGCCCCGCCAACGTGAGCATCAGCGTCACGGGCTGGCGCCCCAGAAGCGCCTGCTGGATGGTGCCGTATCCACCGCTCATGACCTCCGGCCTCCAATAGGCGATCAGGCCCACCATGAGGCCTCCGACCGTGGGAATCAAAGCCTTTTTCAAAGGCAGCCGGCGAAAGAAATAGTCGCGCATTCCGTAGAAGATTTTCACGTAGGCGAACCCGAAAGGCACGCAGACCAGGCCCAGAGCGGCATAGAACAGGAGTTCCACGGGGTTGGCAAAATGAATGGGGGGAATGTCGAAGATGGGACGCTGCCCGAAAATACTTATAAAAATGGCATTGGCGATGACGGAAGACATGATGCACAGGATGATGCCTTCTGTCTCGAAATCCTCTCGGTAGAGCACCTCAATGGCCGTGAGCGCTCCGCCCAGGGGAGCCCGGAAGATGGCGCCCAGCCCCGCGGCGCAACCGGCGAGGAGCATGAGCCGCCGTTCTCGCACGTTCAGGTGAAGGAGCCGCGCCACCCACGAGCCAAAGCCTGCTCCGATCTGGGCGATGGGTCCTTCACGCCCAGCACTGCCCCCTGTGGAGAGGGTGATGATGGAAGCGAGCCCCTTGATGTAGGGCACACGCGTGCGAATAATGCCATTTTTGTTGTGGAAAGCGTCGATGAGGGCGTCCGTGCCGTGCCCTTCAGCTTCGGGCGCGTACCGATATACCAATAAGCCCGAAAGGAGCCCGCCGAAAGCGGGAAGGACAAGAAGCATCCACCGGCGAAAGACGCTCGAACGTTCCAACGTGACCAGCTGTTCCCCGCCGGGCTTGCTCAGGGGGTACCCCGCCACATACTCGAGAAAGAAATACTTGCCCCATTCCAGCAGGACGAAAAACAGGCACGCCCCCAGGCCGCTGACCACTCCCACGATCACGCTGTAAAGAACCCAGCGCAGCGTCCTGTTGCGTTCCAGAGCGCCCCGAATCTCAGCCAGTCCCGTCACGGAATCTTCATGCTCCCCAAGAGGCTCAACCGCTCAACTCGCCCAGCCATCCCGCGCTGTCCTCCACGCCAGACCGCGGCTCGGGCACGGCGCCCGTTGGTCAGTTTTCCTCCAGCGTGATTTGATACTGTTCAAGATGAAAGCTGCGTTCGCCTTGCACATGAAAACACGCATGAAGGGATTCTTCCAGCCTTTCCAGGGAGGCCCGTTCTTCGTCCAGCAGCCTGGCCGCCACGTGGGGATGGACCTGAATGAGGACGTTTCGGCCGAAAAGTTCCCGCTGTTCCCTTTGAATCTCGCGAAGGATTTCATAGCACAGGGTCTGGGTGGATTTGAGCTGCCCGTGGCCTTCGCAGTAAAAACAGGGCTCGCAGAGGGTTCTTCCGATGCTTTCGCGGGTTCGCTTCCGCGTCATTTCAATGAGGCCCAGTTCGGACATGCGCAGAATGTTGGTCTTACTCTTATCCTTTCGAACCGCCTCTTTGAGGGCGTTGAAGACCTTTTCCCGGTTGGCTTCTTTTTCCATATCGATGAAATCGATAATAATAATGCCGCCGATGTTACGCAGGCGGAGCTGGCAGGCGATTTCTTTGACCGCTTCCAGGTTGGTTTTGAGAATGGTTTCTTCCAGGTTGCGCTTGCCCACGTATCGGCCGGTATTCACGTCGATGGCTGTCAGCGCTTCCGTCGTTTCGATGACGATATAGCCGCCGGACTTGAGCCACACCTTCTTGCTCAGCGCCCGCTGAACCTCCATTTCAATGCCGTAGGCGTCAAAGATGGGTTCGCTACCTTCGTAGAGTTCCACGCCGTTTTTCAAAGACGGCAGAAAGGTTTCCGTGAACTGAAGGACCTTTCGGTATTCCTGGGGGTTATCGATGATGAGCCGATCCACTTCTTTGGTGAAAAGATCCCGAACGGCCCGCAGTGTGATGTCCAAATCCCGATAAACCAGGGACGGCACCGCAGCCGTTTCCGCTCGGCGCTGGATGTTCTGCCACAGCTTGAGCAGGAATTCCATTTCCGCCTGAATCTTTTCCGGATCTTCCCCTTCGGCCGCCGTGCGGACGATGAAGCCGCAATGGGGCGGCTTGATTTCCAGGATCAAGTCCCTGAGCCGTTTTCGCTCCTTTTCGTCTTCGATGCGCCGCGACACCCCCACGTGGTCCATCAGGGGCATCAAAACCAGGTTGCGGCCCGGCAAGGTCACGTGGGTGGTGATTCTCGCCCCTTTGTTTCCCAAAGGTTCTTTGGCCACCTGGACCAGAATTTCCTGCCCTTCCCGAAGCCTGTCTTCAATGGGCACCTCGACCCATTCCTTGTCTTCCATAGGAGCTTGGGATTGCGCGGTATCGTCGAAGGGCGCCGTCGGCTGATTTTCTTCCAAGCCGGAACCGGCGTCCTGAAAGATCTGATCCATCTCCATCAGAGGATGATGGACATCGCTCACATAGAGAAAGGCCGCCTTTTCCAGCCCGATGTCCACAAAGGCCGCCTGCATTCCCGGTAGCACGCGGACGACCCGCCCTTTGTAGATATTGCCGGCAATACCCTCATCGGAGGCCCTTTCGATGTAAAGCTCGGCCACCTGGCCGTTTTCCACAAGGGCCACTCGGGTTTCGTAAAAATCTGCGTTGATGATGAGTTCCGAAGCCATGGTCTATTCCTCGAAAGACGCCACGGAAACCTTGCAGACGCGGCATGCCTCCACGGCAGGCCCCTTATCGGGAAGCAGCAGTTCCAGGAAGCTCTGGGGTCTAAAACGAGCCGAAGGCCTTTCCACAAGGTCCATGGCCACGCACGTTGGGTCGATTCGGCGCACGGCAAGAAGCACGTCGGCCCACCGCGCTTCGATGTGCCCTCTCTTGGTCTTCTTGGTCACAAGGCGATCCGCGCATAAGGCATGGTTTGCCATGATAGCTTCCGCCATTTCTTCGGTCAAACCCGAAACGTGATAGGTCACACGAAGCACGGACGGTTTGGCCGTTCCGGCAGTAAGGCGCTTGACGGCGTGCACACAGAGGCCGGCGGGCAACTGCCGGTTGAGACGATCCTGGATTTCGTGAGGCGCCAACGCCTCTTCCAGCTGGATTTCCGCTTCCTCCGCTTCGCTTTCCATCCCCACGGGCAGCGCTTCGCGAAAGGAAATCTTAGGATGGGGATGAAAGCCCTGGCTGAAAACCACGGGAAGACCCGATCTTCGAACCGCCCTTTCCATGATGCGGCTCACTTCCAGTTGACCGTAGAACCGGGCCTGATCCTTTTTGGCGAAGCGGATTTCGTAACTATAGAGCGGCCCATGGAACCTGCCGGACGCCTCAGGGTCCGGAATCGAAGCCGCTTCGGTCACCGGGTGCTCATGGAGACGCGGGGCAATGGTTTCGCCGTCACAGGCGCCGCATCCCGAGCACGGTTCCCAACGGCAATCGCCCGTGCGGGCGTATTCCAAAGCTTTCTGCCATTCGTCCCATAGATACGCTTTCCGCACCCCGGCACTCAGATGGTCCCACGGCAGCGGGTCGGCTTTGTCGAAAGTGCGTTGGGCCTCCGTATCGGCCGAAAGGCCGTGTTCAGCGAAGGCTTCGTCCCATACGTGGCGCTGAAAGTGTTCTTCCCACGCATCAAAGCGTGCCCCTTTGCGCCAGGCCGAAGCCACCACGGCGGCCAGGCGTCGGTCGCCTCGCGCCAACGCCGCTTCCAGGACACTCAAATCCGGACCGTGCCACTTGAACCGAATCCCTGGGCGATTCAACCGGTCCTTGAGAAAATCCAGCCGCAGGGCCATTTCTTCTCTGGGAATCTGGCCCGTCCATTGAAAAGGCGTCATGGGCTTGGGGACGAACGTGGAAACGGCCACGTTGACGCCGGCCCGATAAGGTTTTCCCAGGCGCCAAACCTTCATGGACAAGGCCGCGATCTCTTCCACATCGTCCAGCGTTTCCGTCGGCAGCCCCATCATGAAGTAGAGTTTGATGCCCTTCCATCCCAAGGCATAGGCGTCCCGAACCGTCTGAAACAGGTCGTCGTCCTCGATGTTTTTGTTGATGAGTCGCCGAAGTCGCACGCTGCCCGCTTCCGGGGCCACCGTAAAGCCGGTCTTGCGCACCCGGCGAATGCATTCCATGACTTCCTGGGAAAGCGTCCCCACGCGCATGGACGGCAAGGAAACAGCCACCCGGCGGGATGCCATCTCCCGCATCACAGCTTCCAGGAGCCATCCCAGCCGGCAGTAATCGCCGGTGCTCAGGGAAAGAAGAGACACCTCCTCAAAACCCGTTTCCAAAACGGCACGGCACGCTTTTTCCACAAGGGTTTGCGGATGCCGTTCCCGCACGGGCCGATAGACGAATCCCGCTTGACAGAACCGACACCCTCGAGTGCAGCCCCGAGCGATTTCCAGACCCAAACGATCGTGCACGATTTCCACGAGAGGCACCAATGGTCGGTCTGGGAGCGGGCTTTGCCGGTCCAGGTCCGAAAGGACCCTTTTTTTCACCGCCGTGTAGTCGGCATAGAGGGGCTCGAGTCCTTCGAAACGGCCGAGCCCATCGTAGCGGGCTTGGAAAAAAGACGGCACGTAAACCCCGGGAATGGTCCGCGCCTTTTCCAAGAATTCGCGCCGAGCCCCGCCGCACGCGCGCCAATCCCGGTAGAGCGCCGTCAGGTCCGCCAGCACCTCTTCGCCTTCGCCCAAAACAACGAGGTCGAAGAAAGGGGCCAAAGGTTCCGGATTGTAGGCGCAGGGGCCTCCCGCCATCACGAAAGGGTCGGACGCACGCCGGTCCCGCGCGTAAAGCGGAATGCCCGCCAGATTCAACATGGTGAGAATGTTCGTGTAGCTTAACTCATACTGCAGGCTGAACCCCACAAAGGCAAACGCCCCAAGCGGACGCCGGCTCTCCAATGCGAAAAGCGGACGGCCGCTCTCCCTCAGACGCCTTTCGAAGTCGGGCCATGGAGCGTAGACCCGATCCGCCAGGACACCGTCCATGTCGTTCAGTCGATGGTAAAGGAGTTGCAGGCCCAGGTGGCTCATTCCCACTTCGTACACATCGGGAAAAGCCAGGGCGTAATGCACGTCGGCGTCGCGGAAGTCCTTTCGACGAGCGTGGATTTCCCCTCCGAGGTAACGACCGGGCCGTTCAATGTTCCTGAGGAGCGCCTCAAACGCGCTTTCCGGCATGGGAGCGTGGTCGGCCCAAGACTCCCCAACTGGTCTCAGCTCTGCCGGTTCGCCGGGCGCCAAGACGGCGGCCATGCCGCTTCGGCTGCTCATCGAGCCCCTCAAGACGAAGCCCTGGCGGCATAAAGAGGGGACATGGACCGAAGTTGGGAGACCACCGCGTCAAGGGTTTCCACGGCGTGGAGCACTTCGTCTTCCGTGTTTTCCTCATCCAGGGTAAAGAGCAAGGTCCCGAACGCCCCATCCCCCAACAGACCCATGGCCTCCAAGACGTGAGACGCCTTGGCCGTGATGGACATGCACGCCGAGGCGCCGGCAACGCAAATCCCCCGGAGGTCCATGTGCAGCAGCAGGGCTTCCCCTTCCACATACCGAATGGACACATTGACAAGGCCCGGCAGGTGCCGCTCCGGATGGCCGTTGAACCGGACGTCCTCAATCGTTTGGGAGATGCGCTCCCGAAGGATCTTTTCCAGCCGCGCGCATCGCGCCATCTTGACGGGAAGCCGCGTGCGAATGCGTTCCGCGGCGGCGCCCAATCCGACGATGCCGGGGACATTTTCCGTCCCGGTCCGGCGCCCGTCCTCCTGACCGCCCCCATGGAAAAGCGGCCACAGAGACACACCCTTTCGGCAGTACAAGGCCCCGGCCCCCTTGGGGCCGTTGAACTGGTTCGCGGCAAGACTCAAAAGATCCACGCCCAGATCCTTCACATCCACGGGGATGCGTCCCACCGAGGCGATGGCGTCCGTATGGAGCAGAGTTCCTCGCTTGTGCACCACGGAGGCGATTTCCGCCAGAGGTTGGATCGTCCCCACCTCGTTGTTGGCGTGCATGATGGACACAAGCACCGTATCGGGCCGCAGGGCTTTTTCCACATCCGCGGGGTCCACCACGCCGTGCTCGTCCACAGGGACCAGGGTCACGGTGAATCCGAACTTTTCAAGAGCCTTTGCCGCATAAAGGACCGAATAGTGTTCCACCGCCGAAACGACGATATGGCGCCCATCGTGCATTCGATGAAAGGCGACGCCCTTAACGGCCAAATTGTTGGCTTCCGTCCCGCCGGACGTGAAGATGATTTCTTCGGGTTCGGCCCCGATGAGTGCCGCCGTTTGAGCGCGCGCTTTAAAAATGGCGTCCTGGGGCGCCTCGCCCAAATGATGAATGCTGGCGGGATTGCCGTAGTGCTCCGTAAGAAAAGGCGTCATCGCCTGGAACACCTCGGGAGCCAGAGGTGTTCCCGCAATGTGGTCCATGTAAATTCTTCGGCCCTGCATGCCACTCCCCCTTCATCGTCATTCAATGAGGGAAAACCCTAAAACTGTTGTCAGAAAAGCGTGTATCTATACGTTCTCCGACGGGGCAGCGTCAACCCCTAAACCAGCACGGCCTCGGGCTTCGCCAAAGCCGTGGCCATCCGGCGCTCCCTTAGGGGTTGTGGGTGCGGGCTCGCCTGCCATGGGAATCGCCCCATCCAAAAGCGACCGGCGGCACATTTTCTTTGACTCTTCGTGGCGACTGTGCCATGGTGCGCTCTGCATCCCGAGACGATCCTTCCGATCGAAAAAGGAACCCAGCGCTCTCGTCCTACCCGGTTTTTCGGATCAAGACGCCGCCCGCGAGGAATCCATCGGTCCCCGGGAGCGGTGGGATGCGTCAATGAATCGCCGTCAGGGACGGCGCTGTGTCCGCCCGGGATTTCTCGTGGTTGCAACGGGCGACCTCCTAACAATGAAACCACGCGTGCAAAGGATAAAGAATGAATCTTTACGTCGGAAACCTTGCCTACAGTGTCACCGAAGAGGACTTGCGTGCCGCGTTCCACGAACATGGCCAAGTGGAAAGCGTCAACATCATCATGGACCGCTACACGGGCCAATCCAAAGGATTCGGCTTTGTGGAAATGCCGTCCAACGCCGATGCCGATAAGGCCATCAAGGCGCTGAACGGCACCGACCTAAAAGGCCGGACCATTACAGTGAACCAGGCAAAGCCCCGCAACAACACCCGCTCTTTCCGGGGTCCCCGTTACTAGCCGTTGCCCCCCTTGCGAGGCTTCGCCCTCGCAAGGGTCCCCTCTGTTTCCTTTGCCCATGCCGTCGAAAAACAACGTTCGTTTACCCGATTCTTTTTAGGCAAGGAGGAAAAGATGCTGCTGCATCCCACAAAAGAAGACTACCCCCATCTGGATCCCCGGTCCAAAGCCATCATGAAAAAAACCATCGAGTTTTTCGAAAAGAAGGGCAAAGCCCGCCTTAAGGAAGATTACCACAAGATGGTCTGGTACCGGGATTTCCTGGATTTCGTGAAGGAAAATGAGATCTTCGCGCCGCTTCTCACCCCGGCGACTTACGGCGGCGGCGATCCCGCCTACCGTTGGGACACCCGGCGCATCTGCGATATGAACGAGATTCTGGGCTTCTATGGCCTCCCCTACTGGTACACGTGGCAGGTGACCATCCTGGGTTTGGGCCCCATCTGGATGAGTGCCAACGAAACGGCCAAGAAGAAGGCGGCGGCGCTCCTCAAGGACGGCCACATCTTCGCCTTCGGCCTTTCCGAACGGGCCCACGGCGCAGACCTCTATTCCACCGAAATGGCCCTCACCCCTCTCGGAAACGGCCGATACGTGGCCGACGGTGGCAAGTACTACATCGGTAACGGAAACGAAGCCGCCATGGTGTCCACTTTCGGCAAAAACAGCGAGACGGACGAATACGTCTTCTTTGCAGTGGACTCACGCCATGAAGCCTACCACTGCATCCAGAACGTGGTGGCCTGGCAGGGATTTGTGGCCGAATTCGCTCTGAACGGCTATCCCGTGACGGAGGACGACATTCTGGCCACAGGCCAAGCGGCGTGGGATGCGGCCCTGAACACCGTGAACGTGGGCAAATTCAACCTGGGCTGGGGCTCCATCGGCATCTGCACCCATGCCTTTTACGAAGCCATCACCCACGCGGCCAACCGCAACCTTTACGGCAAGTGGGTGACCGATTTTCCCCACATTCGTCAGCTCTTCGTGGACGCCTACGCGCGCCTGGCAGCCATGAAACTGTTTTCCGAAAGGGCCATCGACTACATGCGATCGGCCTCACCGGAAGACCGCCGCTACCTGCTTTACAACCCCTTGGTGAAGATGAAGGTCACCACCGAAGGCGAACAGGTGATCAATCTGCTCTGGGATGTAATCGCCGCCCGCGGGTTTGAAAAGGACGTCTATTTCGAGATGGCGGCCCGAGAAATCCGGGCCCTTCCCAAATTGGAAGGCACGGTCCATGTGAACATGGCCCTGGTGGTGAAATTCATGAAGAACTTTCTCTTTAACCCCTCGCCGTTCCCGCACATCCCCAAGCGCGACGATGCCGCCAACGACGACTTCCTCTTCAACCAAGGCCCCACGGGCGGTCTTGGCACGGTGCTCTTTCACGACTACCGCATCGCCTACGACAGCATGGATCTGCCCAACCTGACGGTCTTCAAGGAACAGATCGAGGCCTTCAAGGGGTTCCTTATGGCGGCCCCGCCCAGCAAGGAACAGAGCCGCGATATCGACTTCCTACTGAGTCTGGGCGAGCTGTTTACCCTCGTGGCTTACGGCCAGCTCATCTTGGAAAAAGCGGCCATGGACGACGTGGACAAGACCCTGGTGGACCAGATTTTCGATGTTTTGGTACGCGACTTTTCCAAGTTCGCCCTGGAAATCTACTCCAAACCCAGCAGCACCCCGGAACAAATGGCGCTGTGCCTGAAGATGATTCGAAAGCCCCACGTGGATCCGGCCCGGTTCCGCACCGTCTGGGACAACCACGTCTATGCACTCAAGGGCGCCTATGCCATGAATCCGTAAACCTTCACCCGGAATCCGCTTCTTCCGACCTTTTTTCACTGGAGGAACCGCTCGGGTTGCCTCACGGGCCAGGGGCTGGGAGGAAGGCGTTTTGGACCCAAAGGGCCGCGACTTTCTCCTTGCAAAAGCTTCCGGCCCGTGCTACAGGGTGCGTGAAATCTTTATCATGCCAAAAGCTGCCGAGCAGGCAGTGGGTTCGGGATCGAGGTTTTCACAACAGGGACAAGCGGCTGGTCACAAGGTTATCGGCGAAGCAGAAGGAGGCAAAGCGATGAAGGTTTTCCTAGGCGGTCTTGCCGCAGTTTTTTTCGGCATCATTGGGATTTTCATTTGGTTTAAGCCTTTCCTCAACCTGCTGGCGGGCGCCATCCCCTTGATGCTGCTTCTCGGCGGCGCCATGGCGGCCTATTTGGGCTATGACGAAGTGAAAGATCAGTTGCCGTTCGGCAAGAAAAAAGAGGAAGAAGCCCCCCCGGCCGCTCCGACCGACGATCTTTCCAAGTACAAGGAAGAAGCGGAAAAGTACAAACAGGAAGTGGAAAAGCTCAAAGCCGAGCTGGAAAAGGCCAAGTCGGCTTCGTAATGGCCGAAAGGTCCATCACCTTGGGACAGAAAACGCCTCCCGGAATCCGGGAGGCGTTTTTGTTT
>Ga0209162_1001451_pt1 | contig 23245 bp, 19 predicted proteins | sample YNPNPMetaG_FD_187121 | JGI IMG/M metagenome (GOLD analysis project Ga0209162, IMG submission 187121) | Anoxygenic and chlorotrophic microbial mat microbial communities from Yellowstone National Park, USA - YNP NP MetaG (SPAdes) (version 2) ...
CCCTGAATCACCGATAAGGGGTCTGCTTTCCCCATCCCGGTATCCCTGAATCACCGATAAGGGGTCTGCTTTCCCCATCCCGGTATCCCTGAATCACCGATAAGGGGTCTGCTTTCCCCATCCCGGTATCCCTGAATCAACAAATGATCGGTAACCCACCCACCAACTTACCAATCTACCAATCTACCAATCTACCAACACCCGGATAAGGAGGAAAAACGATGTACATCTTCAAAGCCGCGGTTGTCGGCGCAGGGACGATGGGCGGCGAGATCGCCCAGGTGATCAGCTTCTCCGGCCTGCCGGTGGTGATGAAGGACATTGACCAGGCAATGCTTGACCGGGGCATGGCCAAGGCCGCCGAAATCTACCAGCGGCGCGTGGAAAAGGGGAAGATGAGCGCCGGCGAGATGCAGTCCAAACTCGACCTGATCATGCCGACCCTGACCTATGACGGGTTCGAGGACGTGGATATCGTCATCGAGGCCGTGCCGGAGCGCATGGACATCAAGAAGGCGGTCTTCGCCGAACTGGACGCCGTCTGCCCGGAGCAGACTATCTTCGCCAGCAACACCTCGGCGCTCTCCATCTCCGAGATGGGCGCGGCCACCAAGCGTCCGCACAAGGTCATCGGCATGCACTTCTTCAACCCCGCCAGCGTGATGAAACTGGTAGAGGTCATCCCTGGCCTGGACACGAGCCAGGAGACAGTGGATGATGTGGTGATGTTCACCGAGGGGTTGCGCAAGATGCCGGTGGTGGTGCAGGAGTGCCCCGGTTTCCTGGTCAACCGGCTGCTGATGCCCTACCTCAACGAGGCCACCAAGGCCCTGGAAGAGGGGGCCGCCTCGGCGCAGGAGATCGACCAGGCCATCCGCGAGTGGGGCATGCCGATGGGGCCGTTCACGCTGATGGACATGCTCGGCATTGACGTCTGCGGCCACGTCGGCGAGTACCTCTACTCCGAGTACGGCGATCGCATGACCCCTGCCCCGCTCTTCCTCAAGTTGATCGAGGCCAAGCGGTTGGGCGAGAAGACCGGCGCGGGCTTCTACGATCATCCGGGCGGCTTCGAGTCGCCGGTGGTCAAGGGGATGATCGAGGAACTGCAAAAGTCCGGCGCAGTCCCCACCGGCACCCGCTTCAGTGTTGACCGGCTGATGCTGCCGCTGATCAACGAGGCCGCCCTGTGCGTCCAGGAGAACATCGCCAGCGTCAGCGACATTGACATGTCCATGATCGCCGGCACAGGGATGACCTACGGCGGGGAGCGCATCGGCCCGCTGGCCATCGCCGACAAGATCGGCCTGGATGTGGTGGTGGAGAAACTCGAGGCCCTGGAGAAGGAACTCGGCCCGCGCTTCCATCCCTCCCGCCCGTTGAAGCTGCGCGTCCGCGCTGGTCACCTGGGTGTGAAGACGGGGAAGGGGTTCCATGAGTATGCATGAGGTTGGGAACTGGTAGATTGGGAACTGGTAGATTGGGAATTGGTAGATTGGGAATTGGTAGATTGGGAATTGGTAGATTGGGAATTGGTAGGTTGGGAAATTGGTAATGGGAGAGAGGAGGAAAGGGGTGGCAGGAGAGGGGCAGCGAGGGTTCGAGGATCTGGAATGCTATCGGCTTGCATTACAGGTTCTGCGAGAAGCGTATGCCGTCGCCCGACGCCTGCCATCGGAGGAGCGGTACAACCTGGCCGATCAGATTCGCAGGGCAGCAACCAGCGTCGCTCTCAACATCGCCGAAGGGTACGGGCGCTATCACTACCTGGATAGCCTGCGCTTCTACTACAACGCCAGAGGTTCCCTCAACGAAACCCTGAGCGGTTTCATCCTCTGCGACGAGATGGGCTATACCACTGGCGAACTGTCCCGTCAGCGTGAGCTCTGCCACTGCGCCCTGCGCTCCTTGAACGGTTACATCCGTTACATCCGCGAAAGACAACAGGGACACCAGGAATACGGCAAATCCCTCCACGAAGACACCCTCACCTGCCTGCCCGTTCCCGAACCCTGCGGAGAAGACTAACCTCTCCCCCTCCCAATCTACCAATCTACCAATGTACCAATCTACCAATGTACCAATCTACCAATGTACCAATCTACCACTCTCCCACCCCCTCACCCAAAAGGAGAAAAAACCATGAGCAACTGGCAATACATCCGCATAGAGATCGAGGAGAACATCGCCACGCTGACCATTGACCATCCCCCGGTCAACTCCTTCAACCAACAGGTGGTGAAGGAGATGGACGAGGCGGTGGACGAACTGCTGGCGAACGACGCAGTGAAGGCCGTCGTCATCACCGGCGCAGGCACCAACGCCTTCGTCGCCGGGGCGGACATCCCGGAGATCAAGGCGCTGCTGGACAATCCGGCCGAGGGCTACGCCGCCTCCCGCGCGTTCATCGAGCGCGGCCAGAAGCTGTTCCTGAAGATCGAGCAGGCCACCAAGCCGTTCATCGCGGCGATCAACGGCTTCTGCCTGGGTGGCGGGCTGGAACTCTCCATGGCCTGCCACATGCGCGTCTGCTCCGACCGGGCGCGCATGGGTCAGCCGGAGATCAACCTGGGCATCATCCCCGGCTGGGGCGGCACGCAGCGGCTCGCGCGCATCGTCGGGCGCGGCAAGGCCATCGAACTGATCCTCACCGCCGATATGATCACCGCGCAGGAGGCCTACCGCCTCAACCTGGTCAACAAGGTCGTCCCTGCCGGCGCCGTGCTCAAAGAGGCGCGGGACCTGGCGCGCAAGATCGTCAGCAAGTCCAGGTTCCCCATCGCCGCCGCACTGCGCGCCATCAACGACGGCCTGGCCCTGCCCATCGCCGAGGGCCTCAAGGTCGAAGCGGAGCAGTTCGTCAGCCTGGCCAACACTGAGGACATCCGCGAGGGCGTCAGCGCCTTCCTCGAAAAGCGGCAACCGCAGTTCAAGGACCGGTAGCAGGTTGGGGGTTTCAGGTTTCAGGGTTACAGGTTTCAGGTTTCAACCTGAAACCTGTAACCTGTAACTGCTTCTCCTGCGACCTGCACGCGGAGGTGAAAACATGGATTTTGCCCTGAGCGAAGAGCAACGGATGTTCCGCGACATGTTCCGCAACTTTGCCGCCAAAGACGTCGCACCTCACGCGGAGGAGATAGACCACAGTGAGCGGCTCTCTGCCGAGATCCTGAAAAAGGCGACCAACCAGGGCTTCTTCGGGGCGACCCTGCCGGAAGAGTACTTCGGCGCGGCGCTCGACACCCTCAGTTATGCGCTGCTGCTGGAATCCCTGGCCGGCGCCTGCGCTTCCCTCGCCTTCACCGTCGCCGCCCACGTCAGCCTGGCCGCGATGAGCCTCTTCCACCACGGCACCGCCGCGCAAAAAGAGGAGTGGCTGCCCCCGCTGGCCAGCGGCGAGGCGCTCGGCGCTTTCGCCCTCACCGAGCCGGATGCGGGCAGCGACATCTCGGCGCTGCAGACCCGCGCCGTCGCCGACGGCGACGAGGTGGTGCTCGACGGCGTCAAGACCTGGGTCACCAACGGCGAGAGCGCTGGCCTCTTCGTCGTCTTCACCCGCGAGGACGCCTTCCTGGTCCCCCGCGACACGCCAGGCCTGACCGTGGGCTACCGCGAGCCCACGCTGGGGCTGCGCGCGGCAACCTTCAACACCATCTACCTGGAAGGCTGCCGTATCCCGTCCACCCACCGTCTCGGCGCCCCAGGAGAGGGACTGCAGATCGCACGACGCGCGCTCGACCGCATGGCACTGGCCGTGGCCGCCATCGGCCTGGGCCTGGCGACCTCGGCCATCGAGGTCGCCGCGCAGTTCGCCACCGAACGGGTGCAGTTCGGCGTGCCCATCGCCAAGAAGCAGGCCATCCAGAACTACGTCGCCGACGCACACATCGAGACGGAAGCCCTGCGCTATCTGGTCTACCACGCCGCCTGGCTGCTGGAGCAGGAAGGGGAACTGGGGACGGAAGCCGCGGTCGTCAAGACCTTCGGCGCCCGCGTCGCCCGCAGCGTCACCAACCGCATGCTTCAGGTGATGGGCGGCTACGGGTACATGGAAGATTACCCGATGGCCCGCAAGTACCGCGATGCGCGCATGCTCAGCCTCTCCGACGTGCCGACGGAACTGCAGGTCTTCCGGGTCGCCCAGCGCATCTTCGCCGACCGCGACATCGCGATCGCGCCGTAAGGAGGCGAAAATGGACTTCACGTTTGCTCCCGAACACGTAGCCTTGCGCCGGATGATCCGTGAGTTCGCCGAGAACGAGGTGGCGCCGATCGCCGCGGAGTGCGACCGCAAGCACCAGGTGCCACGCGAGGTCATCCGCAAACTCGGCGAAGCAGGCCTGCTGGGGGTCTGCTTCCCTCAGGAGTACGGCGGGATGGGGGCTGGCGAGGCTGGCTACTGCATCCTGATGGAGGAACTGGGCCGCGTCTGCACCTCGACAGCGACCAACGTCGGCGCGCACATCGGCATCGGCGCGATGGCCATCCACCTGGACGGCAACCCCGAGCAGAAGCGCAAGTACCTGACGCCGCTGGCCCGCGGCGAGAAGATCGCCGCCTTCGGCCTGACCGAACCCAACGCTGGCTCAGACGCCGCCAACATCCGCACCCGCGCGGTCCGCGAGGGGGACTCCTGGATCCTCGACGGCGGAAAAGTGTTCATCACCAACGGCGGCTACGCCGACATCTGCACGGTGATGGCCGTGACCGACCCGGCGCTGGGCGCCCGCGGCGGCGTGACCGCCTTCATCGTCGAGACTCACTGGCCAGGTTTCAAGGTGGCCCGCGAAGAGGACAAGATGGGCATCCGCGGCACCAGCACGGCCGAACTCACCTTCGAAGAACTGCGCGTGCCCCACGAGAATGTGCTGGGCAAGGTCGGCGAGGGGTTCATCACCTTCATGAAATCGCTGGACATGGGCCGGCTGACGTTGGGCGCCGCCGGTCTGGGCGGCGCACAGGCCGCCCTGGAGGTGATGGTGCACTGGGCCAAGACCCGCAAGCAGTTCGGCGTCGAACTGGCCCACAAGCAATCCATCCAGTGGATGATCGCCAACCTGGCCACGGAAATCGAGGCGCTGCGCAGCCTGGTCTATCGCGTGGCCTGGCTGGTGGACACGCACCAGCCGTTCGGTCAGCTGGCGGCGATGTGTAAACTGTACGGCTCAGAGGTGGCCTCACGGGCCATTGACATGGCCGTCCAGGTCCACGGCGCGCTCGGCCTCTCGCGGGACTACCCGCTGGAACGCTACTTCCGCGACGCCCGCATCGCCGAGATCTTCGAAGGAACCAACGAGATTCAGCGCATCGTCATCGCTACCGACATCTTCCGCGAGCATGGCGTGCGCATCCGGCCCTAGGAGGAATAGCATGCGAATCCTCGTTGTGATCGGTAGAGTGCTCAACCCCAGAGGGATCACCGTCAACCGGCGGGCCGGCCGCGTGTTCGTCAACCGCGAGGAGTACGTGATGCAGCCAGCCGACCGCTGCGCGCTCGAGATGGCGCTGCGCATCAAAGACGCCCACGGCGCCGAGGTGATCGCCCTCCCTCGCGGCCCACTGCCCGACGACGATGTGCTGCGCCAGGCCATCGCCACCGGCGCCGACCGCGCCATCTACCTGGTTGGCGACGGTTTCGCTGCGGACGATGGGGCGATGGCCGGCCTGCTGGCCGCAGCAGCCACCCGACTCGGCGGCGCTGACCTGATCCTCACCGGCGCGACAACGCTGGACAGCGGCCAGGGACAACTGGGCCCCCGGCTGGCAGAAGCGCTGGGCTGGCCGCAGGTGGTGGACGCCTGGGACATCAGGCCACAGGACGGTGCCGTCCAGGTCGTCTGCCGTGCGGACGATGGCTTCGTGGTGATGGAGGCTCCCCTGCCGGCAGTCGTCACCATCGCGCCAGGCGCGCTCAAGCCCCGCTATCCCGGCGGCGCGCGCCTCATCAACATCTACAAGGGCGTGGGCGACGTCGCCGCCGCCCTGGAACGGTGGGAGGTCGGCGACCTGGCCGCAGGGCTGAGCCTGACCCCGCTGCTGGAACAGCGCGGACAGGAGTTCCCGCCGGAACGGGAGCGCGGCACGCGCTTCAGCGGCACGCCGCAGGAACTGGCCGACGCGCTGCGCAACAGGCTGCCGAGGTAAGGAGGACTGAGATGGATGCTTCGTTCCTTGACCTCTTGATGGCCCAACAGGAGGAGGTCTCCGAGGCGGAAGGCGGCGGGGGCGGTATCTGGGTCGTGGCCGACGTGGTCAACGGCCAGGTCGCCCCGGTGACGCTGGAGGCGCTCGGACTGGCCCGTACCCTGGCCGGCTCCCTCGGCGCTTACGTCTACGGTGTGCTGCTGGGGTCGGGCGTGAGCGACCTGGCCGCCGTGCTCTATCAGGCTGGCGCTGACGGGGTGCGCGTGGCCGACCATCCCGCGCTGGACGGCCAGGCCATGGAGCCTTACCTCAGCGTGCTGAGCAGCCTGTTCGAGGCCGAGCAGCCCGAAGTGGTGCTGTTCGGGGCCACCGCGCTGGGAGAAGCGCTGGCCCCGCGGCTGGCGCAACGCATGGGCGGCGGGCTGATCGAACACGCCGTCAGTGCGACCCTGGACGAATCCACCCGCACCGTGCAGGCGGGCGTGCCGATCTACGGCGGCGAGTTCTTCGAGGTCCTGGCCTGCCCGCAGGCCCGCCCGCAGTTTCTCACCATCGAGCCGGGCGCTTTCCCCGCACCTTTCCTTGACCCCTACCGCAAGGGGGAGCCGAAGGCGATCGAGGTCGAACCGGCGGCGCCGATGACCCGTCTCCTGGGCCCGGCGGAGGGCTTCACGCCGCCTCCGGTCCCGCTGGCGCAGGCCCCCGTGGTCGTCGCCGCCGGGCGGCAGGCGGGGGACTTCTCGCTGGTGCAGCGGCTGGCGGCAGCACTGGGCGGACGGGTCGCTGGCGACCGTGGCGCGCGCGACGCCGGTTGGGTGACCGCGGAGCAGGTGGTGGACATCCGCGGCGTCACCATCGCCCCGGCGCTCTACGTCGCTGTGGGCATCCGCGGTGACACCTTCCACAACACCGCTGTCGCCGACGCGAAGTTCATCGTCGCCATCCACCCCGACCCCACCGCCCCCATCTTCCAGATCGCCGATCTGTGCGTCGAGGCTGACCCCAAGGAAGTGTTGCCAGCCCTGCTGGAAGCGCTGGGATGATGCGGTGATACCGTGACGCGGAGGCGCGGAGACACGGAGCCCCCTCTCCATCTCTCCCCGTCTCCGCGTCTCCGTGTCTCCGCGTCTTCCCCTCTCCTCGTCAACGTCGCGCTCCTGATCTTGCTGCTCCTCGTCCGCCCGCTGATCCCCTGGCATGTTGCGGACGTTGAGGAAGGTGCCCTGCACCCCCGTCTCCTCCCCACCCTCCCCTGCCCTCCTGCACTTTCTCCTCCTTCACATCCCCCCGATGGGCAGGTCACCGCTGCCGCTCTGGCCGACGTCACCGGTGACGGCCGGCCGGAGTGGCTGCTGGTCGTCTGGCGACCGTGGCGCGACTGGCCCATCCAGCGCTGGCGCGACACCCCCAGCCCCATCGCGGCCTTCCACGATGACGCCGGCCACAGTTGTCATCTCATCCTGCTCGACGCGGAGAGCGGGCGAGAAGTGTGGGCTGGCTCGGCTTTGCCCGCACCGCTGGCAGCGCTGGGTGTGGGAGACGTGGACGGGGACAGGCGAAACGAATTGGTCACGCTGGAGGGGGAGTACACTGCCGGGCGCAGCCGCGCCACACAGGTGGACCTGTGGCACTGGAACGGCTTCGGCTTCACCCTTGACTGGCGCTCTCCCCCCGGCCTTTTCCACCGCCTTTGCTTGACGGACGTGGATGGGGATGATATACTGGAAATCGTGGTCCGTTGAGCAACCCCCGCCCGAGCAGTCGCCGGGCGCGCCAAGAGGAGGTGCCTGATGAAGGCCAAACCCCTGTTCGCCCTTGCAGCGATTCTCCTCGTTGTGCTGGCCTGCGGCATGCCCACCCCTCCGCCCGTCACCGCCCCACCGGTCACGGTGCCGCTGCCCACGGTGGTGGTCACCCCGATCTCTCCGCCTCCCGAAGCGCGTGGGCCGGGTTTCGCTGCGTACAACCCCATCCCTGTGACCCTGCCCCAGGTCTATCAGGGGTACACCCTGCCGGTGAACCTGGAAGAAGTGCGCAACGCAGGCAATTTCCCCTTCACCGCCAATCAGGCGGCCCTGCTGACCCAGAACGGCTTCGTCGTTGTCCCCGCCGAGTGGCTGGAGTTCTTCCAGGTCTATGAACAAAACCGCTACAACGATACCCCCAGTTTCGTCACCACCGACGCAGTGTACCATCTCTACCACCTGCTGTTCGACAAGATGCTACGTGACCTGGAGCGGGAGCGCTTCGCGCCCGACATCGCTGCACTGACCCGCGCCTGTGTGGAAGAGGCCCAGGCACTCTACGGCCAACTGCGGGATACGTCCATGGAGCCCATCGCCCGGCGTGTCTGGGCTTACTTCGCCGTGGCCGACAACCTGATCAACCCCGACGCCACGGTTCCCGCCGAGGTCGCCGACCTGGTGGAAGGAGAACTGGCGCTGATCGAGGCCCATGACGGCCTCTTCGCCAGTCCCATCTTCAGCACCAACTGCCCTCAAGGCTGCAACCCGTGCGACACCAACCCTCCGGAGCCATGCCGGGGTCAGCCCTGTATGTGCGAGGACTACTCGCAGTACGCGCCACGCGGCCACTACACCCGCAGCGAACAACTCCAGCGCTACTTCCGGACGATGATGTGGTACGGACGCATCAACATGCGCCTGCAATACCCCGACGAGACGCGCATGGCCCTGCTGATCACCTACATCCTGCGCAACGCCACGGTCAATGGCACGCCGGCCGCTGACGTCTGGGCACGGGTCTATGAACCCACCGTCTTCATCGTCGGCAAGGCGGACGATCTGGGGTTCCACGAGTACGGCGCGCTGTGGGACGGGGTCTTCGGCCCTTCCGCCGGCCCGGAAAGCATCGCTGACGACGGGCTGCTGCAGACCTTCATCGAGTCGGCCCGCCTCCTCCCGCCGCCGCAGATCAACTCGATGTGGGTCTACATCTGGGAGGATGAGGATCAGGTCACCCAGGGGTTTCGCTTCATGGGCCAGCGCTTCACCCTCGACGCCTACATCTTCGAACAACTGGTCTGGCGCGAGGTGGGCACGCCAGGCAATGAGCGATGGCTGCCCAGCGGCCTGGACGTGATGGCGGCGATGGGCTCCGACGAGGCATACGCCATCCTGGACGATATGGGAGAGACGGCGTACGCCAACTACCCGGAGCACATGGCCCAACTGCGGGAGCAGATCGGCGCGCTGCAGATGGACTCATGGACCCAGAACCTGTACTGGAACTGGCTCTACGCCCTCCAGCCGCTTCTGGAGCCGCACGGCGAGCAGTATCCGGCCTTCATGCGCACCCAGGCCTGGACCCGTCGGGACCTGCACACGGCGCTGGGGTCATGGACCGAACTGAAGCACGACACAATCCTCTACGCCAAGCAGGTGATGGCAGAGATGGGCGGGGCAGCGCCGCCAGAACCGTCGCAGGGCTGGGTGGAACCGGATCCCGAAGCCTACGCCCGGCTGCTGGCGTTGACACGCATGACTTACGCAGGTCTGGAGAGCCGGGGACTGCTCAACGACAACACCGCCGCCAACCTCTCCAGTCTGGATGATTTGCTGTCCTTCCTGCTGGATGTCTCGCAGCGGGAACTGAACGGCCAGCCACTGACCTCGGAGGACTACGAGCGCATCCACTACATCGGCGGGACGCTGGAAGCGATGACGCTGGCCGCCGCCGACCCGGAGGAGGGCGAGGGCCGGCCGTACTTCGACGAGGAGGACCAGGCCGCGCTGGTGGCCGATGTAGCCACGGACCCCAACGGCCGGGTGCTGGAGGAGGCCATCGGCCGCATCTTCGAAATCTACGTCGTCATCCCGGATGCAGCGGGGAACCTGCAGATCGCCCGCGGCGGGGTGTTCTCGTACTACGAGTTCCCCTGGCCAATGAGCGACCGGCTGACCGATGAGGCGTGGCGGGAGATGCTGGCTACCGGCCAGGCCCCGCAACAGCCGGCGTGGACAGCCAGTTTTGTAGCCCGGTAACGGGGGATACGGAGATACGGGGAAATGGAGACGGGGTGACGCACCTCCGCGTCACCCCGTCTCGATGTCTCCCCTTCCCCGCACCTACTTGGCGTACTCTTCCGCGCGCGTCTCGCGGATGACGGTCACCTTGATCTGGCCGGGGTATTCCATCCCCTCCTCGATCTTGCGGGCTATGTCCCGTGAGAGCTGGATCGCTCCCAGGTCGTCCACCGCCTCCGGCTTGACGATGATGCGGATCTCCCGTCCGGCCTGGATGGCGTAGGTCTCCGCCACGCCCGGGAAGGAGGAGGCCAGTTCCTCCAGGGAGCGGATACGCTTGATGTAGTGCTCGAGGCTCTCCCGCCGGGCGCCCGGGCGCGCGCCGGAGATGGCATCCGCCGCCTCTACGACGATCGCCTCCAGCGACTGTTGCTCTACCTCATGGTGATGCGCCTCGATGCAGTGCACCACCTCCTCCGGCACGCCATACCGGCGACAGAGTTCGGCGCCGATAGCCGCGTGCGTCCCCTCCACCTCGAAGTCTACCGCCTTGCCGATGTCGTGCAGCAGGCCAGCCATACGGCAGACCTCGACGTTCGTCCCCAACTCGGCGGCCAGGAGCGCCGCCAGTTTGGCCGTCTCGATGGCGTGGGCGTGCTGGTTCTGACCGTAACTGGTGCGGAAGCGGAGTTGTCCCAGCAACTTGACCAGTTCGGGATGGAGACTGGGGACGCCGGCCTCGTAGACGGCCCGCTCCCCCTCCTCGCGGATCTGCTGTTCGACCTCCTTGCGCACGCTGGCCACGACCTTCTCGATGCGGCCAGGGTGGATGCGCCCATCGCTGACCAGCCGCTCCATCGCCCGTCGGCCCACCTCGCGCCGTACGGGATCGAACGAGGAGATGGTGATGGCCTCTGGCGTGTCGTCCACCACCACATCCACACCCACGGCTTGCTCGAAGGCGCGGATATTTCGACCACCGCGGCCGATGATCCGCCCCTTCAACTCATCCGATGAAAGGTCCACTGCCAGAACCGTCAGTTCGGCCACCTGCTCACTGGCCATGCGCTGGATGACGGTGGTGAGGATCTTGCGAGCGCGTTGTTCTCCTTCCTCCCTGGCTTCCTGCTCGATCTCACGGATGATGCGCGCCATGTCCTGCCGCGCCTCGCCCTCCACGATAGACAACAGCTCCTGTTTGGCCTCCTCGCGCGTCATCTGCGCGACCTGCTCCAGCGCCTCGGTGCGCTTGGCCAGCAGTCGCTCCACCTCGTTCCGTTGTCGGTCCAGCACGCTCTGTCGCTTGGCCAGCGCCTGTTCGCGCCGGTCCAACTGCTCCTGCCGCTGGTCCAACTTCTCGCGGCGCTCCTGCAGCCGCTCCTCCTCCCGGCGCAGGTTGAGCCGCCAGCGGCCGATCTCTGCCTGCGCCTCGTCGCGAACCTGTACGACCTCGTCCTTGGCCCTCAGCACGATATCGCGGGCCTGGTTCTCCGCCTCCTCCAGGATTCTCGCCGCTTCCGCCTGCTTCTGGCGGAGCTGTTCCCTGCGGGTGAACTGAAAGAGAAAGTAACCCAGGGCCGCGCCAACGATCAGAGCCAGGAGGACGAGGGTGGCGGTCAAAACCCAGTTACCCATTCGTCACTCCCCTTCTTCCGACGTCATTGTGAATGTATGCTCGCTGCCTGCCTGGCTGACGAGGGGTTCGATGATGTCGTAGGGGAAACCCCGCCGGCGCAGCAGGTCACCTAACTTACGGCGGAAAACTGCGGCGTCAAGGCCCCGCAGACGGCGGATCGCCGCTGCAGCAACCCGAGAGGCCGCCTTTTCCTCGTCATAATCGGACAGCACGTCTTCGATAATCGCCTCATCCACCCCCTTCTGCCGCAGTTCACGACGCAGGATAGCCTTACCCCGCGGGTTGAACTGGGCGCGATTTTCCACCCAATAACGGGCAAACTCCCGGTCGTCCACCAACCCCACGCCGCCCAGGCGTCCTAACGCCACCTCAACAGCGGCGGGGTCGTGGCCCTTGCGGCTCAACCGCGCTGCAATCTCCGCCCGGCTGCGCGGACGATAGGAGAGCAGGTCCATCCCTCGCTCAGCCGCCCGCTCCACCCCGTCCTGCTGGCGCAGGCGGACGATATCCTCATCCGACAGAAACTCCCCCACCCGCAGATGGGCCGCCGCGATGGCCGCCAACCCGAGGGCGAAGCGACCATCCACGTAGACGCTGACCCGCTGCGGGTTGCGCTTCTGCACCTTCAGAGCCGTGATCTGTCCACCCATAAAACAAGACGCCGTGGCCTGATCAGCCACGGCGCATGCCTGACATCCCCGGACAAAGCCGGCGGGAACGGCGCGATCCGCCTCTCGATATGCTCCGCCGACACGAAAAGGCAAAACTGCCGGCAAGTACCGGAAGCGATCCTGACGACTCGTTTCGTCCAGCCCGGCCAGGAACAACCCGGCAGGGTCGCTAACATGCGTAAACCGTGACTGATGCTCACGCCGGGGCGCGACGCTCTACGCCCCTACGTGTCAATCTCTTCAATGTCCTCGGCAATCGCCGGAGCCGGAAGGGGGTTCTCCAACGCCACCTGGCGAACGGCGGACTCGATAGCAGCGGCGACATCGGGATGGTCAGCCAGGTAGGCTTTGGCGTTCTCTCGCCCCTGACCCAGGCTCTCCCCCTGATAGCCGTAGTAGGAGCCGCGCTTCTCCACCACGCCGTACTGCACCCCCAGGTCCAGCAGGTCCCCTTCGCGGCTGATACCGCGCCCGTAGATGATGTCGAACTCGGCCACGCGGAACGGCGGGGCGACCTTGTTCTTCGTCACCCGCACCCGCGTCCGGCTGCCGATGACCTCTCCCTTCTCCTTGATCCCTGTCACCCGCCGCACATCGAGACGGACGCTGGCGTAGAACTTCAGCGCGCGCCCGCCGCTGGTGGTCTCCGGGCTGCCAAACATAATGCCGATCTTCTCACGCAACTGGTTGGTGAAGATCATCGCCGCGTTGGACTGCTTGATCGCCCCGGAGAGTTTGCGCAGCGCCTGGCTCATCAGACGCGCCTGCAGGCCGGGGTGGCTGTCCCCCATCTCCCCCTCGATCTCCGCGCGCGGCACCAGCGCAGCCACAGAGTCAACGACGATAACGTCCACCGCCCCGCTGCGCACCAGAGTCTCGGCGATCTCCAGCGCCTGCTCGCCAGTGTCGGGCTGGGCGATGTAGAGGTCATCCACGTTGACCCCGCAGGCCCGGGCGTAGGTGGGGTCGAGAGCATGCTCCATGTCTATGTAGGCGGCGACGCCGCCGAGCCGCTGCGCCTCAGCGACGATGTGCTGCGCCAGGGTAGTTTTGCCCGCCCCGTCAGGCCCGTAGATTTCCGTGACGCGCCCTCTGGGGATACCCCCGACGCCGAGGGCGATGTCGAGAGACAACGAGCCGGTGGGGATGGCCTCCACCGCCAGATGGGTGGCCTCCCCCAGACGCATCACCGTCCCGTCGCCAAATCGCTTCGTCAGCGACGCCAGCGCCGTCTCTAATGCCTTCTTCTTCCCTTCGTCTGCCATGTTGCTACGTTGTCCTCCTTAGAGAAAGGCTACAAATAGTGTACAACGGAAGAAGGGAAAATGCAAGTACCAACACGAAAGCGCGAAAGGCGCGAAAGACACGAAAAGCGCGAAAGGCGCGAAAGACACGAAAAGCGCGAAAGGCGCGAAAGGCGCGAAAGACGCGAAAGACGCGAAAGACACGAAAAGCACGAAAGGCTAAAAGAAGACCTCCGGGGTTTCAGGCTCCCCGGAGGTCTCTTCTGACTAACCCAGCACTTTGCCCCGATGGGCCAACGCCGCCTGGGCGGCGGCCAGACGGGCCACCGGCACGCGGAAGGGGCTGCACGAGACGTAGTTCAGCCCGGCCAGGTGGCAGAACTCGATGGACGAAGGGTCTCCCCCGTGCTCGCCACAGATGCCCACCTCCAGGCTGGGGCGCGTCCGGCGACCCAGCCGGACACCCATTCGCACCAGTTCTCCCACTCCTCTTCGGTCGAGCACCTGGAAGGGGTTCTCCGGCAGGATGCCGCGCTCGACGTACTGCACCAGGAAGCGACGCTCGGCGTCATCGCGGCTGTAGCCGAAGGTCATCTGCGTCAGGTCGTTGGTGCCGAAGGAGAAGAACTGGGCCATCGTGGCCACCTCATCGGCGGTGACGGCGGCGCGCGGGATCTCGATCATCGTGCCGAACTTGTACTGCACCCGCACCTTCTGCTCCTTCATCACCTGCCGCGCCACTTCCTCCAGTTCCCTCTGGGTAACCTTCAACTCGTTGACGTGGCCGGTGAGCGGGATCATCACCTCCGGCTTGACCACGATGCCCTGCTTCGTCGCCTGGCACGCAGCCTCGAAGATGGCCCGCACCTGCATCTTGGTGATGTCAGGATAGGTGATGCCCAGGCGGATGCCGCGCAACCCCATCATCGGGTTGGCCTCGTGCATCTTCTCCACCGCGGCGAGCATCTGCTCCTTTTCCTTCAGCAAATCGCCGAACAGCCGCCGGCCGCTCTCGGTCCGCGCCTGCGCCAGGTCCATCCGCAGTTCGGCCACCTCGACCAGCAACGTCTCCAGGCTGGGGAGGAACTCGTGCAGCGGCGGATCAATCAGGCGGATGATGACCGGCAGGCCGTCCATCGCCTCGAACAGGCCATAGAAATCACTGCGCTGGTAGGGCAGGAGGAAGTCCAGGGCGTCACGGTAGGCCTTGACGGCGGGGGACTGGGCGATCTCGCGCTCCACAGCGGCGAGTGCCTCCTGGAGTTCCGCGCGGCGTTCCTCGGTCAGCGGCTGTCCTGCATCCTTGCCGCTGGTCAGCACGGCCTGGATGCGGTCGCGGCGGTCGAAGAGCATCTGCGCCTCATCGGCGTTGAGGATCATGCTCTGGACATGAGGCAGCCGCTCCTGCTCAAAGAACATGTGCTCGGTGCGGCAGAGGCCGATGCCCATCGCCCCATACTGGCGGGCGCGTCGGGCGTCGCGGGGGTAGTCGGCGTTGGTCCACACCTGCAGGCCACGGGTAGGGAAGCCGCGATAACCCCGCGGCCAGCGGCGGGTGTTCGGCGCCGCAGCGATCTCGTCGGCCCACTCCAACAGGGTGCGCAGTTCCACTTCCTTGTCGAAGTCGGGGGAGACCATCGAGATCCTCCCCTCGAACACTTCGCCTGTCGTGCCATCGAGGGAGACGGTATCCCCCTCTTTGAGCGTCCGGCCGCCCACGCGCACCGTGCGCGCGTCGGCGTCAATCTGCAGCGCGGCAGCGCCGACCACGGCGGGGATACCGAACTGCCGCGCGACGACAGCGGCATGCGCCGTGGCCCCACCGCGGCTGGTGAGGATGCCCTTGGAGGCGATCATGCCGTGCACATCGTCCGGCTTGGTCTCGGCGCGGATCATGATCACCGGCTTCTTTTCCTTGCCCCACGCCTCAGCGGTGTCGGCGTCGAAGGCCAGGATGCCCACCGCCGCGCCAGGCGAGGCGTTGACGCCGGTAGCCAGCAGCCGTCCGTGGGCCCGCGCTTCGTCCACCTCTTTAGGGTCGAACTGCGGGTGCAGCAGCGCATCCACCTGCTTGGGGGTCACGCGCTGCACCGCCTCCTCGCGGGTGATCAGGCCCTCGTTGGCCATATCCACGGCGATCTTGACCGCAGCGCGAGCAGTGCGCTTGCCGGTGCGGGTCTGCAACATCCACAGCCGGCCCCGCTCGATGGTGAACTCGGTGTCCTGCATATCCCGGTAGTGGCGCTCCAGTTTCTGGGTGATCTCCACCAACTGGGCGTAAATCTCCGGCATATCCTGCGCCAGTTCGGTCACCGGCTTGGTGTTGCGGATACCGGCGACCACATCCTCCCCCTGGGCATTGAGCAGGTAATCGCCGTAGAAGGTTCGCTCGCCAGTGGCAGGGTTGCGGGTGAAGGCGACGCCGGTGCCACTGTCGTTGCCCATGTTCCCGAAGACCATCGTCACCACGTTGACCGCAGTGCCCAGGTCGTCAGGGATACGTTCGGCGCGCCGGTAGTCCACCGCGCGCTTGCCCATCCAGGAACGGAAGACCGCCTCGATGGCGATGCGCAGTTGCTCCAGCGGATCCTGAGGGAAGTCGCGTCCCAGTTCCTGGCGATAAATCTCCTTGAACCGGGCAACCAGTTCCTTAAGGTCGGCGGCCGAGAGGTCCGTATCGTATTGGGCCCCCCGCTCAGCCTTCAGGTGCTCCATCGCCTCGCTGAAGGCCTCATCCTCGATGCCCATCGCCGTGTGGCCGAACATGGCCAGCAGGCGACGGTAGGCATCCAGGGCGAAACGCTCATTGCCCGTCAGGGCGACCATCCCCTTCAGCGTCTCGTCGTTCAGGCCGACGTTGAGGATGGTGTCCATCATCCCCGGCATGGAGAACTTGGCCCCAGAGCGGACGGAGACCAGCAGAGGGTTCTTCGGGTCGCCGAAGCGCTTGCCGGTCTGCTGCTCGATCTCCTTGAGAGCCTCCAGCACCTGGTCCCACAGTCCGGGCGGGAAGGTGTTGCCGCCCGCGATGTAGGCGACGCAGGCCTGGGTGGTGATGGTGAAGCCGGGCGGCACAGGCACCCCGGCGTCCATCATGTCCGCCAGACCGGCCCCCTTGCCACCCAGGATCGCCTTCATCTCGTCAAGGGTGGGAGGGTGCCCCAGGACCCTGGCCAGGTCCCTCCCGGCGGTGTTGGAAAGGTAAACCCACTTCTCAGTCACGGTTCTCTACCTCCTGACATCAAGGACACGGATCTGGCACGCTGGACTCAACCCGCGTCATTATTCTTAACAATTCCGAATGCCTGCGAAAGGCGGTCGGATTATACCTTGCTTAGGGGGAAAGTCAAACCTCTGTTGAGTGGAGCCGAATCATCGGGTTACCCTGTGCCCTCCCGCAGGTTGGTGCGCTGGGGGTGAGGTGGACAGAGTGCCAGGTGGCTAGTCATTTGATCTGACATGACGCTCGATGACCTGCAGCACTGTCCTGGCGCACTGCTGCCAGGAAAAGCGGTGCAGGTTAGCGGCGCCCCGTTCGACCAACGCCGCCCGCAGGCCCGGATCGTCGGCCAGACGGCAGAGCGCGGCACTCCAGGCTGCGGTCTCCTCCGGGTGCAGCAGCAGCGCGCCGTCACCGGCAACCTCTGGCAGGCTGGAGGTATTCGCGCAGGCCACCGGACAGCCGCAGGCCTGCGCCTCCAACACCGGCAGGCCGAAACCCTCGTAGAGGGAGGGGAAGACGAAGGCCAGCGCCCCGCTGAGCAGCGCGGCCTTGTCCGACGCAGGGACATAGCCGGGGAAGAGCACGCGCTGTTCCAGCCCCAAACGACGCACGTGGGCAAGGAGCGCTTCGCTCGACCAGCCACGTGGGCCGGCCAGAACCAGGGTGAGGTCGGGCCGGACGGCGGCGAAGGCGGTCACCAGGCGGATCAGGTTCTTGCGCGGCTGGAGCGTGCCCAGGTAGAGAAAGTAGTCGCCGGGGATACCGTAACGCGCCCTCACCGCCGCCAACACGGCGGGGTCGCGCACCGGCTGCAGTTCCTCGTCGTAGCCGGGATAGGCCACCGTGACCCGCTGGCCTTCCAGGCCGTAGCGGGTCATCAGGTCAGCCTTCGTCGCCTGGGAGTCGGCGATCACCTCGCTGGCGACGTACACGCTCCAACGGGTGGAGAGGTCCAGATAGAGCCGCTGTCGCAGCGGGTGGGCCTGTGGGAAGTGCAGATAGCCCAGGTCGTGAACCGTGACCAGGCTCAACGGCGGGCGGACCGGCGGAAGGACGTGGGCGGGGACGAAGAGCAGATCGGGCGGATGGCGGGCCATCTCCCACGACAGGCGTACATGCGTCCACAGGCGGGGAAAAGGGATGACCCGTATCTCAGCGTCGGGGAAAGCATTGGGTGGAGGAGGAGTGCGAAAATAGAGCCGAAAGCGGTGCGGCGAGTCCAGCGCTAACAACGCGGCGATGAGCCGCTGGGAGTAGGTTTCCGTGCCGGTCGGTCGAGGAGAGACCGCGCGGCTGGCGTCAATGCCGACCAGCATAGAGGCCGGTCACCCGTCGTCCCCCTGCCGACGGGCCTGAGCGCGGCGCAGCAAGAGGATCAGCCCGACCATGATGATGATCGCAGGCGACAGGTCATCCATCTCTCGCGCCGCTCCGGGGTACAGGTTCACCGCCAGGCGGGCCACCCCGAACAGCAGGCCCACCACCGCCAGGAACAGCGGCCCCCAATCCTGCCGGCCCTGCGCCAGCCAGAAGGCCAGCAGGGCGATGCCGGCGATAACGATAAAGACCGGCCACCAGGTTCCAAGCGCGGCATAGCCTGCGGGGCCGAGGGTGAAGAACAGCAAGAAAATGCTGTCCAGGACGAGCATGGTCCCCCAGAAGACCCCTGTAGGGCGCTGCCGCTCGCTCCGGAGATAGTCCACCAGCAAGAACAGGCCACAGATGAAAAGGAGAATCGGCCAGATCTGCGCCAGGTCCGGCACAGCCGGCTCCAGCCGCACCAGCAGCAGGTAGGTGCCAAAAAGAAGCAACGCCAGCGCGGTCAGGGCTGTCCAGCGTTGCACGGAACAACTCCTTTATTCCAGGGCCTGAATCTTCGCCACCCGACGGGCGTGACGGCCGCCGGTGAACTCCGACTGCAGGAAGGTCTGCACGATCTCCAGCGCGCTGCCGGTCCCCAGCACTCTACCGCCGAGGCAGAGGATGTTGGCGTCGTTGTGCTCACGGGCCATCCGCGCCATGTAGCAGTCGGTAGCGAGCGCGGCCCGCACGCCCCGCACCTTGTTGGCCGTGATGCTCATGCCGATCCCGGTCCCGCAGATCAACACCCCCAGGTCCACCTGTCCGGCAGCCACCGCCCGCGCCACCGGAAGAGCGACATCGGGGTAGTCGCTGGGCTCCTCGCTGTGGACGCCCATGTCCTCCACCTGATGACCGGCGGCCACGAGGAGATGGACGATCTCCTGCTTGAGGAGGTAGCCGCCATGATCGGCACCGACGGCAATGCGCATCTTCCCTTTACCCGATCAGAAGTAACTGCCTGCCCTCCCGCAGGTCTGGACGCAATCTCTCACCTGCGGGAGGATGCAGGGTGGGCGGTTACGACCAGAAACAAAGAAAGGCCCCCGTACTGGCGAGCCTGGTAGAAAGCCTGGACAATCTTACTTCTCCCGCCGTTGCCAACGGGTCTTCTTCAGCAGTTTGCGGTGCTTGTGCTTGGCCATCTTGCGCTTGCGCCATTTGCGGTCCGAAGGCATACCGTCACCCCCTTCCTGCTTGGGATATGAGGAGCGGTTGCATTATACCGCAAGGCGCAAACCACGCAAGTAACCGTATTCATTCACGTAAAATGTTACCGAAGCGGTATAGTTCCGTCAACTGATAATGTTACCGGAGGAACTATGTCCGCTGACGAAAAGATGACCATAGACGAGCGTCGCAAGTATCTGCGCAGAATGAAGCGTCGCTATACCCAGGCCGATCGGCAGGAACGAGGTCAGCTTCTGGACGAGATGGAAGCTGTCACCGAACTCCATCGCAAGAGCTTGATCCGGCTGTTGAACGGCGACCTGGAACGCAAACCACGTTCCAGGCAACGTGGCAAGACCTATGGGCCAGAAGTCGCCCATGCTGTGGCGGTGATCGCCGAGAGCACCGACTATCTGTGCGCCGAGCGGCTCGCCCCGAACCTGGTCTGGTTGGCCATCCATCTGGCGGCACACCACGAGTTGATCGTTAGCCCTGACCTGCTGGAGCAGCTGGGACGGATCAGCCCCTCCACCCTGCAGCGCCTCCTGCAGCGCATCCCGCGCGACACCCCACGCCTGCCCCAACGCGGCCCTGAACGGGCCAATGCCGCTACCCGCGATGTTCCGATGCGCAGAATCCCGTGGAACGAGGCGCAACCCGGCCACCTCGAAGCCGACCTGGTTCATCACTGCGGGGTCAGCGCTTCTGGTGAGTATGCCCATACCCTGCAATTGGTGGATGTCGCCACTGGCTGGAGTGAACGGCGCGCCGTGCTCGGGCGTAGCTATCTGGTCATGGCCGACGCTTTCCAGGTCATTCAGGCCCGCCTGCCCTTCCCCATCCTGGAAATCCACCCCGACAATGGCAGTGAGTTCTTTAACCACCACCTCGTGCGCTTCTGGAAGCACCTCATCCCTGACGTCCAGTTGTCCCGCAGCCGCCCCTACTCCAAGAACGACAATCGCTTCGTCGAACAGAAAAACGCCACCCTGGTGCGTGCTTACCTGGGCTATGATCGCCTCGATTCAGTGGCCCAGGTCCGGGCGGTTAACCAGCTCTACGACCTGCTGTGGCTCTATTACAACTTCTTCCAACCCGTCCTGCGACTCCAAGAGAAAGTCTGTCTTGCCACCGAGGGGCAACCCACGCGCATCCGACGACGCTACGACCAGGCTGCTACTCCCTTCGACCGGCTCTGCGCAACGTCGGCTATATCGCCAGAACGCCGCGCCTCTCTGGAGGCGTTGCGTGATCGCACCAACCCGCGCCAACTGCGTCAGCAGATCTACGACCTCCTCGAGCGAATCTTCACCCTCCCCGGCGCAGTCGCCGGCATCACCGAGGATGTCTACCAGACTCTGGCCTTCCCCCCTTCTCGGCAAGATGACTTGCTCGAACCGCTCATCCCGGCCTCCGAGCCAGTCATCCCGGAGTCGGAAGGCGGCGGCCTCAGCGATCAAGCCCAGAGCCTGGCACCGGATGCTAAAGACCCTGGAAGGAGGCGCGGATAGGTCGGTAACATTATCATTTGACTTGACACGCCTGTGCGGCGGGGGAGGGGGAGATGAACCTCCAGGGAAAACCTTGCCCCCCACCCCGAATTGGGGTACAATACCATCACCCTGGGGTGGGGCTATGGACAAAGGACTGCTCAACAACCGTTATCGCCTGGTGGAGATGATCGGCTCCGGCGGCATGGCCGTCGTTTACAAGGGAATTGACACCCTGCTGCACCGTCCGGTCGCGATCAAGGTCCTGCGCGAGGCCTATGCCGACGATCCTGCTTTCCTGGCCCGCTTCCAGCAGGAGGCGCGCGCGGCGGCACGGCTCGAGCACCCCAACGTGGTCACCATCCACGACGTGGGCCAGGACGATGACCTCCACTACATCGTGATGGAGTACGTGGAGGGGGAAGACCTGAAGACGTTGATCCGTCGCGAGGGGCGGTTGAGCGTGGACCGGGCGGTGGACATCGCCGCGCAGATCGCCGCCGGGGTCGGGCTGGCGCACAAATCGGGCATTGTCCACTGCGACATCAAGCCACAGAACGTGCTGGTGACGCGGGACGGGGTGGCGAAGGTGGCCGATTTCGGCATCGCCCGCGCCCTGTCGGAGTCCGGCCTGACCGATTCCGACGTGGTCTGGGGCAGCCCGCTGTACTTTTCCCCGGAGCAGGCGTCGGGAGAGCGGCCCACCCCAGCCAGCGACGTCTACAGCATCGGCGTCGTGCTGTATGAGATGCTCACCGGCGCGCCCCCGTTCCAGGCGGAGAAGCCCGCTGCCCTGGCGCTGATGCACATGCGCGAGGAGCCTCCGCCGATTTCCCAGCGCAACCCCCACGTGCCGACGCGCCTGGAGTGGATCGTGCGCCGCATGCTGGCGAAGGACCCGGCGGCGCGCTACCCCACGGCCACCTCCGTGGCCCAGGTGTTGCAGGAGTACCGTTCGCAGGGCGAGCAGGCCACTGGCCTCTTTCCCGTGCCGGCAGTGAGCGGGGCGGCGGTCCCCTCCTCCCCCACATCGCCGACCGTGCCGGTCGAGGTGGATACAGGCCCCGATTGGCAGACCTGGCTGCTAGGCGTCGTAGCGGCCATTGCCGTGATTGGACTGGTGCCGCTCTGGGCGCTGGTCTATCTGGCGTGGACGCGCGCTGCTCCGGTCGGCCCGCCGCCGCTGGCCACGCTCACGCCGACCGTCGCTATGGTGGAAGTGCCCGACGTGCAGGGCCGGCTGTGGCAGGAAGCACGGGTTGACCTGGAGGCGTTGGGGCTGCGCTTTGTGCTGGAAGAACAACGAGGCGCTGCGGTCCCGGAAGGGACGATCGTGCGGCAGGAGCCCGGCCCCGGACAGCGGCTCCCGGTGGGGTCGGAGGTACGGTTGTTCATCGCCGGCCCGCCGGCACAGGTGACCGTGCCTGGCGTCGTGGACATGCCGGTGGAGGTGGCGCGTAACTGGCTGCAGCAGGCCGGCCTGCAGGCCGTGCTGGAGACACCGGTCTGGAGCACCCGCCCGATCAGCACCGTCATCGCCCAGCAGCCGGAGCGAGGGACGGAGGTGCAGGCAGGGCAGGTGGTCACGCTGACCCTCAGCGGTGGCACTGACGTGCCGATCCCGATCCATGCCAACCTGGGTTACATGATCACGCTGGAAGAAGCAGAGGTGCGTCAGGCTACGGTGCGTCCTGGTGAGGTGTTGGCCGTTGGCCTGCACTGGTGTGCCATGACGAGCGTGCCCGGCCAATATGTGGTTTTCGTCCACCTGATCGGGCCGACGGGCAGCGTGGTGGCTCAGGATGACGCACAGCCGGTACGAGGCGCCCAACCGACCAACACCTGGGTGCCAGGACAGTGTTTGTGGGACCTTCATCAGGTGGTTGTCCCTGCCAGCACCCTGGCGGGTACCTATCAGGTGCGGGCGGGAATGTACCCGCAGGGGGAGCCGGCCAACCGTCTGCCGGTGGTGGACCCCGGCGAGGCCAGCGTCGAATCCAACAGCATCCTGCTGGTCGAGATTGCTGTCGCTGGCTACTGAGAGCCTGTCCGAACAACAGCGGAGAACGTCATCCTCCCGCGGGTTTTCGGTTACCGATGGCTGGCAGGTCCACGGCCAGCAATTCCGCCAACTGCTCGCGCTGGGCGGCGTATTGGGCCTCCTCGAGGGGCGGGCACTCCTCCAGCCGGCGCTGTCCGGCGGCCAGTTTGTTGGCAAAGGCGAAGCAGGAGGACTCGCCGCAGGCCTTGCAGTTGGTGTGCGGCAGGAGCCGGTACAGTTCGAGGCCGGTCGGGCGACGGCGCACCACGTAACTGGGCGTC
>Ga0209162_1001453_pt1:0-15000 | contig 23240 bp, 20 predicted proteins | sample YNPNPMetaG_FD_187121 | JGI IMG/M metagenome (GOLD analysis project Ga0209162, IMG submission 187121) | Anoxygenic and chlorotrophic microbial mat microbial communities from Yellowstone National Park, USA - YNP NP MetaG (SPAdes) (version 2) ...
CCATCATGGAATGTGCCTACCGCATGACGATTCCTGTGACGCCCGAAAAGGTCTGGCACGCGGTCCAGCAGGTGGGCGGATCCCAGGGATGGTTTTTCGGCGATGCCTTGTGGAAAGTCCGAGGCTGGATCGATCGGGTTGCGGGCGGCGTTGGGCATGTGCGCGGAAGGCGGGATCCCGCTCGCCTTTATGTGGGCGATACCGTGGATTATTGGCGCGTGTTGGAACTGGTTCCTCAACGACGGCTTCTGCTCCTGGCGGAAATGAAAATGCCGGGAGAGGCGGTGCTCGATTTTCGGCTGGCGCCTTTGGGATCCTCGGAAACCGAGGTGCAGGTCATCGCTCGGTTTCATCCCCGAGGCCTTGTGGGAATGGCCTACTGGAGTGTGCTTACCCCGTTCCATAAGCGGATCTTTCGAGGCCTTTTGGAAGGCTTGGCCAAAAGCCTCCAGGTGGTGCCCTCGGTCGGACCGGAACTCTTTGATGCACGGATGCCGCATGCCTGTCATCTTGCGGCCTAAGGCGGTCCAACCCAACAACGAAAAAACGAATTTCTTTCCGTTCTTGAAAGTCGCTACGGTTGGAACGCCCCGCCTCTGACGGAAGCCATGCTGAACGACATTGCCGCCAGTGATCCCTTTGTGGATTTGGACGGCGACGGGCGTGTCCGGGGAAGACCCTTTGCCGGAGCCCTGGAAACCCTCGGGCCCGCGCTCGGAATTTCCGGAGACGTAGAGGACGCCGGCGGGGCAAAGACCGCCATGGCGATGCAGGAAATCGACCCGGAAAAAGCTCTGAGCCTCTTGGACGGCTTGCGGGACCCCGAAAAGAGAGGGTCAAAGCTCTGGACCCAGGAGGAGATCCGAAACATTTTTCGGAAGATGTTTCGCCCCTGATCGGGCATGAAAAAGCTTTGAGTTAGAGGAACCGCGCCCTTGGGTGGATTTTTGGGTCGATATGGCGCTGCCGTCCGTTGGGGTTCGTTGCGCCACACCTCAACCTTCAGTCGACCATTTCGAGGGCATCCGTAGGTTGGGGTGAGCGCAGCGAACCCCAACCAAGGGTCGACGGTTTAGCGATCAAGGAGGATATGGACGGACTGGAAACAAAAAAAGGCTTTGCCTTTTTTGGCAAAGCCCTTTGCAGTGTCTGGCGGGGACGACCGGACTTGAACCGGCGGCCTCCGGCGTGACAGGCCGGCGTTATAACCGTCTTAACTACGTCCCCGTGTGTCGTGGTGGGCGGAACAGGGCTCGAACCTGTGACCCCCGGCTTGTAAGGCCGATGCTCTCCCACCTGAGCTATCCGCCCTGGGAATTCCGTCGGGATCATGTCGGCCTCGCCCCTGCGCGAGGCTCTTTCCTAGCCCATTCCGCCGCGACATGTCAAGCGCTTTTTGGCGCGTCAATGGGCATGAATGTCCTCCGAACACGGGGCCGGCTCGGTGCCGAAAAACACCGGTTCGGGCGACGTCACGGCGTCCTTGAAAAGGCTGTCGGGATCGTCCAGAACGAGAGCCTTGCGGAGCACATCGTCCATGTGCCCGACCAACTCCACGTTCACCTCTTCCAGAATCTTCGCCGGAATGTCCCGAAGGTCCTTGGCGTTTTCCTCGGGGATGAGCACCGTCTTGATCAGGCCGCGGTGCGCCGCAAGGATCTTTTCCTTAAGCCCCCCGATGGGCAAAATCCGCCCCCTCAGGGTAATTTCGCCCGTCATGGCCACGTCGCTTCGGACCGGAATCTTAGTGAGAGCGGACACCATGGACGTGGCCATGGTGATGCCCGCCGACGGCCCGTCCTTGGGGATGGCGCCTTCCGGAACATGGACATGCAGATCGGTATGCTCGTAAAAATCCTTCGCGATGCCCAACCGTTCCGCCCGAGAGCGCACGTAGCTGAAGGCGGCTTGGGCCGACTCCTGCATCACGTCGCCCAGTTTTCCCGTAATGATGATCTTGCCCTTTCCGGGCATGGTCACCGTTTCAATCCCCAACAGATCGCCGCCGAATTCGGTCCACGCCAACCCAATGGCCAAGCCCACTTCATCGCGCTCTTCGGCGCGACCGTAGCGGAACTTGGGTACCCCCAGGTATTCCTGAATAGTTTCTTCCGTAAGGACCACGCGCGTCTGAGGGCCGCTTCGCACCACTTCCTTGGCCACCTTGCGACAGATGGAGGCGATTTCCCGCTCCAGGTTCCGCACTCCGGCTTCCTTGGTGTAATGGCGGATGATGTGCAGCAGCATGTCGTCGGTAAACACCACATTGTCCTGCGTGATGCCGTTGGCTTCGCATTGTTTTCGCACGAGAAAGCCTTTGGCGATCTGCAGCTTTTCGATTTCCGTGTAGCCCGGAAGGCGAATGATTTCCATCCGGTCTTGAAGCGGCAGAGGAATGGAATGGAGCGTGTTGGCCGTGGTGATGAAAAACACGGACGATAGATCGAAATCCAGGTCCAAATAGTGGTCGTTGAAGGCGAAGTTCTGCTCGGGATCCAACACTTCCAGGAGCGCCGCCGCCGGATCGCCTCGAAAGTCCATGGTCATCTTGTCGATTTCATCCAGGCAAAAGACCGGGTTGTTGCTCTTGACCTTGCGCAGGCTCTGAATGATCTTTCCCGGCATGGCTCCGATGTAGGTGCGCCGATGCCCGCGGATTTCCGCCTCATCCCGCACGCCGCCCAAGGACAGGCGCACAAAATTGCGGTTCATGGCTCGGGCGATGGATCGCGCGAGAGATGTTTTGCCGACACCCGGCGGGCCCACGAAGCATAAAATGGGGCCCTTGATCTTTTTGACGAGAGATTGAACGGCCAGGTATTCCAGAATGCGCTGCTTGGGCTTTTCCAAGCCGTAATGGTCCTCATCCAACACCGCGGCCGCCTGGTCGATATCCAGCTTGTCTTTGGTCTTTTCACACCACGGCAGGGACAAGATCCAATCGATGTAGTTGCGCACTACCGTCGCTTCGGCGCTCATGGGGGACATGAGCTTGAGCTTCTTGAACTCATGGCGCACTTTGGCCGCCGCTTCCTTGCTCAGCCGTTTCTTCTTGATGCGCTTTTCCAGCTCCTCGAGTTCGGACTTAAAATCGTCCTTTTCCCCCATCTCTTTCTGGATGGCCCGCATCTGCTCGTTGAGGTAATACTCGCGCTGGGTCTTTTCCATCTGCTTTTTGACCCGACCCTTGATGCGTTCCTCCGTCTTGATGATCTCGATTTCCGCCCGAATATATCCAAAGAGCTTTTCCAGACGGCGAACCGGATCCAAAATCTCGAGAAGCTTCTGTTTGACGTCGATCTTAAAGGGCATGTAGGCCGCCACCGTATCCGCGAGCCGAGACGGATCGTCGATTTCGGCGGCAGCGTCCAGCACTTCCTGGCTGATTTTCTTGTTGTGTTTGGCGTAGGCGGCAAAGGCCGTGCGCACGCCGCGCCGCAGCGCTTCCACTTCAGTTGGGTCGGCCTCGGATTTTTCCTGAAGGGCCTCCAACTTCACGTAAAAGGCGTCGGCCTGGATCATGAATTCCACGATTCGGCACCGATACTCCCCTTCCACCAAAACCTTCACGGTGCCGTCGGGAAGGCGAAGCAGTTGCAAAATGGTGGCCACGGTGCCGATGCGGTAGATGTCGTTGGCGCCCGGGTTGTCCGTCTTGGCGTTTTTCTGAGCCGACAGAAAGATCTTTTTGTCCGTGTGCATGGCCTTTTCGAGGGCGTTGACCGATTTGTCTCGCCCCACGAAAAGAGGCACCACCATGGCCGGATAAACCACGATATCCCTCAGGGGCAGCAAGGGCATGACCACGCTGCGGGCCGGATCCGATGGCGTGTCTTTTTTCAGAATTCGATCGAACATAGGCATAGGCTTTCCCGCCGGCGTCTTTACGCCGATTCGCGACTCTGGCTGTGATAGAGCAAGATCGGTCGATCGTTATTCAACACGACCTCTTCGTTCACGACGCATTCCTCCACGTCGGTCTGAGACGGCAGGTCGTACATGACGTCCAACATGATGTTTTCCATAATGGATCGAAGCCCGCGGGCTCCGGACTTTCTTCGAAGCGCTTCCTTGGCGATGGCCCGTAAGGCCCCTTCCGTAAAGCGAAGCTTGACGTTTTCCAATTCAAACAGTTTTCGGTACTGCTTGACCAGGGCGTTTCGCGGTTCCGTCAGAATCTGAATCAGTTCCTCCTCGGTCAGCTCACCCAAGGTGGCGATCACCGGAAGCCGACCCACGAATTCCGGAATGAGGCCGAACTTAATCAAATCTTCCGGCTGCACCTGGCACAGGGTTTCGCCCACGTTCTTTTCATCCTTGCTCTTGATATCGGCGGCGAAGCCCAATCCCTTGACACCCGTTCGCGACTTGATGATCCCCTCCAGGTGATTGAAGGCGCCGCCACAGATGAAAAGGATGTTCGTCGTATCGATCTTGATGAATTCCTGCTGCGGGTGCTTTCGGCCTCCTTTGGGGGGCACGTTGGCGACAGTGCCTTCCAAAATCTTGAGCAGCGCCTGCTGGACGCCTTCGCCAGACACGTCTCGCGTAATGGAAGGGCTGTCCGATTTCTTGGCGATCTTGTCGATTTCATCGATATAGACAATCCCTCGGGACGCCCTTTCAATGTCATAGTCCGCCGCCTGAATGAGGCTCACCAAAATGTTTTCCACATCCTCGCCCACATAGCCGGCTTCGGTCAGTGTGGTGGCGTCGGCGATGGTGAAAGGCACGTTCAGGATCTTGGCCAAGGTTTGGGCCAGGAGCGTTTTTCCTGAACCCGTGGGGCCGATCATCAAAATGTTGCTCTTTTGAAGCTCCACGTCGTCCTTCTTGTCGGGACGGAGCTCGATGCGCTTGTAGTGATTGTGCACGGCCACGGACAGGATCTTTTTGGCCCTTTCCTGCCCGATGACGTACTGGTCAAGGGCCGCCTTGATTTCCGCCGGCTTGGGGATCTGCGTGGCCCGAGTGACCTCGTCCCGCTCGTATTCTTCGGCGATGATGTCGTTACAGAGCTCCACGCATTCGTCACAGATGTAGACGGTGGGACCGGCGATCAATTTTTTGACCTCGCTCTGGCTCTTCCCACAAAAAGAGCATCGCAGCTCTCCGGTTCTATCGTCACGTTTCTTGGCCATAGGATATCCTCCTCAATTGCCTTCGGGGGAAGGGGAGTCACATTCGCATCCTTGGTCCCCCGGGCTTTTCACAGCTTCCACGATCGCCAGCCCATCGAGCTGGAGTGTTGCCTTATGATAACGCCTGTCGCCTATCCTATCAACGGCTCTTCGGCCTTTCAACCCTTGAAGCAAAAGATAAGCCAAAATCCGCTTGAAAGGCACCCCCGAGCCGGGGGGCGGTGGGCGGGGAATAACCCGTGGGGATGAAAAACGAAAGGGGGAATTGTCAAAAATCCCCCTTTCGCAAGAGACGACCCGTCGGGTTCATGGGCGGGACTTCAAAGAGAAAAAACGGCGCGTGCGGCACGACAGGGTTCCTTAACGGGCGCCTTCGGCAGGGCTTTCCACGCGCCGCACGATCACTTCGTCCACCAAACCGTACTCTTTGGCTTGAAAACCGGACATGTAAAAATCCCGGTCCGTGTCTTTTTCGATCTGTTCCAGGGGCCTTCCCGTATGCAGCATAAGGATTTTGTTGAGCTCTTCCCGAAGGCGCAGAATCTCGCGCGCCTGAATGTCCACATCGGTCGCCTGTCCCTGGAATCCTCCCATGGGCTGATGGAGCATGATGCGCGCGTGGGGCAGAGCGTAGCGTTTGCCCTTGACGCCCGCGGCAAGCAGCACGGCGGCCATGCTGGCCGCTTGTCCCATGCACAAAGTGGACACGTTGGGCTTGATGTACTGCATGGTGTCGTAGATGGCCAACCCCGCCGTGACCAATCCCCCCGGCGAATTGATGTAAAAATGAATGTCCTTGTCGGGATCTTCCGATTCCAAGAACAACATTTGGGCGATGATCACGTTGGCCACCTCATCGGTGATGGCCGTGCCCAAAAAGATGATGCGGTCTCGAAGAAGGCGCGAATAAATATCGAAAGCCCTCTCACCGCGGCTGCTCTGCTCGATGACAATGGGGATCAAAGACATCAGGATTCCTCCGACTCTTCACGGAGCGCCTCCAAGGCGCTTTCTTTGGCAACGGCATGATCTTCCAACAGCTTAAAAACTTTCTCCTCAAGCTTCTGCTGAAACATTTCCTGAACAATGGTGCTTTCTTGATACTCCTCTTTCACCTGTTCCGGCGAGGTGCGATAGATGCGGGCCACCTCGGCGTAGACCGTCTCCTTTTCCTCCTCGCTCAGCTCCAGGTTTTCCTGAGCGGCGATCTGTCCCACAATGAGTCGCCACCGAATGTCCCTCTCCGCCGCCGGCCGCTGTTCCGCGCGGATTTCCGGGGTCTGAAACCGGCTGGCATCCAGCTTTATCCCCTGGACGCTAAACTGATGGACGAAGTGCTGAATTCTTCGATCCACTTCGCGTTCCACCACTTTCGAAGGAACCTCGAAGGAGACGCTGTTCAGCAACTGTTCCATAATGGCGCGGCGAATGTGAAGCTTACTGGCTTCTTCGTCGGCCTTTCTGAGCCTTTCGCGCAGGGCCTCTTTTAAAGCCTCCACAGACTCATAGCCCCCCACTTTTTGCGCGAAGGCATCGTCCACATCGGGCAGGATTTTTTCCTTGATGTCCTTGAGGGTTACCTCGAAGTGCACCCTTTTTCCCGCCAGGTCCCGAGCCGCCGCATCCTCGGGAAAATCCAGCTCGAAGCGGACCGTTTCCCCGGCGCCATGCCCCACAAGGTGGGCGTCGAAATCGGGATGAATTTTCCCCTCACCCAGTTCAAGAGAAAAGTTTTTCTGGACGCCCTCTTCAAAAACCTGGCCGTTCAGCTCGGGCACCACGTCCACAACGACCACATCCCCCATCTGCGCCGGGCGATCGCCTTCCACGGAGCGGATTTCGGCGTGCCGTTCCCTGAGCATGGTCAGCTGTTCCGCCACCCGATCGTCGGTGACGTCCTTCCTGGGCGGCACGTCCACTTCCAGCCCCAAGTAGTCTTTCACTTCAAAGACGGGCCGCACCTGCACGATGGCCGAGTAGGAAAAGGATCCGTCGGGGTCAAACCGATAGTCTTCCACGTCGCCTTCCATCAACGGTTTGAGGTCCGTTTGCTTCAAAGCGTCGGGGTAGGTTTCTTGAATGAGCTGATTGGATACTTCCCCTTGGACCGTTTTTCCGTAGTAGGATTCGAGAATCTTTCGCGGGACCTTGCCGGGGCGGAAGCCTTTGAGGCGCACTTGTTGGCTCAGCTGGCGATAGCGCTTGTCCAATTCCTTTTCCACATGCCGAGGTTCCACAACGACGAGCAGCTTTTTCTGGGTGGGCCCCAGGTCCGTCACAGTGACTTTCATTGCGGTCGAACCTTCCTTTTCTGTGCTCTTGAGATTTGTCTCAGGCCCCCTTTGGCATGCAGGGAGCCCGAACCCTTGCGGCGAGCCCGTCCCGGTCCAAGGCGCGCTCACCCAAAAACGAAACGAAGTTAGTAACCCCGCGGGACTAACTTCGTCGCATGCACACGGACACCGTCACTGGCCTTGTGAAAGGCATAGGCTGCGGCCGGCCTTTAGGGCGAACCGGGCGCCCATCGGGTGCGAGAGGGGGGAGTCGAACCCCCAAGCCGAGAGGCGCTGGATCCTAAGTCCAGTGCGTTTGCCAATTCCGCCACTCTCGCCAAAGCCCCGGCGGAGCACAGGATCTTCTAATCGCTCCCGGCGCACACTGTCAAGGGAAAAGGATTCAATAAGTTAGCGGGCCCTTTCCACAAAAGACGCCTTAGTGGAAAAAACCCCGCATCGGGAGTGTTCACGAGAGGCGAAAAGATGTAAAATGCTTTCCAAGGCAATATGCGACGCGCGTTCGTGGTCGGTGCTTCAACGGGTAACCTTCATGGATTTTGGGCGACAAAAAGGAGGTGGCGTTCATGGTGGTGTATCGTCGCAAGGAAGACAGCCAAACGTGGCATTGGTGCTCCAACTGCAGTCAATACCCCACGGGGCAGGACATCATCAAGAGGCAGAGCCGTCCCGAGTACGGGGAGTTTTGTGAAGAATGCACGGTGAAGGAACAGACGGGCGACTGCAAATCGGATTCCTTCTTTTCGGTGAGAAAATAACAGGTCGTGGTGTGCCGTGAAAAGGCGGTTTCATGTCATCGCCGGGGGAAGCGCCCCTAAAGCCGGCGGGTCGTTAAGGCCCATGAGGCTTTATCGCGCCTATTCCATAGGGGAAGTGGAGAGGGATCGCATCACGTACTACGGCGTGCGCTTTCACTGGTATCGTCTGGACAGAACCGACCCCGTCGTCCCCTTTGAGCGGCTCATCGCCGGTTACGATCGGCTCAAGGAGCCCGCGCGGCGCCAGGCGATGGAAGAGGTCCTGCGATACCTCACGGAAGAAGAAGTGTGGGGGTTGCGGACATACCTTCGGGAACGGCACGGCTTGGAAGTCATCGCTGAAGAAGTTCCCCTGCCCATCGAAGTGCCGACGGGCCCTTTTCATTCCCCTTACGGCGAAGTCTATGAATTTTTGGAACTGTCGGAGCGCGAAGGTTATCCTTTGCCGTATAAGATCTGGGGGTATTACTCCCTTCGAGGGTGCCTTAGCGGTCCGAACCTGACGCACGGAGTGCGCTTCCTTCAAAGGGCCTTGCAGCGGCTCAAAATCCCGCACACGTTTCGGCCTGAAGAACTGGAGGGGGTCGTCAAGGCCGTGTATTTTGAAGAAGGCTTGGTGGTGCATTTGAGAAATCGCGAAGTTTCCTAACGGCCGGGCCGTCCCACTGCAAAGCAGGGCGGCCCGAAGCGTTTCGGCTCAGTACAGAAACATGGGTTTTCCCATCACGTGGCGCACTTTCGGCCGATAGTTTTCCACGTCATAGAGTTCGTGCACGTCCACGCGCTTTTGACCCGAAGTGACAATACTGACGGGCATGTCCGTATAAATCCCCTTGCTGAGGGCGACCATGCGGCCGAAATTTCGCCGTAGGGCCAGATCCACGGCCATATTGGCGAAATTGACGGCCACCATGAGGTCCAAGGAATCGGGAGCGCCACTTCGCATAAGGTAGGACAGCTGCTGGTAGATGATGTCCTGTCCGGTGAGGTTCTTAAGGATTTCCCCCGTCACGAGGCCGATGCCGCCCAATTTTTTGTGCCCGTAAGCGTCCTCTTCGCCCCGTTCCATGACCGTTCCAGCCATCATGCGAGCCCCTTCGCTGATGGTCAGCATGGCGTAATTGCTGGGGTTGTTGCGCTTGTCTTCCATGATGAGCGCCGCCAGGCGTTCCGGGTCGAAAGGCACTTCACTGATGATGGCGCGATCCGTCCCGGCCAGATAGGCGCTGATCAGCGATGTTTCGCCGCAGTGGCGGCCGAAGAGCTCGATGACACCGATGCGTTCATGAGACCCCGTGGAGGTCCTTAAGGCGTGAATGAAATTGACGCTTCGCGTCACAGCTGTGGAGAAGCCGATACAGTAATCCGTTCCAAACACGTCGTTGTCCATGGTTTTGGGGACCGCCAGGACGGGAAAGCCTTCCTGATGAAGCCGCACGGCATAGCTCAGGGTATCGTCCCCGCCGATGGCCACCAGACAGTCCACCCCCAGGTGTTCCAGATTGGCCAGCACGTGGGGCGTGAAGTCTTTTTTTTCCTTTTCGGAGGAAAATTGGGATTGGAGAAAGGCTGGGGCTTCTTTGAGCCGCACGGCGGCGGGATTGGTTCGAGACGTATGCAGGTAGGTGCCTCCTGTACGGTCGATGGTGCGAACGGTATTTTTTTCAAGCCACTGGAAGCACTTGGAAAACGTGTCGGGATCTTCCGGGGTGTAGTCCAAAAGGCCCGCCCATCCGCGGCGGATGCCGAGCACCCGAAAGCCTTCCTCCACGCACCGGTATACCAAAATCTTGATGCAGGGATTGAGTCCCGGCACGTCCCCGCCGCCTGTGAGAATACCGACGGTTTTAATCGGTTTCAGTTCACCCGGCATGGAAATCCTCCCTTTTCAGTGAAAAGCATCCCGGTGGTGCTAGAGTCTTGTGATCCGTTTTTTTCCACTTTAATCGATGCCCCGGCTAATGCAAAGGGAGTCCTTTACGGATCGGCGTCCGGCTGGTAGATAGCCCTTTTCGATGAAGCCCCGATGGGGCCCGAGAAGGCGTGCGGCTGTGCCGAAGGGCATGCCGGCCAGGCAGGCCGCTGCGGCCGAGGCACCGGGAAAACAATGAGGAGGTCCGAACATCCATGGACGGCGAAAAAAGGCGTGATTTTTGGCAGGATCATTCCGAGCGGTTTCTGGAAATGGCGTTACGCACGGACCGAATGGAAGTGCTGAAAAACCCCGACGGGCACGGCAAAAAGACGGGCGCATGCGGAGATACCGTGGAGTTTTTCCTTCTGACCGATGCCGACGGCACCATCCGCCGGGTGTCGTTTCACGTCAACGGATGCCTCAACACCGTCGCCTGTGCCAACACGGTGTGCGAACTGGTGGAAGGAAAATCCTTGGACGAAGCGTGGGACGTGACGCCGGAACAGGTCATCGAATATTTGGAGACTCTGCCGCGAGGGGAGCATCACTGCGCGGAGTTGGCCGTGGGCGCTCTCTATTTGGGGATCGCCGATGTGCAACGCAAGAAACGGGAGCCCTGGAAAAAAATCTACGGAAGAAGCGCCGAGAGCCGCTGAAGGAAAACGCCCACATCGTCGATGACGTCGTGGATTCCGGTCCTTTGAGCGAAGTCCGGATCCCACAGGAAAACGGGCCCGCCGGCCCAAACTCTCACGGTCGGGGAAAGCCCGCCAACGATTTCGCTGACGACAGGTTCGGCGTCTGCATGAAGGACGGTAAGACCTAGAATGTGCGGCGGCTCCTGCGCGCACGGCTCAAGGATGCTTTGAGCGGAGCACAGCAGGCCCAGGCGGCGTGTGTGGGCTCCGACGGCCCGCGCCGCCGCTTCGATCACATCCAGCCCGTGGCCCCAGCCGTCGTCGATGGTGGCCACATAAAGCCTCGGAAAGGCTTCGGGCGGCGGCATTTGGGACGCCGGCAGCGCCTTCCTGAAACCTTCCAGCGCCTCGAGATCGCGAAGGATGCGCCAACGTCCGGGAAGGCCGTCTCGGTGCCATCGATGCACCGTCTTCAAAAGGTGCGTTTTAAAATCCTGCCAGGATGGAAACGGCGCTGACCTATGTGTGCTCATGCTGGCAAATGCCTTCCGCAAGCAGGCGTCTTTCTTCGGCCAGCCTTTGCCGAAGCCACACAAGGACCTTGTCGAATTCCTCCCTAAGCTCTCGAAGCGCCCGCCCTCGATGGCTGACCGCCGCCTTTTCTTCCGGCTTCATTTCAGCGAAGGTCTTTCCCGCCGGGGGATAATAGAAAACGGGGTCGTAGCCGAATCCGTAGGTTCCCCGCGGTTCCGTGGTGATTTCGCCTTCGCAGGTCGCTTCGTAGGTGAGGGCCGGTCCCGTCGGGACCGCCAGGGAAAGGACACACACGAAGCGCGCCCTGCGGTTGCCGACGCCTTTCATGGTCTCGAGCAGCTTTCGGTTGTTTTCTGCGTCGGTGGCCTGTTCTCCCGCATAACGGGCCGAATGCACCCCCGGTTCGCCCCCCAGAGCCTCCACTTCCAGGCCGGAATCGTCGGCCAAAGCCGGAAGGCCAAGAACCCGGGCTGTAAAAAGGGCTTTCTTGTAGGCGTTTTCGTCAAAGGTTCGCCCGTCTTCCACGGGTTCGGGCAAGGGGCCGAAATCGGCCACATCTTTGATTTCCACGGGAAAGTCCTTTAAAAGAGCGCGAATCTCCGAGGACTTGGCCCGATTCCGCGTCGCCACGACGAGGGTGATGGTTTCCATCTGTGCGTTCCGTCCTCCTCAAAAGCTTTAGGCGGTGGAAGGGGACGCCTTGTCCGCCTCTTTCTCCTGGGTTTCGGCGGGTTCCTTTTTCCCAAAGAAGTAAGCGATCCAGACGCTCATTTCGTAGAGGATGAGCAGCGGAATGGCCATGAGGATCTGCGTGAAGACGTCCGGAGGCGTCAAAATGGCCGCCACGATAAAGATGATGAGAATGGCGTATTTTCTCTGCTTTTGGAGAAAACTCGCTTTGACCAGCCCGAGTTTGGCCAGAAAAAGCGTGACCAGAGGCAGCTCAAAGATGAGCCCAAAGGCGATCAACAAGCGCGTGGCAAAAGAGAGGAATTCCTTGGTGCTGATCATGGGGGCGATATACTCGGTGGCAAAGGAAGCAAAAAACTGGAACCCATAGGGAAAAACCACCAGATACCCGAAAGCGGCGCCGCCCAGGAAGAAAATGGTGGACAGGATCACAATCGGGTACAGGTATCGCCGCTCATGTTCGTAGAGACCGGGGGCCACAAAGCGCCAGAACTGATACAAAATTACCGGAACCGCAAGCGCTACGCCGCCCAGAAAGGAGACCTTGATGTAGGTCATGAAGGCTTCGTGGGGGGCCGTATAGATGAGCTTCTGATGGCCGTCTTGCGGCAGGGCTTGAAGGAGGGGCTGCATCAGCCAGGCAAAGATTTTTTCCTTGAAAAAGTAAGCGATGACAAACCCCACGCCCACGGCAATGGCGCAGATAATGAGCCGTCGGCGCAGCTCTTCCAGATGCTCGGTGAAAGGCATTTTCTCCGAGGGCTCGCTCATGAGGCTTTCCCGCCTCCTGCCGATTCCTTCGAAGGCGCCTCCTCCTTGGGCCCCTCCTCGGGCGAAACCATCGGCGAGCCCGTCTGCACCGGTGAGGAAGCCTCCGCGGGGCCTTCGGCGGGCGTGGATGCCGCAGAGGTTTCAAATCCGGGGGAAGAGCCGAGGTTTTCCAGCATGATTTGGCTCTGCGCCGTGCGGAACTCCTTTTTCAGCTCTTGCACGGTCTCATCCTGATCGAAAGTGCTCTTGAGCTCATTAGTGGCCTTGCGGAATTCGGCCAGGCCCCGCCCGAGAGCCCGAGCCAGATCCGGCAGTTTTCCAGGCCCGACCACGATCAAGGCGATGAACAGAATAAGCAGGACTTCTTGAAACCCCAAGCCGAACATCTTACGCCCCCTTGTTCTCCGGCGGTCCCGAAGGCGCCTCGTCGTGCCCCGACAACTCCTCGTAATGAGCCTCGCGCACCTCGGGCTTTCCGGCACGGAACCCCGCCTTGAACTGGGTGACGCTCTCCCCCAGGGCCTTGCCCACGTCGCCGAGGCGCTTTCCCCCGTAAATGAAGATCACGATGACCAGAATGACAAGCAGTTCCGCCGGGCCGAGCCCGAAAACCATGGCGTTTTTCCCCCTTCACCGCAGCCGCCGCACAGGCGCGGGTTCCGATTCATTTGGTCGCGTAACTGTGAAGGCCGCTCAACAAAAAATTCACCCCGAAGTACGTGAAAAGCACCGAACAAAAACCCGCCACCGACAACCACGCGACCCGCGGTCCCCTCCACCCGCGCACCGCTCTCGCATGCAACACGGCCGCGTAGATGAGCCACGTAATGAGAGACCAGGTTTCCTTGGGGTCCCAACTCCAGTAGGATCCCCACGCCGAATTGGCCCAAACGGAGCCGGTGATGATGCCGATGGAAAGCCAAAAGAAGCCGAAAAGAACCATTTGGTAGTTGAACTCATCCAGCTCCCTGGATCCGGGAATCAGGCTGTTTGTCGCCAAGGACAAAGGACGCTCCGCCTTTTTCTTGCGCCACAGATAGGCCACACTGAGGCCGAAGGAGATGGCGAAGGCGGCGTAGCCCATAAAACAGGTCACCACATGGGCGATGAGCCAGTTGCTTTTCAGGGCGGGGATAAGGGGCTGAATCTTGGAAACCACTCCGGGAGAAAAGGAGGCGTAGGCCATGGCCAAAAAGGCGATTCCCGACGGCACGAACCCGAGAGCTCGATGCCCGATTTTCTTTTCAAAAACGACGTAGATCAAAACCAGAACCCACGAGCCGAAGACAAGGGATTCGTAAAGATTGGACAAGGGGGCGTGCCCGATGCCCAGATCATAGGATTCCTTCCATCGAAGGGCGAGCCCCGCCGTCTGAATGAGAAGCGTTCCCACGGCGCAGAGCGTTCCCCAGGTGAGCCATCTGGGCTTATGAAAGGTGATTCCCGCGAGATAAACCGTCGTGGCCAGCAGGTAGGCGAAGGTGGTGACACCCAGAAGGACGGAGCTGTTCATGGCGCGCTATTTCCCCTCTTGGCGGCGATCCAAAGCGTCCGCAAGGCGATCACAAAGATGTTGGAATTCCTTTTCGAAGGCAAGGCTTTTCTTGTTGCTCCAGGCGGCGGCCACCACGGTGGTTCCCGGATTGTTTTTCCGCGCCCACAGGTAAAACTTCTTGTGCGGCACATAGAACGTGGTCAGCAGACCGACGAGGAGGACCACAAAGCCCGTGAGCACCACGGGGACGCCGGGATCGCGTTTCACCTGAAGCCCCGTGTAATAGCCCCGCTCCGTTTCCAGGACGCTCACGTGGTAGCCCTGAATGCGGTTGCCGTGAAAATCCGGGTGATTCATGAGGATCCACGAACCGGAGGGCTGTTCCCCGTCCTTCCACGTGGCGATGGCGACGGCGGGCCCAAAGCCGCTGAAGTCTTCGGTAAAATCGACAAGTTGCACCTTACGGTCCGTGGAGCCGAAGGGCGCCGCTTCGCCGAAGGCCAAGGCCATCTCAAAACGCTCGCTGTCCTCGCCTTTGGAAAAGGCCACCCGCGCCTTTTTCAGCACGGCGCCATAAGAGGCCTGATAGAGGGTCACGCCGCGGTAGGTGATGGGATCGTTCACTCGAATGGAGGCCTCGAGGACGGGCGCGTTATTTTCCAGAATGGTCACATCGGATCGAAATTCCTTCGGCATGCCGTTTTCGTAAAAGCTCACATCGAAATCGTTGCATCGCACCTGAAAAGGAAGGGCTATCATGGCGC
>Ga0209162_1001453_pt1:20000-23240 | contig 23240 bp, 20 predicted proteins | sample YNPNPMetaG_FD_187121 | JGI IMG/M metagenome (GOLD analysis project Ga0209162, IMG submission 187121) | Anoxygenic and chlorotrophic microbial mat microbial communities from Yellowstone National Park, USA - YNP NP MetaG (SPAdes) (version 2) ...
ATGACACCGTAACTTCGGGAGAAGGTGTGCCTCCATTAGGTGAAGTTTCTTGCAGACGGAGCCGAAGGGGGTTGCAGAGAAGAGGGGGTAGCGACTGTTTACTAAAAACACAGGACTCTGCCAAGTCGCAAGACGACGTATAGGGTCTGACGCCTGCCCGGTGCCGGAAGGTTAAGGGGAGAGGTTATCTTCGGAGAAGCCTTGAACCGAAGCCCCGGTAAACGGCGGCCGTAACTATAACGGTCCTAAGGTAGCGAAATTCCTTGTCGGGTAAGTTCCGACCTGCACGAATGGCGTAACGACTTCCCCACTGTCTCGACCAGGGGCTCAGTGAAATTGCAGTCTCGGTGCAGATACCGAGTACCCGCGGCTAGACGGAAAGACCCCGTGCACCTTTACTACAACTTGGCATTGGGTTTTGGACGTGTATGTGTAGGATAGGTGGGAGGCTGTGAAGTGGGGGCGCCAGCTCCCATGGAGCCGTCCTTGAAATACCACCCTTATGCGTCTAGGGCTCTAACCTGGATGAGTCATCCTCATCGGGGACAGTGCCTGGTGGGTAGTTTGACTGGGGCGGTCGCCTCCCAAAGAGTAACGGAGGCGCGCGAAGGTTCCCTCAGGCTGATTGGAAACCAGCCGCAGAGTGTAAAGGCATAAGGGAGCCTGACTGTGAGAGGGACACCTCGAGCAGGGACGAAAGTCGGTCTTAGTGATCCGGCGGTTCCGTATGGAAGGGCCGTCGCTCAACGGATAAAAGGTACGCCGGGGATAACAGGCTGATCTCCCCCAAGAGTTCACATCGACGGGGAGGTTTGGCACCTCGATGTCGGCTCATCGCATCCTGGGGCTGGAGCAGGTCCCAAGGGTTCGGCTGTTCGCCGATTAAAGCGGTACGTGAGCTGGGTTTAAAACGTCGTGAGACAGTTTGGTCCCTATCTACCGCGGGCGTAGGAACTTTGCGGGGATCTGTCCCTAGTACGAGAGGACCGGGATGGACGAACCTCTAGTGTCCCAGTTGTTCCGCCAGGAGCACCGCTGGGTAGCCATGTTCGGAAGGGATAACCGCTGAAAGCATCTAAGCGGGAAACCCACCCCAAGATGAGAGTTCCCTCGGGACTTCGGTCCCGCTGAAGGCCCCTCGTAGACCACGAGGTCAATAGGCCGGAGGTGGAAGTCCGGTAACGGATGGAGCTGACCGGTACTAATCGGCCGTGAGGCTTGACCATCCCTTTCTTGAAGGACACCGTCCGTTTCGCGCCACGCTCTTTCACCCTATTCGCCCCATCCGTGGGCTGGTGGCTATGGCGAGGAGGCCACACCCGTTCCCATCCCGAACACGGCCGTTAAGCTCCTCAGCGCCGATGGTACTGCGCGGGTCGCCGCGTGGAAGAGTAGGTCGCTGCCAGCCCATCCCCAACAAAACCAGCCGGTCCCCTCAAGACCGGCTGGTTTTGTTTCGTCACGCTTTGATGAGCCGTCGATTCCTCGTTCCCAGGGGCCATGCCCGTATGCTCGAAACACCCGATGCCCCAAAAATCCCGTGGCAGGCCCTTCGAGCTGCCTTTGAAGATTTCCAGCCCGATTCGGAATGGCTTGGCTTTCCGGCCCAGGCCTTTGAAGCCTCCCTGATTCGGCCTGAGCCGGCCTTCGTGGCCCAGTGGCTCGAGGCGCGCGCCGTCAAGGACCCGGACCGGGCCTCGGCGGTCCGAACCCTCTATGCCTTCCTTCTGGAACAGCGCTACAGGCGAAAATGCAATCTTCTCTACTTTGCCTTCGATCCCTTCGACGAGCAAACGGCGCTGCCTGAGGCGGTCATCGCCCAAACCCCGTACCCGCACGAAGACGGCGTGCCGGCATTCCGTTACGCCGTGTGCAGGGCCGCTCAGGAAAGAGGTGCCCCATGACGGTTCGCTGTGCTCGCGTCGAAAGGGTTCAGCCGGGCCGAGCTTTCGTGAAACTGGAAACGGAAGAAGGCTGCGCGGCCTGCGCCGCGCACGGAACCTGTTCTCCCATGGCCGGGAAATCGCGGGAACGTTTGGTGGAAGCCGTCGATCCCATCGGGGTGCGACCCGGGGAACGGGTTGAGATCCGTTTTTCTGCAGGCGTGCTGTGGATGGGGGTTCTCCTGGGCCTTGGGATTCCCGGAGCAGCGATGGTCGCCGGGGCGGCCGTGGGCTGGGCTCTGGCGCCCGGCCTCGGGTGGTCTCCGACGCCGGCCGCGGCGGCTGCAGGCTTTGCCGCGCTGGCGGCGGCTTTTGGCGCAGGGCTCGGCATCTTCAGAAAAAAAGCCCAATTCGAGTCCTACCTTCCCACCATCACCCGCAGGTTGCAATAGCAGAGGGCAGAGATCAGAGGTCAGAAGTCAGAGATCAGAAGTCAGAGATCAGAGGGCAGAGATCAGAGGGCAGATGGCAGTTTTCGTAGGTTGGGGTGAGCGCAGTGAATGCGAACGTGTCGCCTTGCGTGCGTGACGGTCCCCCCGAAGGGGCGAAACACTTTCATGTGGTCCGTTGGGGGGCGGGGCGGTCGCCCCGAAGGGGCGAAACATCCTAGCCCGGGGCGCAGCCCCGGGGCGTGGCGCCCATTTAAAATTTAGCCGCGAAGGGGCGAAACACATTGACGGAACACCCCGCGTCGCGTTCAGAGGAATCATCGGGGCGCGGTTAAAAATTGGCAAAAATGGGCCTGCTCTGGGTCCCAGGGCTACGCCCTGGGCTAACATGCTGTGTGCCCCTTCGGGGCGTGGTCCGTTGGGGGCAGACCCATGGATTTTGGGCGGTGTGATGGCCGCATCGTGGGGCCTGGTGTTGAACGCGGGGCGGTCGCCCCGAAGGGGCCCAAGATTATAGCCCGGGGCGCAGCCCCGGGTCGTGGCGCCCATCCCCAAAAAGTTCAAGCCCCGAAGGGGCGAAGCACATGTCCTAAGGCGATAACCCATGGCGTTGGGATGGCTCATCGGAGGTACGGAAGCTGACCTCTGCCCTCTGATCTCTGCCCTCAACCGCTACCCTCGTTTCCCAACGGGGTCCTTTGGAATGGCCGCCCGGGCCAGGGCATCGCAGATTTCGTTTTCCCGATGGCCCGCATGCCCCGCGACCCAGTGCCACTCCACACGATGCTTCTGAACCAGGCGATCCAGCGCCTCCCAGAGCTCCCGATTCTTTACGGGTTCCTTGGAGCTGGTTTTCCAGCCGTTTTTCTTCCACTGGTGAATCCACTGGGTGATGCCTTTTTGCAGGT
>Ga0209162_1001456_pt1 | contig 23187 bp, 21 predicted proteins | sample YNPNPMetaG_FD_187121 | JGI IMG/M metagenome (GOLD analysis project Ga0209162, IMG submission 187121) | Anoxygenic and chlorotrophic microbial mat microbial communities from Yellowstone National Park, USA - YNP NP MetaG (SPAdes) (version 2) ...
GGCTCTAATGTACAAAATCTTGCAGAATTTTTACTAAAAAAATCTTATTAAGTTATTAACAATCAATCGTTTATTGTGTTAATAAGGTTCGACTATTTAATTTTTTTGGACAATAGTGATAGTTTTTTTGAAAAAAAAAGTAATTTTGGTACTTGATTACTTAATAATAATTCAGAAAAACCATGATACGGGAAATTGTAAAGATTGATGAGGAAAAATGTAATGGTTGCGGGCTATGTGTCCCCAACTGTCACGAGGGAGCATTGCAGATAATTGATGGCAAGGCAGTATTGATCAGCGATTTGCTTTGCGATGGTTTAGGAGCCTGTGTAGGGCACTGTCCTGTAGGGGCAATAACCATCGAAAAGCGCGAGGCTGAGCCATACGACGAGGTAAAGGTTATGCAAGAAATGGTCAAAAAAGGGAAAAATGTTGTGGTAGCGCACCTGAAGCATTTGAAGGAACATAATGAGTTGCAGTACCTGCAACAGGGGATGGCATACCTGATGAGGGTATCGTCGACGCTGCCGTACAGTGTCGAAGAGGTTCGCAGCGAAGTATTGGGCGAGGCATCTTCTGCTACTGTAGCTAAACATGCCGTGCACCATGGGGGAGGCTGCCCGGGTTCGCGTACTGTTACTTTTGGTAGCGCCGGTAAATCTGTGGCAGCAAATGTCGCTGTTGATTCAGCGCTTTCGCACTGGCCCATTCAGCTACATTTGATCAATCCCGCTGCATCGCATTTTCAACAGTGCGATTTACTGGTCGCGGCCGATTGTACTGCCTTTGCATTGGGTAATTTTCATACCCGTTATTTGGCTGGTAAAAAGCTGGTTATCGCATGTCCCAAGCTCGACACTAACAAAGATATCTACCTGCAAAAGATCATTCATCTGGTAGAACAAGCCCGGCTCAACACCATTACGGTGATGATTATGGAGGTTCCCTGTTGCAGTGGCTTGCTGCAACTGGTACAGAATGCAGTGGCCAATGCCCGGCGCAAAGTGCCCGTAAAGGCTATTGTAGTAAGCATTCAGGGCGATGTTTTGGAAGAACAGTGGGTGTGAAGTCAAATATTAACCGTAAATATACGAACAATGCACATGGATAATTTTAAGCCAGTTCAGACACGGGCAGATCATCTGTCGGAAGCCATAGCCTACGCCGAGAGGAGTGTAGTAAGCAAACAACTGATCAAGTCGCCAGCCGGTAATATTACGCTCTTTGCCTTTGATGAAGGTGAAGGCCTCAGTGAACACAGTGCCCCCTACGATGCCTTTGTTCAGGTTATTGATGGGGAAGCCGAGATTACGGTTGGCGGTGTGAAACATCGGGTCAAGACCGGTGAATATATCATTATGCCGGCCAATATACCTCATGCTGTCAGATCCATGGGGCGTTTCAAGATGATGCTGGTGATGATACGGGGTTAGGATAGCTCTTTCCGGAGCCGGGCAACAGGGATGCCCAGTTGTTCTCGATACTTGGCCACCGTCCGTCGAGCAATGGGATACCCCTTTTGTTTCAGTATCTCGGCCAACTCGTCGTCGGTGAGCGGATTACGCTTATCCTCGGATGCTACGCATTCCTCCAGAATCTTTTTAATCTCACGGGTCGATACCTCGGCACCCGCCTCATTCTGCATGGATTCGGAAAAGAGGTATTTTAGGGGAATAATCCCGAAATGTGTCTGGATATACTTGCTGTTGGCTACCCGTGATATGGTAGATACATCGTAACCGGTGATATCGGCAATGTCTTTTAGGATCATGGGTTTGAGCTTTTTCTCATCTCCGTCCTTAAAATATTCGGCCTGATAATTCAAGATGGCCTGCATGGTTGAGAGCAAAGTATTTTGTCGTTGGCGTATAGCCTCGATAAACCAGCGTGCCGATTCGATTTTCTGGCGTACAAATGCCATAAGTTCGCGCTTCGACTTCTCGTCGCTCTTGTTTGCGGCAAGATCTTCGATCATTTCGGAGTAGGCTCGGCTGATGCGCAGTTCGGGAATATTTTTCGAATTAAGGGAAAGTATAAATTCCCCATCCTTGTAATCAAGGATAAAGTCGGGTACAATTTGTTCTGAGGCCGAACCTGCTGCCGAAGCGAAGGCACTGCCGGGTTTGGGATTAAGGCGCAGTATCTCATCGAGCGCCGCCTTGAGATCATCTTGCGAGATATTTAGTTTGGCGGCAATTTTTTCGTAATGTTTCTTGGTAAATTCTTCAAAACAACTGCTGAGAATTTTTTTAGCCAGCTGCACGGAGGGCAAGCTTAAATCTTTCTGTTCAATTTGCAATAGCAGGCATTCCTGCAGGTTACGTGCCCCGACACCGGGAGGATCAAATTCCTGTATCATGCGCAGGATTTGCAATAACTCTTTTTCGTCGGTATGGATATTTTGCATGAAGGCCAGGTCATCGACAATGGCTTCGAGGCTACGGCGCAGATAACCATCGTCGTCGATATTGCCAATGATAAAAGCAGCAATCATCAGCTGCCGGTCATCGAGGCTGAGTTCACCCAACTGACTTTCGAGGTATTCGTGAAACGACTGGCTCGACGAAAGCGGAATGGTAGGATGTTTGTCGTCGGGCGAATAATTCTGGGCATTGAGCCGGTAGCTGGGGATGTATTCGTCCTGGTCGAAATAATCTTCAAGGCTGAATTCCTCGTCGTTTTCGGGCGCATTGTCGTTGACCGGTTCTTCAAAATTAGCCTCAATGGTAGTAGGCTCTTCCTCGTCCGATTCGACTTGTTCAAGCACAGGATTATTTTCCAGTTCCTCTTTAATCTTTTGTTCGAGTTGCATCACAGGCACCTCGAGCAGCTTGATGGTCTGGATCTGGAGGGGTGAGAGTTTTTGTTGTAGTTTTTGTTGTAGTCTTTGTTTGAGCATAGATATCAGAATTCTGCATTTTTAGGTGTACGCGGGAATGGGATTACATCCCTGATATTAGACATACCCGATACGAAGAGCATCAGGCGTTCGAAACCCAGTCCGAAACCGCTATGGGGCGCAGAACCAAACTTGCGGGTTTCGAGGTACCACCACAGATCTTTCATGGGCAGCTGCAGTTCTTCGATCCGTCGCAGGAGTTTGTCGTAATTTTCTTCACGTTCCGAACCCCCAATAATTTCGCCAATTTTAGGGAAAAGTACGTCCATAGCCCGTACCGTTTTTCCGTCGTCGTTTTGTTTCATGTAAAAGGCCTTGATGTCTTTGGGATAATCGGTAAGGATCACGGGACGTTTGAAATGTTTTTCCACGAGATATCGTTCGTGTTCGGCCTGCAGGTCAGCCCCCCAGAATACTGGGAACTCGAATTTTTCGCCCGAACGGCTAAGGATATCAATACCTTCGGTATAGGTGAGTCGTACAAAGGGATTTTCGAGCACAAAATTGAGCCGGTCGAGGAGTTCCTTGTCGTAAAGGTTACTGAGAAACTTCAGGTCATCGTAGTTATTGTCGATGACGTAACGGATGAGGTATTTGAGAAAATCCTCAGCCAAGTCCATGTTATCGTTGATATTGTTAAAAGCAACTTCGGGTTCGATCATCCAGAATTCGGCCAGGTGGCGAGGGGTATTGGAATTTTCGGCCCGGAAGGTAGGTCCGAAAGTGTAGATAGCTCCCAAAGCCAATGCACCCAGTTCACCCTCGAGCTGTCCCGAGACCGTGAGTTTGGTGTCTTTTCCGAAGAAATCCTCGCGGAAATCTACTTCTCCGTCCGATGTACGCGGCAGGTTGTTCAGATCGAGTGTGGTAACCCTGAACATAGCGCCTGCTCCTTCACAGTCCGAACCGGTGATGATGGGAGTGTGCATGTAGAAAAAGCCATGGTCGTTGAAATACTTGTGAATAGCAAAAGAAAGCGCATGACGTAGTCGCAGAATACAGCCAAAGGTATTGGTTCGTGGACGCAGATGGGCTATTTCACGCAGGAACTCGAGCGAATGTCCTTTTTTTTGCAACGGATAGGTTTCGGGGTCTGCTCCTCCCAGCAATTTAATTTCCTGTGCCTGTATTTCTACAGGTTGTTCCTGACCGGGTGATGCCACCAGTCGTCCCTTTACTTCAATGCACGAACCGGTGGTAACAGCTTTCAGATCAGCCTCTGAAAATACATTCATATCGGCTACAATCTGAATATGATGAACAATGGAACCATCGTTCAATGCGATAAACTGTACATTTTTGTTGCCCCGTCGTGTACGTACCCAACCTTTCACCAGTACTTCTTCTCCTACGGGAGCCGATTTCAATAACTGTTTAACTAAACTGCGCTTCATTACGTGTGTTTTATAATTTTATTGTTCACTTGTTTTTTTTACTTATAACCTTCGAAGGTTTTATGAATTTCGCAAATTTAATTGCAAAAATGGCATTTAAAAAATTTTTAAATTGCCTTTAAATCGGGATGAAATTTTTGTTTGTAACAAAATAATTTACAATAAATTTATATCAGTATATGTGGCAGGATTTTATACAGTTGCTTTATCCGCGCTTATGTGTGGTCTGTAATGAAACACTGGGCCGTCAGGAAAGGTTTATATGCATGCATTGTATGATTCGTTTGCCTTACACGCGTTACTGGCTGGAAAAAGACAATCCTGCGGCGCAGCTTTTCTGGGGCAAGGTACAGGTGGAGTGGGTGATTCCATTTTTGCATTTTACCAAAAGTGGGATGGTACAGAAAATGATACACCAGATAAAATACCGCAATAGTCCGGAACTGGCCGAATACTTGGGGATGCTTTTTGGAAATATTCTAAAAGACACCGATTTAAGTCAGGCCGATGTCATAACAGCTGTTCCGATACATCCGCAACGTTTGAAGCAGAGAGGGTATAACCAGAGCGAAAAAATTGCTATGGGTATTGGTCGTGTCATGGGACTTCCGGTGGAATCCAGAATTGTTGAGCGGAGGATGTGGGAGGATTCGCAGACCCACAAGGGACGTTACGAACGATGGGAGAATGTTCAGGATGCATTTGTGTTGGTTAACCCGGCAGCCGTGGCTGGTAGACACATTATTCTGGTGGATGATGTGTTGACAACCGGAGCAACCCTTGAAGCCTGCGCCTCGAGCATAGCTGCTGCCGATAATGTTAAGCTAAGCATTGTTACCCTTGCCAAAGCCCAACTGACATAGAAAAAACGTTGCAGTTTTCGTAAAAGCCGACTGCTATTTATTGGAAATAATCATCCTGACAATGGTTTGTGTTTACACTGTTGCCGGAAAAGATTTTTTCTGTTTAAGAAAAAATATACTTTTGTAAGGAGTTTAGCGTTTTTTTTCTGAAGTATAATCTTTTAAAGCAGGATATGAGTAAACAAAATTTATGGCAATACATCAAATCGAAAGCTTTTTGGAATCAGATTAAGCTGATGTTGGCGATATTTTTTGGTTTCATTTTTGCTTCCAGCGTGTTGCTGCATTGTTATACCCGTCACGACAGTTATGTGGAGGTACCTAATTTTAACAGTCTCAGTTTTCGACAGTCTCTTGAGCTGGCCGAAGACAAGGATTTGCGTGTTGAGGTAGTCGACTCGGTATTTAGCCTCGATATGTTGCCGGGGACTGTTGTAGAACAGGATCCTAAGCCGGGCACCAAGGTAAAGAAGAATAGGCGTATTTTGCTTATTGTCAATGCGATGATGCCCCAGAAGGTTGCTTTTCCCAATATTGAGGGGGTGTCGTTGCGTCAGGCGGTGGCAGTGCTCGAAGCCGACGGGTTGATGGTTGGAAAGATTAGCTACATGCCCGATATTGCTACACATATTGTGCTGTCGTGCAAATGGAAGGGGAAAAAGATTAACGCAGGAGACATGATTTACAAGGGAAGCTATGTTGACCTTACATTAGGGAATGCCGGGTTGTTGAAAGATGTTGTGGTACCCAATGTTACCGGATTAAAATTACGCGAAGCCTGCAAGCAGATTATCCTGTCGTATTTGAATACCGGCAAGGTTTATTACGACAAAACCGTCCAGACCGGTGAGGATTCGTTGAATTGTGTGGTATTTAAACAAAGACCTGCGGCCGCTGAGAACGTGACTCTCCCCATGGGGTCGGGCGTTGACCTTTGGCTGACTGTGAAAAAGGATAATCCGGATAGGTAAACAAAATGGGCAACTTGATAATGATATAACACATTCATTTTCAATATGAACCCGTGAAAGGCGCATGATAATTGTCAAACGTTGTAAAGCAAACGAATTAAACCCGAAACTTTTAGACATACATAACTGGGCAGGGAAAACATCTAAACATATCCCTGAATTTTTGTGCGGTCAGGCGACTGTTGTTTGAGTCCTGCAATTTTCTGACTTTTCCGGGTGATGCGAAAAGATGACCTAAGTGTAGTACGTAACTAAAATTATTTTTTCGGATGATGCTGTTCCGTAAGGTTCTTTCGATAACCATCTTATCTTTAATTTTTCCTTTGCTGACATTGGCTCAGGAGGCTGTGGTGCCGTCGGTTGTGCATTACGGAGGTCATGACCGGCATACAAAAAGCAGCCTGAAATCTTCTGAGGCACTGTCGTTGCCATTTTTCGACGATTTTTCCTATTCGTCGTCCACTCCCGATCCACAGCGATGGATCGACCTTAATGTATATGTCAACAGACATTATGGTGTTCGGCCGGTATCGTTGGGGGTAGCTACGTTTGATATGCTCGATGCAAGTGGACAGTTTTATTCCCAGCTGGCCAACGCTGATTATGCGGGTGCCGATACGTTGACCTCTCGGCCAATAGATCTGTCGTCGTTGCAGCTTTCCGATAGTCTTTATTTGAGTTTTTATTATCAGGTGGGTGGTTACGGCGATTTTCCCGAAGTGAAGGACTCGTTAAAGGTTGAGTTTTACTCAGCCAGTTCGGGAGTGTGGCAAAAGGTTTGGGGGGTACCGGGGTTAAAGGGCGATACAGCAGCGCCTGCTTTTAAGATAGCTCTTATCCCTGTGAACCGGTTGGTATGGATCGATAGTACCTTTCAGTTCCGATTCATCAATATTGCCTCGGCACCTGCTACCGGATCGGCGGTAAAGGGCATCCGAAGCAATGGCGATATATGGAACATCGACTATGTATGGCTGAATAAAAACCGAAGCTATACCGATACCGCATTCAATGATATCACCATTGTTGAGCCAATGGGGTCGTTTCTGAAGAATTACCGTTCGATTCCGTGGCGGCATTATCAAAATAAATTTTATCAGGCGGTGCGAGATAAGATTGTACTGCCTATTTTCAATATGAGCAATTTTTCATCGAGTGTTGAGGACAAAATTGTAATCCGGGATGTATATGAGGGTACAACGGACGATCCTATTGTTACTGCCATCGACATACCGGGTCGCAGCTATTCGACCTTTGAAGAGGATTGTCCTATTTTGAAATCAGACCATTCTGATTCGGCTCTGTTTAGAATTACTGCGGCTATTACCACCAACCGATACGATAGGAAGAATAACGATACGGCAGTGAGCTATCAGTATTTCAAAAATTTTTATGCTTATGATGATGGTTCGGCCGAGTTTGGGTATGGGCTGAAAGGAAGTAACATTACCGGGGGATGGGTAGCCCACCGTTTCCCAATATATCAGCAGGACACGCTGATAGCTGTTGATTTTTACTTTAACCGTTCATTTAATGACGAAAATATTGCCTATTTCAATCTATGGGTATGGGACGATATCAACGGGTTGCCCGGCGATTCCATAGGTGGCAAGCCACAATGCAGGGTACAGCCGGGAGGATTTGTCCGTTACTATCTGCAGGAACCGGTGTTGGTACCCCTGACCTTTTATGTAGGATGGCAACAGATCGATGAGACTTTCCTCAATGTAGGCTATGACCGTAATTCGCCTAATAATCAGAATATTCTCTATAATGTCGATGGCAGCTGGACACCTTCGACGCTGAGGGAAAAAGGGTCGTTGATGATTCGGCCGGTCTTTGGCAAACGATCGGACGTCGGTGTAAAAATTTCTAGGTTGTCCACCTCGTTCAATTGTTATCCCAATCCGGCGAAAGACTGGACGATGGTCGAATTTGGATCGGGTAGCCCCGATGATCAGGCATGGTTATGGTTGTACGATCCTGCTGGGAAGCTGATACTGGCTCGTCAGATATATTCGGGCCAACAAATTTCGCTGCAGCAGGTGCCTGAGGGTATGTATATTGTCCGAATTCGACTCGCCAATGGTAACTTCACTTATGGTAAGCTGATAAAAACACGATGATGGAGGTACTCGACCGGGACGAACAGCAGGAGCTGTACGAACATTATCGTATTGTTGTAGACAAAGGTCAATCGCCCGACCGTCTGGATCGTTTTTTAACTGCACGTATTGCCAATGTATCACGAACCAAGGTGCAGTATGCGGCCGAGGCAGGAAATATTCTTGTCAATCAGAAAAAAGTCAAACCCAGTTATAAAGTCAAACCTGGTGATGAAATATCGGTATTGCTCACCTATCCGCCCCGGGAGGATGAGATTGTTCCCGAGGATATTCCTCTCAATATTGTGTACGAAGACGAGGACATCGTAGTGGTAAATAAGGAGGCGGGTATGGTGGTACATCCGGCATATGGCAATTTTACGGGGACGTTGATCAATGCCTTGTATTTCCGTTATAAGGATTTACCCCTTTTTCAGAAAGGGGAACTGAGGCCTGGGCTGGTTCATCGTATCGATAAGGAGACTTCGGGAATTTTGGTAATAGCCAAGAACGAGTTGTCGCTCAACCGCTTGGCGCGACAGTTTTACGAACATACTATCGAACGACATTATACTGCTCTTGTTTGGGGCACGCTGAAGGAGAACACGGGGACCATCCGCGGGCATGTAGGGCGCAGTCCGCATGACCGAAAGGTTATGACCGTATTTACCGATGGATCGCAGGGCAAGCACGCCGTAACCCATTACCGGGTTTTGGAACATTATGTTTACGTATCGTTGGTAGATTGTTGGTTAGAGACGGGGCGTACCCATCAGATCCGGGTCCATTTCAAACATATAGGACATCCCCTGTTTAACGACGCCACCTATGGGGGGGATAAAATCCTCAAGGGTACTACTTTCAGCAAGTATCGCCAGTTTGTTGAAAACTGTTTTAAAATATGTCCCCGTCAGGCATTGCACGCCAGGTCCCTTGCCTTTAATCATCCTACCACCCGTCAGCGTATGTACTTCGAGGCTCCCTTGCCCGAGGATATGGCCCAGCTGGTGGAACGGTGGAAATCGTATGCCCATCAACTCTCAAACCAACCCTGATGATTTCGGTTTGTATACCCACCTACTGCTACGATACGCGCAAGCTGGCAGAGACGATCTACCGGCAGAGTCTGCAACTTTCCGTTCCTGTTGAAATTATTGTCATTGACGATGGATCACCTGCCGAGTGGCAACAACTTAACGCAACGATACAGCAAACAGGAACGTACATAGCTCTTCGCACCAACGTTGGCCGGGCAGCAGTGCGAAATCTTTTCCTGAAATATAGCCGATACGACTGGCTGCTGTATCTCGACAGCGATGTAATGCCGGTGGATTCAAATTTTATGTACCGTTATCTTGAAGCCATTGTACAAAATCCTATGGCAGAGGTTTTCTGCGGGGGAATACGTATGCCGCAGCAGCCTGACGATCCCCGCCGGATGTTGCGATGGCATTACGGTAACAAGCGTGAGTGCCGGACAGTGACCGAACGGCAGCAGTATCCCTACCGGTCGTTTATGACAGGTAACTTCTGCATCAAAAAGTCTACACTTACCCGTTTCCCCTTTGACGAAAGGCTTCGTCAGTACGGGCACGAAGACACCCTGTTGGGATTCAGGCTGATGCAGCACCATGTACCACTGCTGCATATCGATAACCCTGTGTACCATCTGCACATGGAAGAGACCGATGTGTTTGTCCGAAAAACAGAAAATGCCGTGGCAAACCTTTACCATATAGCTACCGATCTGCTTGCCAATGAACCGCTGTTTATCGCACAGAACAAACTTCTACGTACAGCCTGTTTTCTCCGCAAATACCGACTGATGGGGATCATCCGCGGTGTATTCCGACTGTTACGTCCGTTGATTCTATGGCTGCTTACAAGTACTAAACCCAAACTTTGGCTGTTCGATATTTATAAGCTGGGATGTATTGGTTTGGTTATGAAAAAAGATTGCAGCAAATAAATAGATTTGTATATTTGACATTTAAAAAAATTATGGAATTAGTCACGTGGTGAATGATACACATACGGCTTAAGGTATACTTTCGGTTCATTCGAAAATATTTTATAAGTTGCTGATTATCTATTGATTATAAACCGCCAAGATAGGTAAGAAATGACGCAAAGACCGCAAAGGAAAAATGTAAGGATCACCATTGACATGCGGCGAAATCACAGACTTAGCCGAGCAAAAGTTGAAAACATAGAAATAGCCAGATGTCATGTTATTGGTAAAATTTGCCAAGTGCCTATTTCGTAGGAATTAATACAGTTGATTATAATTAGCATAGTAAAATCTTAACCTAAACATCTATGGAATATTTGAAAGCTATTCGACGGAGTTCATGGAAGAATGAACTGCTATTTATTTTACTGGCTGCATTTGCAGGGATAAATTTTCAGTTCAACTGGTTTAGTCTGCAGATTGATGAAAGTAAGGGCAAGGTCATAAGTGATTTTCTTTCGCCCGGAGTATGGCAGCAAAATCACATGGGACTAAGACTTTTGCTGGGATCAATACTACTGCCGTTGGTATTGTACCTGTATCGATTTGTCATTTATTATTTTTTATCCCGTAACACAATTTTGAAAGACAAGTTACATCTGTATGTTCGTCAGGAAGTGTGGGCATATTTGCCGCTTCTGCTCACAGGCATGGGTTATTGGGGTTATCAGATAAATACTTACCTTGTTCTGATGCTGATACTGGTTATTCAAATGTTTCAAATTTTCAACTTTTATGCCCGAGAGGCAGGAGTAACCATGAACACCGATCAGGTAAAAAATCACCGGCTGTATCTTTTGTTTTTTTTATCGGGATTTGCAGCATTGATATATCAGGTTGTTTGGCAACGGGCACTGTTCATGTTTTTTGGGGTAAATATCGAGACAGTGACAGTGGTAGTATCAATATTTATGTTGGGATTAGGTATTGGGGCGTTGCTGGGTGGCTATTTATCGCGTAAGTGGCCACAATATTTGCCTCACCTGTTTACGGTCTGTGAAGCATTTATTGGCTTATTTGGTTTTGCTAGCTTGTTTCTGTTCGAAAAAATTTATCACCTTACGCTGCATTCGTCGCCATGGACTATTGCCTTCATCATTTATGGAGTTCTATTGATGCCGACCATGTGTATGGGTGCTACACTGCCCGTCTTAGTTGAATATTTTCATCGAACCATAAAAAAGGTGGGGACAACCGTATCATTCCTGTATTTTATCAATACCATTGGTTCGGCTTTAGCCAGTTTCTTTACAGTTAAGGTATTGTTTATTTACACGGGCATGCATTTTTCTGTATTTTTTGCCTCGTTGTGTAATCTTACAGTTGCTTTTTTTGGGATAAAGTTTATTCGTACCTATACGCGTCAGATTAAGCAGGATGTTTTTACGCACAGCGACAGCACGTTAAGGATTTCATGGCCTTTTGTGGGTATGCTTTTTCTATCTTTCATCACGGGATATATAGCCATGAGTCAGGAAATTCTCTGGATTCGCTTAATTGCTTATTTTACTGGTGGAAGGGCCGAGGTTTTTGGTATGCTAATAGGCTCGGTGCTTGTGGGTATTGCACTGGGTTCGCTGGTAGCCTCGTATATTTGTAAAAAATATGATATTCAGAACATAATAAAAATTCTCTCCTGGATTATATTTTCGGCCGCTGTACTGTATTTTATAAGTATACCCGCTTTTGGCTGGATGGCTACGAAAATTTATAATGAGAAAACCACTACTTATGTTTATCTGGTGGCTGGTGTCATTTCCTTACTTATGGGAATGAATTTTCCATTGATTACCCAATATGCCATACGTTCGGGCATAGGGGTAGGGAGTCAGGTATCGTGGATTTATTTTGCCAACATTGTTGGATCAACTTTGGGTCCTGTACTCACCGGATTTGTATTACTCGATAAATGGACATTTGAACAAAACGCATTTTTTCTAAGCCTTGTATCGTTGGTGGTTGCAGCTTTGTTGTGGGTTCTTTCTACAGCGGGGAAATTTAGTTTTTCACGTCTCTATCAGCCGGTGTTGTACCTTGTGGCCATTATTCTGTTTGTATCGTATCCCAGCCTTTATAAACATCTATTTGAAAAGATTCAGCTTAACCAGTGGTACTGGGGACAGTCGCTTAAGCACATAATCCAGAATAAGCACGGTATCATATGCGTAATTGCCGAGGAAGAGGGCGACGATGTTGTGATTGGTGGCGGCATGTACGATGGCAGAATGAATTATACGCTTTCGCATAACCGCAACATGATTGACCGGGCTTATGCGGTAGCCGCTCTAAAACCCGATGCCGATAGTATCCTAGAAATCGGCTTAAGTTCTGGATCATGGTCAAATGTGATAACTTTCTACAAACCCTTACAGACATTGGACATCGTTGAAATTAACCCGGGTTACCTGCAATTAATCAGACAATATCCGTCTCATACAGGGCTGCTAAGCAATCCAAAGGTGTCGATACATATTGATGATGGACGCCGGTGGCTAAGCCGTACTGATAAAAAATTCGACTTTATACTCATGAATACCACCTACCATTGGCGTAGCCAGATCAACAATTTGGTGTCGAGGGAATTTCTGGAGCTATGCAAAAGCCGTCTGACACCGGGAGGGGTTATGTTCTACAATACCACCGGTTCGGAGGATGTGGTATATACCGCAGCCCATGTTTTTAAATATATTACGCGGTATAGTAATTTTGTAGCTGGCAGTGATTCACCATTCCCTGCTGACTTTGAAACCAAGTTAGCGGCTTTAAAAAATTTTTACTATGGCGACACACCCGTTTATGAACTAGATTCGGTTAGCGCTCAGTCGCTAGAAAACATTGCAAATTCTGCCTTTCATGAAAACCTGAGGGAAAAAATACTGGCATGGGACAACCGATATTTGATCACCGACGACAATCTGGCCAGCGAATTTAAGACCCCCACTCAACCCTATGACCCGCGGAAAGCGTGGTGGTTGTTATTGAAGAATTCACACGGACGATAACTTTTAAACAGGGGCATCCGCCCCTGTTTTTATTACTAACTAATATTTAAGAATCACGATTTCTTCAGAGTATTCCTACCGCTAAGATCATGTATTAGATACAAAGTCAGCATAGGTATTTCTGAGTAGGAAAGACGTATATCAAGGTTTTATTTGAGTAATTTCAAAAAATAAGTTAACTTTTGACTAAACTTTTTTTTGGGGTAATGGTTATATTCTGAAAACTCAAAAGGCATGGGAAATATTCGTACAGGGTTAAAGAATGCCTCGCGGAGGAAGTTTTTGCAGCAACTGGCTTTATGGAGTGGAGGCACAGTACTGGCAGGTGGTGCAGTAGCCTCGGCCTTACATTACGAGCATAAAAAGAAAGGGGCAGCACATATTAAAGAAATAGCTGATCATGTACACCAGTTGAAAATTAATGAAGAGGCTTTAAGCGAATTGCAACGTAGGGGAAGAGAGGGCATTTCTGGCAAGCGGTGGATTTGGGTTATAGATTTGGCTAAATGTAAGAATGCCCGGCGTTGTATGTCGGCCTGTCAGCAGGCGCATCATTTGCGGCCCGAACAAAGCCATATGAATGTGCTGGTGATGCAGGCTTCGGAGCATACGCCAGCCTATTACATGCCCAAGCCATGCCAACACTGCGATAATCCTCCTTGCGTTTCGGTTTGTCCGGTCGACGCAACTTTTAAAAGGCAGGATGGGGTGGTACTTATCGATAACCAGCGTTGCATTGGTTGCCGGTTCTGCATTGCAGCTTGTCCATACAATGCGCGTATGTTCAATTGGATTGAACCGTTGTATGCCAAGGAAGATGCCAATATGGAATACAATGTTGAGCTCAATCTACCTCAGCGGAAAGGGACTATTACCAAGTGTCTGATGAGTGCCGACCGTTTAAGGGAGGGTAAACTCCCATACTGTGTATCGGCCTGCCCGAACGGGGTATACTGGTTTGGCGATGAAAATGAAGATGTAGTTACTAATGGAACTACCCATGAAACCATGCGACTGAGTGAGTTGCTGGAAAAGAATGGAGCCTATCAACTAATGCCCGAACTGGGCACAAAACCCCGAGTTTACTACCTTCCCCCGAAGGATAGAAGCATGCCGGTAAAGGAAGAAGACAAGAAGATTGCAAATGAATCGTACATCATTTTGAAAGTTAATGGTAACACACTATGAACGTTGCAAATGAAAAGATGGTCCACGACCTGCTCAAACCTATCGGATATGGAAAAGGATTTTTAATCTGGATGTCGTTTCTGACGGTTGCGCTGATAGCATGTTTGTATGCTTATACAATTCAGCTGAAGGTTGGGCTTGGTGTCACAGGTCTGCGCGATTATGTTTCGTGGGGGATATACATAGCCAACTTTGTATTTTTTGTAGCCACCAGCCTGATTGGTATGCTAATCAGTGCGGTACTGGGGCTAACTCAAATTAAATGGGCGTCGCCTTTAGCCCGCATTGCCGAGATTATTTCCCTGGCTTTTGCTGCAGTTGCGGGTTTGGTTATTATTTCAGACATGGGTCGTCCCGATAGGTTTACGTACCTGTTTTTATATGGTCGTATTCAGTCGCCTATTATCTGGGATGTAACGGTCGTAACCACCTATGTTGTTATCAGTACCTTACTGCTTTATCTGCCCATGATCCCCGATATTGCCTTGTGTCGCGACCGATTAACTCATGTGCCCAAATGGCAAAGAAAATTGTATGAGATTCTGGCAGTGAACTGGCAGAATAACGAGCAACAACAACGAATAATTCGGCAAGGGGTAAAAACCCTGTTGATACTTATTATCCCGGTAGCTTTAGCCATACATACGGTCACCTCGTGGTTATTTGCGGTTACCCATCGGCCCGGGTGGGACAGTACCATTTTTGGCCCTTACTTCGTTACCGGCGCATTTGTGAGTGGTACCGCAGCCGTCATTATTGCCATGTATGTATTTCGGAAAATATACCATTTAGAACAGTACATAACTTTTGATCTTTTTGACAAGGTGGGCAAGCTGTTGGTATTGGTATCGCTCGTATATCTTTATTTCAATATCAACGAATATCTGGTACCGGTGTACAAAATGAAGCATGCCGATGCAGCCCATTTGCACGAATTGTTTCAGGGACGGTTTGCAATTTTATACTGGTCGGTGCAATTAGGAGGTTTACTGGTTCCCATCATCCTGTTGTTGTTCAAACCCATGCGTAAGCCATTGCCTTTGTTTGTGGTTGCTATTTTTGTGATTATCGGGGCATGGTTCAAACGTTATCTGATAGTTATCCCTACCATGCAACACCCTTTTCTACCCATACAGAATGTGCCCATCGAGTATCAAATTTATAAACCTACATTGATTGAAGTAGCTATTACGATTGCGCCCATTATCCTTGTGCTGATGATTATTACTATATTGTCGAAGACATTTCCTGTATTGCCTGTTCAAGAAGTTGAAAGCCATGAGGATAATTAAAAGAAAGTTTTTATTCGTTTGCTGTTATTTGTTTCTATGTACAATAACCAGCTATGCTGAGGAATGGGAGGTTCCGGCGGATAAGGAGAAGCGTACTTCGCCCTATTTGTTTGATGAAAAAATGCGTCAAAAGGGTGAGGATATTTTCAAACGGAGTTGTGCCTCGTGTCATGGTATGCCCGGGCAGGGGAATAACATTCGGTCGCTGGTGCCTATACCCCCTGATTTAGCCGAGAAAAAGGTACAACAGCAAAGCGACGGAGCCTTGTTTTACAAGATCACCGTAGGTAGAGGCGCAATGCCTTCTTTTAAAAATGCTCTCACCGAGCAGGAACGCTGGCAGGTGATTTCATATTTGAGAAGTTTTAATAAAGATTACGTACAGCCTCCACTGGCTCGCTTGGTCGATTCGTCTAAATTACGTTCTGTAAAGGTTATTCCCAGCTTTGATACGATACAACACAAGGTTACGATATTGGTAAAAGCATTTCAACAAACCGATACGCTTCCGCTGGCCGATGCCGAGGTAAGCCTTTTTGTTAAGCGATATTTTGGTAATCTGCCCATTGACTCCGTGCGAAATACGCCCCGCGATGGGAGGGTAATTTTTCATTTTCCTGCTAACCTGCCGGGCGATTCTGCCGGTAATGTACAATTGATAGTCAAGGTCAACCATGAGATGTTTGGAGAATTGGAACAATACTATACTGCAAAATTAGGGGTTCCTACCATCAAGCCACCGCTTACCCAAAAAAATGCCATGTGGAATGTGGGTAAAAAGGCCCCGAGGTGGCTGATAATATCATATCTGCTGGTCGTTGGTACAATATGGTTTTTCCTTATCCGAATAATAATATCTATAAGAAAAATTAACAAACCGGTAAAAACCCTAAACTATGAAAAATTTAAATTTATTGGGTCGTATACTCTATGGCCTGCCGTTTGGTATCATTGGTCTGAATCATTTTTTTATGACCGATGTTTTTTTGGGGATGATGACATCCTATGTACCTGGCGGTGCCTATACCGTATTTTTGGCAGGATTTTTTTTAATTGCTGCCAGTGTATTAATCATCATTAATCGGTATGTGACGGTAGCCTGTTATGGTCTTGTTTTCATGCTTAGTCTTTTTATTCTGACCATTCACATTCCCAACCTATTTACCGAACATGCCGAGATGGCTCTCTTTGCATTGCTTAAGGATGTAGCCCTGCTGGGTGGTTCCTTGCTGTTAGCTAATAATTATGTGGCAAGTAGGGGGTAAAGTAGCACTACAAAATACTATCGCGTTGGGGAAGAGAAACGGAACCCAATGTATGTTTTTGAATATAGACAGATATATACATGATAATTAAAAAATTATGAAAAAACTTGGGCTAATCTTTGTAGCGTTTGTTAATATACTGGTTTGCCATGGTCAGACGAGTATTACTGAGCCTGAGGTGGGTATTGTAGAGCATTTGAATGATACAATACCGCTGCATTTGAAATTTGTTGATGAAAACTCTGATACCGTTACTTTGGGCGATATTGTAAACAAGCCCACCATCTTCAGTTTTGTATATTTTGATTGTCCGGGGCTGTGTAGTCCCTTACTCGAAGGAGTAGGAGACGTTATCAGGCGTACGGATCTTATTTTAGGAAAAGATTACCAAGTGGTAACCATTAGCTTCAATTTCAGGGATACGCCTGAAAAGGCCAAAGAAAAGAAGCAAACCTTTACTGAACGGTATGCAAAGGATCATAAGGAAGGCTGGCACTTTTTGACAGCCGACAGCGCTACGATATTTAAGGTCACTCATGCCTTTGGTTACAAGGTGAAAGCCGTAGGGCTTGATTTTGTGCACCCGTCGGCCATCATTGCAGTTAGTCCTCATGGAAAGATAACCCGATATTTGTATGGAATTAACTATTTGCCGCTTGATTTTAAGATGGCGCTGATAGAAGCCCAGAATGAAGAAGCGCGTCCGGCCGGGCAAAAAGTATTGTTGTATTGTTTTGCTTATGATCCGGCAGGAAAGAGATATGTGTTGGATGTGCTCAAGGTATCCGGTACCGTACTGGTGTTTATATTGATCTTGTTTGTGATTTGGTTGTGGAGATATTCGCGCAGGAAAAAATCAATAAATTCATAGGAAAAATGAGAGCAGAAGTTCAAGAATTTTATAGGGGTACATACCTCGAAAATACGGGTCGGTACAGGGGAATATGGGCTTGGCTTACCTCGACCGACCATAAGCGGATAGGACTGATGTATTTGTACGCTATAGCAGCCTTTTTCATTGTAGGGGTTATTATTGGCTTGCTTATGCGCATAGAGCTGATATCTCCCGGAAAAACCATTGTAGAACCTCAAACCTATAATGGTTTTTTTACGGTGCATGGTATTATCATGATTTTCATGGTGGTTATTCCGGGCTTGTCCGCTACGTTTGGGAATTTTTGTTTACCCATAATGATTGGGGCAAGGGATGTAGCTTTTCCAAGGTTAAATTTGTTCTCGTTTTATCTTTTTCTTTTTGGTTCTTTTCTGGCCATACTTTCCCAGTTCTTACGGCATGGACCCCCCGATACAGGTTGGTCATTTTATGCTCCCTATAGTACTACTACGGGTACTAATGTGATTATGGCTACTACGGCTGCATTTATTTTAGGTTTTTCATCGATATTGACAGGATTGAATTTCATAGTTACGGTTCACCGCATGCGTGCTCCGGGCATGACATTTTTTCGTATGCCTCTTTTCCCATGGGCATTATATGCTACAGCATGGATACAGCTTTTGGCAACGCCGGTAGTAGGCATTACCTTGTTGATGATTATTGCCGAGCGGTTATTCAACATTGGCTTCTTTAATCCAGAACTTGGAGGCGACCCGGTGCTGTACCAGCATTTATTCTGGATATATTCGCATCCGGCAGTTTACATCATGATATTGCCTGCTATGGGGGTGATTACGGAGATAATACCCACCTTCTGTCAGCGAAAAGTATACGGGTATAAAGCCATAGCCCTGTCGAGTGTGGCCATTGCAGCAGTAGGGTATCTGGTATGGGGGCACCACATGTATACCTCGGGCATGAGTGGAAAGTCGTTGTGGCTTTTCTCATTTCTTACCTTTGTCGTTGCTGTTCCCAGCGCTATTAAGGTATTCAACTGGCTGGCTACGATGTACAAGGGGTCTATTGACATGAAACCTCCGTTTTTATTTGCACTGTTTTTTATTTTCCTTTTTACCATTGGTGGGCTTACGGGATTGGTGTTAGGGGCACTGGCTACCAATATTCAGGTACACGACACTTCCTTTGTAGTTGCTCACTTTCATTATATCATTTTCGGAGGTATGGGTTTTGCAGCTTTTGCGGCGGTTCATTACTGGTTCCCCAAAATGTATGGACGCATGTATAATATTAAACAAGCTACCATAGCTTCAATTATAATGTTTATTGGCTTCAACTTATTATATTTTCCCCAGTTTATCATTGGCATTGAGGGTATGCCTCGGCGGTATTACGATTATTTTCCCGAGTTTCAACCTGCACAGATCATCTCGACTATTGGAGGGTTTGTTCTCACCGCCGGACTTATACTCATGTTTTATAATCTGATACGGAGTGCCCGAAAGGGGGAAAAGGCACCGGCCAATCCATGGAACGGGACTACGCTTGAATGGCAGATACCATCGCCTCCACCTCTGGAGAATTTTGAAGAGATCCCCCATATTGAGGAGAAACCGTATAGTTTCAAATAAATTTACTGAAGTATTATGGAACATCAGGCGAAAGCACATTTGTTAGAGCATCGCGACGATGAGGCTTCCAAACTGGGTATGTGGTTGTTTATTTTTACAGAGATTCTCTTATTTGGCGGACTATTTTTGGTTTATGCCGTCTACAGGGCTATGTACCATACACAGTTTCACGAGGCTTCGCTCGAGTTGAACGTAATTTTTGGTGCGGTTAATACCATTGTACTGCTTGTAAGTAGTATGGCTGTAGCCATGGCACTTACGGCGCTGCAGGAGAATAAAGTAAAACTCAGCCGGCAGCTAATCTGGCTTACCATCTTGTGCGCATTCATTTTTTTGGTAAACAAATATTTTGAATGGGGAGGTAAGTTTGAGCACGATATTTACCCCGGTTCGGAGTTGCTTAAAAAACTCGAGCATGGACATATCCTTTACTTTGGACTGTATTTTGCCATGACCGGACTTCATGCGTTGCACGTAACAGTCGGCATGATCATTCTGATTGTGGTTGAACGAAGGATTAAGGCTGGGAAGGTTCATGCCGGAAAATTTGTTTTTCTTGAGAATGCAGCCCTTTATTGGCATCTGGTTGACCTGATCTGGATTTTTCTGTTTCCATTATTATATTTAATTACCTGAGAACTATGACAGACAATCATCACTCTGCATCGGCCCATATTACGCCATATCTTACATTGGCTACTGTGTTGGTAGTATTGTTGGCTCTTACATTTGTGACAATCGAAATTACCTCCTTCGATTTGAAGGCGTGGAATGTTACACTGGCTCTACTGGTGGCCTGCGTAAAAGGTTATCTGGTGCTATCATACTTTATGCACCTAAAATATGAAAATCTACTGATTAAAATTCTGGTGGGAATGGTGATAGTACTGTTTGCTTTAATCATTATTATCACTTATATCGACTACCTGTTCCGCTAAAAACCGAAAATATGAATTACGGAATGCATTACGGAGCCTCAAATTTTGTTGAGAAGATTGACCAGACTTTTTATTTTATCTTGGGGATTGATATTTTCTTTCTGTTATTGATCACGGCCTTGATGATCATTTTTGTGACCCGATACCACCGCAAACGTCATCAGAAGGCTGTACAGGTACAGGAACGTACATGGCTTGAGGTATTGTGGATTACCATTCCACTTATACTGGTGCTGGCAATGTTTTATATAGGATGGAAAAATTATATTCCTTTGCGCCGTCCGCCTAAAGATGCCCTTGAGATAAAGGTAGTAGGACGCATGTGGGATTGGCAGTTTGTATATCCCGATGGTAAGGTTGCCACCACCCTATATGTGCCGATTAATAAGGCTGTAAAATTAAATTTATATTCTCCCGATGTATTGCATGGTTTTTTTGTGCCGGCTTTCAGAATTAAAGAGGATGTAGTACCGGGAAAAAATAATTTTGCATGGTTTAAAGCTAACGAACTGGGCGAATACGATATATTCTGTTCTGCCTACTGTGGAATGAGGCATGCCTATATGTATTCTAAGGTGAAGGTAGTACCTACCGAAGAATTCAACAACATTATGGCAAGTCTCGGTTCAGCTTCCTCAACCGCTGATGGTGATGCAATTTTAAGGAATAATGGTTGCTATAGCTGTCATTCAACTGATGGTACACGGTTGGTAGGCCCATCGTTTAAAGGTTTGTGGGGGGCTAAAAAAACTGTGATTACAGCCGATGGCAAGAAGCAAACTATTGTGGTTGACGAGAAGTATATCGAAGAGTCGATTCTCGATCCGAATACCAAGGTGGAAGAAGGTTATATGCCCAATGTCATGCGTTCGTACAAGGGAGTAATTAAGGACGAAGATATTAAGGCCATAGTAGAATATTTTAAGAAGGCAGGAGAGCAGAAGTAAAAAATGGCAGCATTAAAAACATATGCATTGGTTGTGCCGGAGCTGTGGAAACACCGTATTTCGGTAATGGTGGTTTTCACGGCAATAACATCGTACCTGTTGGCAGTTCAATCGGTCGACCCGATTCGATTGGCAGTATTGGCGGTTGGAGTTTTTCTGGTTGCAGGGGGCTCTGCCAGTCTCAATCATTGGCAGGAACGCAACTATGATGCTTTGATGGAGCGCACCCGTCACCGGCCTATTCCTTCCGGACAGATTACAGCAGGCTTTGCCCTGAGGCTGGCTATTGTGTCGGTTCTTGCAGGTTCGTCGCTACTATATGCATTCTGTGGCTGGTTGCCCGCTATATTGGCCCTATCAAATGTTTTTTGGTACAATGCGGTTTATACCCCGCTAAAGCGACGTTCGGCCTTTGCTATTATCCCGGGTTCTGTAATCGGCGCAATCCCGGCTTTTATTGGATGGTCGACTGCCAATGCTCCTCTTACTGATATACGCCTATGGACGCTGGGTTTGTTTCTTTTCTTTTGGCAGATACCCCATTTCTGGATACTACTGATCAAATTTGCCGATGATTACGAACGTGCTGGCTATGCCTCCATCAAGCGCGTGTTTCCGGTTGAGGACTTACGTTGGATCACCTTTCCATGGATTATGATTACAACCGTTTTTTCACTGGCCTTTCCTGTGGTTGGGCTTATCCGGTCATCCTTCGTTGTTTGGCTTATTGTATCGGCCAATGTAGTACTCATATTCATGTTTGTCCGTTATTTGCTTGGCAAAGAAACGAATGTTCCCCGGCGTCTGCGACAGGTATTTGTGGGCATTAATCTGTATTTGCTTGTAAATATGTTGGCAGTGACTTTTCAACGGATTGTCCAGTAGCTAAAGGACTTAGTAAAAAACACGCAAAGTTGAAGATGGAAAAATTTGTTTAAACAATAGATAGTAAATGAATGTTAAAATAAAAAAACATCAATTATGGCTAATCGTATTTATACAAGAAAAGGGGACGATGGTACTACCGTAATAGGGAGTGGACTGCGTCTGCCTAAATATGATGAACGTGTTGAAGCATTGGGAGCTCTGGAAGAGCTGACCAGTTATCTGGGTATTCTTCGCGATTTGACCTCGTGGCCTAATATTACCGAAAAGCTTACCATTATCCAGAATAACCTGTTGAGTTGTGCGGCCATTGTATCCGAAAATTATACGGGTCGAAAACCCGTTATTGGTCAGGAGGATATTGAACTGATAGAGGGTGAGATAGATAAAATAGAATCCATACTTACAGACGGTTATGCAGTATGGATACCGGGAGGACATCCTCTGGTCTCGTACTGCGATATTGCCCGTAGTATTTGTCGGAGGGCAGAGCGTCAGTTGGCCCTTGTGAGCGATAAATACAATACCGATAAGGTTATTGTCGCTTATCTCAACCGCTTGTCGGATTATCTCTATATGCTTTCTCGTTTCTTTGTAAAAGCGCTCAATGTCAAAACAGTTGAGTGGAAACCAAAATATTAGCAATACTAAATGGTTTGAAGGATATCATTGAGATATAATTGAATTTTTTCGCACAAAACAAAGAAATAAAGGTGCCCATCGGCAGCTTTATTTTTGAGAGACTCCGAGGGAGTCTATTCCGAAATTAACCACACGGTGGTATTTAGTCGACCCTTAAAAAGTCATTTTTAATTTTTTTTGAAAAGAGAGGGTAGAAAAGAAAATGAAAAAATTGCATCTGAAATTGGAAAAACAGCGTCTGAAAAAAGTGAAAAAATTTTTGCTTCCATTTGTTCATCATTCTTTTGAAGTTGAATGC
>Ga0209162_1001457_pt1 | contig 23166 bp, 23 predicted proteins | sample YNPNPMetaG_FD_187121 | JGI IMG/M metagenome (GOLD analysis project Ga0209162, IMG submission 187121) | Anoxygenic and chlorotrophic microbial mat microbial communities from Yellowstone National Park, USA - YNP NP MetaG (SPAdes) (version 2) ...
CCAGTTCGGGCACCTCCGCCACAAGGACGACCGCCGTCACCTGACCGACTCCAGGGACGCTTTGCAGCAGGGTGACGGTCTCTGCCAAGGGGGTCTTTTGAATAAACTCTGCAATCTCTTGGTCGAGATTCGCCAGCTCTTCGGCGAGCCAGTCCAAATGGCGGCGAATGGCAGGGCGCAGTGCGGAGGGGGCAGTGCGCCAATGGTTCTCCTCCATCACCTGCAAGGTGACCAGCTGGCGACGGCGTGTGACGAGGGCGCGGAGATACCGCGTCTGCTCATCGGGCAGCGGGGTGGGTTGCGGGCGCAGGACTTGACCGAACTGCGCCAAGAGGCGGGCATCCAGGGCATCGGTCTTGGCGAGGCAGTTGGTTGCCCGCGCAAAGTCGCGCACCTGCCGAGGATTCACTCGGCTGAAGGGAAGGTGTGCTTCCTGAAACGCTTGCATCAAAGCTGCCTCCAGGCCGCCTGTGGCTTCAAAGACGACCAGAGTGGGTTGACAGCCCTGAAGGCGGGTGATGAGGGTCTGGAGACCCTCTTCAGTGTAAGGGAAACGCTGGGGCTGGTCGGTGGGGCTGAAAGCGACATCCAGCGTTTCGGATGAAATGTCGATACCGACAAAGAGTTCTTTGTTCTCCATGGTTCCTCCTTTTGATTTCGAGTCCTGTCTGATATGCGGGCTTGGTGGCCCCAGCAACCGTTCGGACTATGGAGATGGGGACACGGCGACCCAGCTCTCCCACGGTGTGGTCACCCGAAGGGGGACGGCCTGCCGTGCCCACTTGCTCTCTACACCATTATATCAGCAGGGGGCAGGGGGATGAGTGGGGTCAAGCCCTGGCGTGTAAACCCACTTGCTTCAGAACGTCCTTTCTGCTATCGAGTTGGTTGGACAGAAAACGACGCCACGCCACTGGAAAATGAAAATTTGTGACCGTTCAAGGTAAAGAAGTTGGACGCAACATCAAGAAGGAGCAAACACATGAGCGTCTATGATATGACTGTAACCAAGATTCGCCAGTTGCCCGAATCGCTTATCCAGGAAGTGAGCGATTTCGTAGATTTCTTGCTGATGAGACAAGACGGTACTCGCTGGCAACTGTGGAATCAGTTTACGGAAGCGCTGGAACTTTCCGAGTCGGGTTTCTCCGATTATCTGGCTGGACTGGAGGACTATGAGAATCGTCTGGCACGCGGAGAAATTCAATGGTAACCGTCACGCGTGGTGACGTCGTACTATGCGACCTTAATCCAGTGGTCGGCACGGAACAAGCCGGAGTGCGTCCCGTCGTCGTGTTACAGATTGACCGTGCCAATGCTGTCAGCCCCCATACCATCATTGCGCCGTTTACGACAAAGATTCGGCGTGCGCTGTTGCCCTCGCATGTGTTTGTTCCTGCGGGTGTTGGTGGCTTGAACCAGGATTCGGTTGTGCTTTGTGAGCAGATGCGAGTGATTGACAAGCGTCGAATCATCAAGGTTCTTGGACATCTGGATGAGCCATACCTTCAACAGATAGCGAAAGCGTTGTCCATCATTCTTGGTTTATGAAAGGAATTATGGGCGTCATCGCCCGCCACGACGGATGAAATTTGCCGATTGAAATCGGTGCTGGCGAGCGTTCCCGCTGAGCGTCCGCTGGCGCGGACGCGCGCCTCGCCTGCGCAGGCAGGCGACCTTCAGCAGAGGCGCAATTAATTGCGCCCTGCACGGGCGCGCACGCAGCGATTTCAATCGCGAGAATTTTTCAAAGGAGTGCTTATGCCAACCTATGAATATGTCTGCTCAGATTGTCAGACACGCTTTGAGGTGCGTCGTTCGATCAAACAGATAGATGATCCAACGACCTGTCCCAACTGCCAGAGTGCGCGCGTCACGCGCCAGATTTCGCGCGTCCTTGCCTTCAGTCACAGTAGCGATGGAAGTGTGAGCGCGCTCGGTAGTGGCGGTTGTGCTTCGTGCACCAGCACCTCGTGCAGCACTTGCGCGAGTCGAAATTAGGAAAGGGGATGGTGGGGTTTGTTGAAGATGTCGCACCGCCAGAGAGAAATTGTTCAAGGAGGAACTGCAATGCCCGATCATTCACTCACCGTTCGCGTGGGCGGTGATTCTGCCGCCGGCGGTATCGTCACCACCGGCGAAATTTTTGCGCGTATTGCGGCGTACGCGGGCTTGGAGGTGTACACCACGCGTACCATCCCTGCCGAAATCAAGGGCGGGCATGTGATGTTTCAGGCACGCATCGCGCCAACCGAAGTGTGGTCGCAAGGTGACGATCTGGATATGCTCGTTGCCTTTGACCAGGAATCGGTCGAACGCTATGCGGCGCTGATTCGCCCCGGCGGTATCTTGGTTTACAATGCCAACGATAGCCAGGCGCCGACGTTAGAAAACGTTACGGCGTATGCGTTGCCGCTGAACGATCTGGCGAAGAACATCAATTTCCAGCGCGGGCGCAATATCATTATGATTGGCGCGCTCGTCAAACTGTTCGATTTGCCGCGCGCGGTGGCGACCGCAGTCATCGAAAAGCAATTGGGACGCCGCAAGGATTTGCTCGAGCAAAACTTGCTCGCGTTCAAAACGGGTTACGACTATGTCGAACAGCACATCACCGCTACCGCCCCGTACCGCTTGCAACCACGCGCCGGCGCGGAAAAAGAAGAACGCCTTGTGGTTAGTGGGAATCAAGCCCTCGCGATGGGCGCAATCGCGGCGGGCTGTCGCTTTTTCGCCGGCTATCCCATCACGCCAGCGTCCGACATTATGGAATTTCTTGCCGCTGAATTGCCGCGCGTCGGTGGCACGATGATTCAGGCGGAAGACGAAATGGCGGCGCTGGCGATGGTGCTCGGCGCGTCGTACGGCGGCTTGCGCGCGATGACCGCCACGTCGGGACCCGGTCTGGCGCTGATGCAAGAGTTGCTCGCGCACGCGACGATGACCGAAATTCCTGCCGTCATCGTGGATGTGCAACGCGCGGGACCTTCGACGGGAATGCCGACCAAAGTGACGCAAGGCGATTTGCGTATGTCGGTTTTTGGCGCCAATGACGATGCGCCGCGCATCGTCCTCGCGCCGGTGTCCGTCGAGGATAACTTTTACCAGATCATCAACGCGTTCAACCTCGCCGAAAAATATCAAGTGCCGGTCATTTTCCTCTCCGACCAGGATATGTCGGTTCGGGTACAGACGATTCCCGCTTTCGATTTGTCGCGGGTGCAGTTAGAGCCGCGTTTGCTCTGGGACCCTAACAGCGGTGAAAAGTTCCAGCGCTACAAAGATACACCGAGCGGTGTCTCACCAATGTCCTTGCCCGGGATGAAAGGTGGGCAGTACGTGGCGGAGGGCTTGGAACACAACGCGGAAGGCGCGCCGAACTACGATCTCCAGCAGCGCACAATCAATATGGAAAAACGCGCGCGCAAAGTGCGCCTGGCGGTGCAAGAAGTGGAACGTCTCAAGTTGTACGAACGCTTTGGCGATGACCACGCGGAAATCGGTATCATCGGCTGGGGTTCGACCATTGGACCTGTACGCGAAGCCGTTGAACAGGCTCGCGCCGAAGGTATCCCTGTGGCGGTGTTGTACCCCAAGATGCTCTATCCGCTTTCGCATTCGCTCATTGAGGAATTCATCGCCAGGCGCAAAGCGATTCTCGTCCCCGAGTTGAACTATGTGGGACAGTTGGCGCGAATGATTCAAGCCGAGTTCTGGCGTGAGGTGATTAGTTTTCGACAGTTTGGTGGGATTCCATTCAGAACGCGCGATATCTTCGATGAGATCAAACGCGTGCACGCGTCTCTCCACCCCGCGCGGAGACAAGCACCTGCGCGTCAGAAAACGACACCTCGGCGCCGAGTACGGAGGTAATTCCAATGGTTATGACACTGGAACAACCCAGGTTCACATACGAACCCGTCAATCTCAGTCCCAGCGACTATAAAAGCGATGTGCCGCCCGTGTGGTGTCCCGGCTGTGGTGATTATGGCGTGCTCGCCAGTTTCATCAAAGCCATTGCGGAACTCCACATCCCGCGCGAACAACTCACGATTGTCTCCGGCATCGGTTGCTCGTCGCGCTTTCCAGCGTTTGTGGAAGCCTACGGTATTCACGGCACACACGGACGTGCTCTCCCCATCGCCACCGGACTCAAGATGGCGCGTCCGGACTTGATTGTCGTCACCGTAGGTGGAGATGGCGATGCGTTCAGTATCGGTATGGGACATTTGCCCCATGCGATTCGTCGCAACATAGACATCACTTACATCGTGATGGATAACGAAATCTATGGCTTGACCAAAGGTCAGCCCTCACCGACCAGTCCCATCGGCATCGAGAAAAAAGCGTCACCCTATGGCACGCTGGATCGTCCGATCAATCCCCTGCAGTTGGCGCTGGCGGCGGGCGCCACCTGGGTTGGACGCGGCTTTTCGAGCAAGCCCAAAGAATTGACCGAACTGATCAAAGCCGCGATTCAACACAAGGGCTTTTCGTTCTTGCAGGTGATCTCGCCGTGCGTCACGTTCTACGATACGTACGACCAATTCAAAGCCATCACCAAGCCTTTGCCGGCAGAACACGACCCGCGCGATCGCGCCAGCGCGCTCAAATACGCAATGGACACACAGAATTTCTATCTGGGACTGTTCTACCAGGAAGAGGGAACGACGTTCGACGAAGGATACGCCGCTCTGCGCGCGCGTGTGGCAACGCCCAACTACGGCGTGCGCGAGATAATGAACAAGTATCGGCGTTAATCGTTTCAAGGAATCTCCACTCTTGAACCCCAAACCTGTTACCCCGCCGCGTCATCCCGACTGGATTCGCGTGCGCGCGCCCATCGGCGAAACCTACACGCATCTCAAAGGGCTGGTGCGCAGTTTGCAACTGCACACTGTTTGCGAAGAGGCACGCTGTCCCAACCTGGGCGAATGCTGGGGCGCTGGCACCGCGACGATAATGATTCTGGGTAAGGTGTGCACGCGCGCCTGTCGCTTTTGCGCCGTCACCACCGGCAATCCGCGCGGTGTGGTGGACGAAGACGAACCCGCGCGCGTCGCGCAAGCAGTCGCCGCGTTGAAGTTGAACTACGTCGTCATCACCTCCGTTGATCGCGACGATTTGCCCGATGGTGGCGCGGCGATTTTCGCCCGGACGATTCGCGCCATCAAAGCGCAATCGCCGCGCACGCGCGTCGAAGTGTTGACCGGCGATTTTCGCGGCGCGCGCGCGAGTATCGAAACGGTGCTTGCCGCGCAGCCCGATGTGTTTGGACACAACATCGAGACGGTGAAACGCCTCACGCCCATCGTGCGTGATCGGCGCGCGGGCTACGAGCAAACACTTGCGGTGTTGCGAATGGCAAAAGAGATTGCGCCGCAGCAGTGCACTAAAAGTTCGATTCTCGTTGGAATGGGTGAGACACCGGACGAGGTCGTCGAAACGATGCGCGATCTGCGCGCGGTCGGCGTCGAGTTGCTTGCCATCGGTCAGTACTTGCAGCCGACGCGCGCGCCGCGCAATCTGCCGCTCGTTGAGTACGTCACGCCGGAGCAATTCGCGCGCTATCGCGAGGAGGGGATGCGGTTGGGTTTTCGGTACGTCGCGGCAGGACCACTGGTGCGGAGTTCGTATCGCGCGTGGGAAGCCGCGTTGGCACAGTGAGTTGAAAATCGTATCTACTCAACCACCCTGTCATTGCGAGCGTTTTTTGCGAAGCAATCCCCAACTTCGCAGTGTGGAGATTGCTTCGTCGGCACAAAACGCCTCCTCGCAATGACAGGGCGAGTAGTCACAAACTGCAATCGGCAATCAATGGCAAAATGATTCGTGGAATTATTTTCGATCTCGGCTGGACGTTGATGCGCTACGATGGCGATTCGCAGGAGACCAATCGCGTTGCCATACAACGTCTCGCCGATTTTTTGAGTACACACAACCTTCGCGTCGGTGATGATTTTCCTGACGTGTTTCAGGCGGCGCGCCAGGCGCGCTGGAAACGCGCCGACGAGACCTGCATCGAGCAACCGATTGACGATGCGTTGCGCGATGCCCTTGCCGCGTACGGCTATACCGAATTTCCCGATGGTCTGGTGCCGCGCGCGGTGCGCGTTTTTTATGCCGAGCACGAACCGCGCTGGCTCGCCTACCCCGATGCACTCGACACGTTGCGCGCGCTGCACGCGCGCGGGTTACGTCTCGGTTTGTATTCGAACGCAGACGACGATGGGCTGGTGCAGCATTGCGTTGTTCGACTGGGTTTTGCGCCGTATCTCAATCCGGTGCTGAGCAGCGCGATGCCGCATCGCCTTCGCAAGCCCGACCCGCGCGCGCTGCGCCTCATCACCGATGCGTGGAATCTCGCGCCGCAGGAAACCGTGATGGTCGGCGATTCGCCGGCGTACGATGTGCTGGGCGCGCATCGCGCGGGGATGCGTGCGATTCTCGTCGCGCGCGGCGAGAGCCATTGGTGGCAGCAAATTCCTCCCGAACACGCGGACGATCCTGCCTGGCACGCGGACGTGACCGTCCAATCACTTGCAGAGATTTTAGAAGTGATAGAATGATGCAAAGAGGAGGTCAAGATGCAGTACGTCAATCTGGGTAAAACAGGACTCAAAGTTTCGCGACTGTGTCTGGGGTGTATGTCCTACGGCACGTCACAGTGGCGTCCCTGGGTGCTGGACGAAGAACCAAGTCGCGCGTTCATCAAGCAGGCGCTCGAACTCGGCATCAACTTTTTCGACACGGCCGATATGTACTCGAACGGCGTCAGTGAAGAAGTGGTCGGGCGCGCGCTGCGCGATTTTGCGCGACGCGATCAAGTCATCATCACGACCAAAGTGTACAATCGAATGGGTGATGGTCCCAACGATCGCGGTCTCTCGCGCAAACACATTCTCGATGCGATTCACGCGTCGCTTCGCCGACTGGGGACCGATTACGTGGACATTTACATGATTCATCGGTGGGATTACGAAACGCCGATTGAGGAAACGCTGGAGACGCTCAACGATCTGGTGCGCGCGGGCAAGGTGCGCTATCTCGGCGCATCGAGTATGTGGGCGTGGCAATTTGCCAAGGCGTTGTACCTTGCCGATGCGCACGGCTGGTCGCGTTTTGTGGTGATGCAGAATCACTACAACCTGATTTATCGCGAAGAGGAACGCGAGATGATTCCGCTCTGTCGCGCCGAAGGAATCGCACTGACGCCGTGGAGTCCGCTCGCGCGCGGTTTTCTGGCGGGCAATCGCACGCGCGACAAGAAAGGCGAAACGACGCGCGCCAACAATGATCCGTACGCGTACGAACTCTACTATCGCGACGAGGACTTTGCGATTGCGGAACGCGTCGTCGAATTAGCGAAGAAACGCGGCGTCAAGCCGACGCAGATCGCGCTGGCGTGGCATTTGAACAAACCGGAAATCACCGCGCCGATTATCGGAGCGACCAAGCCCCATCATTTGCCCGAAGCGGTCGCCGCGCTCGATATTCGCTTGACCGACGAAGAGTGCAAGTACCTCGAAGAGCCGTACGTGCCGCATCCGATTCTGGGACACCGTTAGGCAGATAACAGAAACCAGGTTTTTAGAAAAAAAACCTGGTTTCTGTTCTATCCGGTGAGTTCCACCACTAGTAGATCGAGCGCGAGCATCGGCTCGTGGCGTCCGGTTTTGATGGCAATGTCGCTATCGAGTAGTTTCTGATAAATCGCTTCGAGTTGTGGCAGCGAGAAATTGCGCGCCTGCTCCGCCGTCTTGCGCGCGACGAACGGGTGCAATTTTAGTTGCGCGGTGGCTTGATCAAACGCGACACCGCGTTCGACGAGATCGCGCCACTGCAAGAGCAAACGAAATTGCCGTGTGATCATCGCGAGCAAGTATATCGGCGCGGCGTTGTGCGCGAGTTGGTGATGCAACAATTGCAATGCCCTGGCGGTCTCGCGTCGCCCAATCGCATCCACCAGATCAAAGACGCTGGACTCGGTGACAGAGGTGACAAGCGCGCGCACGTCTTCCGCGCGAATCGGCTGCTGCGCGCGATACGTGAGTAGTTTTTCGATTTCGTTGTCGAGCAGTCGCAAATCGTTGCCGATGTACGCGGCAAGTTCGTTGACCGCTTCCGTTTCGATGCTGCCGCCTTTTTGCTTGACGCGCTCGACAATCCAGCGGGGCAGCGCGCGCGCGTCGGGCGCGGAAAATTCTTTGACGTGCGCGTTCTTGTCGCTCGCGGCGTACTTGAGAATCGGATTGTTCTTGGCGAGTGTTTTGGCTTCGCTGAACACCAGGCGCGTCGTTTCAGGCAGGCGCGGTAGGTACGCGAGCAATGCCTTTGCCAGATCGGGGTCTGCTTCCTCTTCGCTCTCCTCGCCGGTTTCGTCCTCGCTTTTTTTGCGGCGCGGTTCCAGGCGCGTCAGCAACCCCTCGACGATGACAAGACGTTTGTCGCTCAAGAACGGCACGGCATCGCACGCGTGCGTCAGTTCGCCCAGTGTGAGTTTGCGCCCGTCGAGGTAGGTGATGTTCAAATCGGCGAACTGCGGGTCGCCCATCTGCGCGCGAAATTTTTTGATTTGTTCGTTGCGCGAAAATTCGTCTTCGCCGTGAAAGATGTAATACATCACTTGACTTTTCCAAAAGGAACGACTAGAATCAAAGGCAACCAAAATTAAAGGCAAATGATTGAGAGAAACGATGAGCGAGGTACTGAATACACTTCCGCCGACTATCCCCCCAGAAATCCTGACGCGTTTAGCGCGGGAGGCAGAGGATCGCGAGATGGTGCTCCAGAGCATTCTCCAGCGCTTCGAGCAACGCTATCAGGTTCCGCTCGAAACGCTTGAGGAACGCTTGAAGCGTGGCGAGGGCACCGAGCATCCCGACTGGGAAGACTCGATCGAATGGCGCAATGCCGTCGAGGCATTGCAACGCGTGCGCCTTACGCGAGGACTGTTTGAATGGCTGCTTCGTTCGATCGCGCCGTCGCACGTCTGATAAGTACTTGCCCTCACGTCGTCATTGCACACGATCTCGTGACCAAGTGGCGCATCGAGTTGTCAGGCGGTTACGTGCTCGATCTATGGTTCAACGAGTCACTGGGCAAGTACAGTTACGCGCTAGTGAAAGGGAATACGCGCGTGTTGGGCTGGGACAACGCACCGCATCATCCTGGCTTGGATAATTTTCCTCATCATCTCCATCGTGCCGATGGCAGTATCGAGTCCTCTTCACTCTCAGGTAATCCTGACGATGATCTGAAACAAGTTCAACAGATCATCGAAGCATTACTTGCCGCACAAAGTTAACCTTCCCAGTAACTACTTACACTGTCATTTCGAGGTGCGCTGTTCGCACCGAGAAATCTCGTTCCAACACGGCGAGATTTCTTGCTGCGCTCGAAATGACAGGGTGGCTGAGCAGTTACCCTTCCCATTCAATATCTACGTGCTGCACCTTGACTTGCCCCATTCTGGATTCGCGAATCCCCGCGATGCGCGCGCCGCGCACATCGGGCGAGGTGGTGACGCGCGCCTGCACCTGCGCGCCGAGCGGCTGCGCCAGAAACGCGGCAACCGTCGTCGCGAGAATCACGTTCGGCAGTTTGTCGAGGCGCGGTTTGCGTCCCAACGCTACCACTGCTGCGAGCGCGCTCAGCAAACTGGTCACGACGATGTTCGTGCCGCAGCGCGGATGAATCGCCAGCGCGCTTTCGCCGCTCTGCAAACGCGCCAGGCCGCGCCGCGCCGCGTCCTCCAGTTCTTCCCGTTCCACATCGCCATAGATGTAAAACCCCGTCGTGTCCGAACGCCCGATGACGCGCACATCGGGATTGCGTTCGGTCAACAAGGTCACGGTCGCGTGTTCGATGGCGTGATGTCGTCGCACACGCGCGATCGGTTGTATTGCTTCGAGTGGGTTCATAGTTACCTCGTGAAATTGGGTGATTGATGGCAAAGATATTTTACACCCGAAAAGGCGATTTGCCAATAGTGTCCCCAAGCCGTCAAGAGCGTGTGCAAAGTCGGCAAATTGTCACTTTAAGCGATAAGTCTCGTTTGCGCTCTGTGAACGAGATTTCTCGCGGCAAAACTTGTCCTGAGCGTAGCCGAGAGGACTGCCGCTCGAAAATGACATCAAGGGACTACACCAACTGTCACTGGCGCGGGCACTTGGCATTTTGTTTTTTCCCCAACATCAGTTACAATGTGGCGTGATGATTGCGCTTCCCGATATTCTCCGCGCGCGCAACACCATTGCTCCCTACATTTTCCGCACCCCGTTGCGCGCATCGTTTTTGCTAAGCGAACGCGTCGGCGCGACGGTGTTCCTCAAACTGGAAAACTGGCAAATCACCGGCTCGTTCAAACTGCGCGGCGCGCTCAACCGCATCGCGCAAATGACCGACGCGGAACGCGCGCGCGGCATCGTCACCGCGAGTGCGGGCAATCACGCGCTCGGTGTGGGATACGCGGCGCGCGCGCTGCGCGTTTCGCCGGTGACGATTTTTGTGCCGCGCACTGCCCCACACACCAAACTGGCAAAACTGCGCGAGTTTCCTGTCGAGGTGCGTCAGGTGGGTGCTACGTACGACGACGCGCATCGCGCGGCAGACGATTTTTCACGCACCAGCGGCGCGACGTTTGTGCCGGCATACGACGAGCCGCGCATCGTCGCAGGGCAAGGCACGATCGGTCTGGAAATTCTGGAAGATTTGCCGGACGTGGACGCGATTCTTGTCCCTGTTGGCGGCGGCGGACTGATCACGGGCATTGCCATCGCCGCGAAAACGCTCGCACCGAAAACGCGCATTGTCGCGATTCAAACCGATGCGTCACCAGCGCTGCGCGATTCGCTGCGCGACGATGTGTGCTACGAAGAATACGCGCACGGCGCGACGATTTGCGAAGGACTCGCCGGCGGCATCGGCAGGATGGTGTTCGACGCGGCAAAACGGAAATTGATTGACGACGTGGTGATTGTCGCGGAGGATGACGTGCGCGCGGCAATTCGCACGCTTGCGGAAATCGAGCAACTCATCGTCGAAGGGTCGGGGGCGGTGGGCGTTGCCGCGCTGCTCACGCGCGCGATGGACTTGCGCGGCAAGCGCGTCGCGGTAGTGGTGAGCGGGGGAAATATTGATGTGGAGTTGTTCAGGCAGATTTTAGGATGAGCCGTATTGCGTATTCCGTTCTACGCCATACGCGATACGCAACGCGATGATATGCAACCACGCCCTCTCAGTCCTTATCTCGTTCTCTTCATCGGCATCCTGGCTGTTTCTTCAGCGGCGATTCTCATCACGTTTGCGCGCGCGGAGGGTGTGCCAGCAGTCGCGATTGCCGCGCTGCGGCTGACGTTTGCCGCGCTGGTGCTGGCGCCCTTTGCCTGGACGCGCGCGCGTGGCGAATGGGCGCGCCTTGCTCCGCGCGATCTGGTCCTCGCGCTGGTCTCGGGGATTTTTCTCGCGCTCCATTTCGCGTTCTGGATCAGTTCGCTCGATTACACATCGGTGATGAGTTCCGTCGTCTTTGTCAGCACGAATCCGATTTTCGTTGGGCTGGCATCCGTCGTGTTGTTGCGCGAATCGTTGCGGCGCGGCACCCTCATCGGCATTGCGATTGCCATCGTGGGTGGTGTGCTCATCGCGCTCAGCGATCTGGAACAATCGGGAACGGAATCGTTGCAAGGAAACGTGCTGGCACTTGCCGGCGCGGTGACGGTCTCGGGTTACTTGTTGATTGGACGGCGTTTGCGCCGGCAACTCTCGCTCCTTGCGTACATCGGTCTGGTGTACACGACGGCGGCACTCGTCTTGCTGGCGCTGGCACTGGCAATGGGTGCGAATTTGCTCGGCTATTCGCTCACGGGGTATTTGCTCATTGCCGCGCTCGCGGCGGGACCACAACTCATTGGACACACGTCGTACAACTGGGCACTCAAGTACGTTTCGGCGACATTTGTGACCGTGACCTTGCTCGCCGAGCCGATTGGCGCGACGGTTCTTGCTATTCCGATTCTCGCACAGGTACCTTCGCCGATAAAAATCGTGGGCGGCGCGTTGATTCTGGTCGGCATTTATTTTGCGGCGCGTGAGGAGACGAGGCAGGAATGACAAATGAGCAAATGAGCAAATGACAAATGAGCAAATGAGCAAATGACAAATGGCAAATGACAAATGACCAAGTCGGCAATCGAAAATTAGCAATTCGTAAGGAGGAAAGATGAAAATTTTTATCTCAGTGGATATGGAAGGCGTGAGTGGCATCGTCCACTCGGATCAAACCGATGCGACGCATCCCGAGTACGCGCGCGGGCGCAGGTGGATGACCGCAGAGGTGAACGCGGCGATTGAAGGCGCGTTCGAGGCAGGCGCGACCGAGGTGCTTGTCAACGATTCGCACGCGGGAATGCGAAACATTTTAATCGAGGAGTTGCATCCCGACGCGATTTTGCTGAGCGGCGCGACGAAATCGTTTTCGATGATGGCAGGCATTGATCGCACGTTCGATGCCGTGTTCTTTCTGGGCTATCACGCGCGCGCCGGCTCATCGTTCGCTACGCTCGATCACACGTGGAGTGGTCCGACTGTTGTGCAGAACGTCTGGATTAACGGTGTTGAGGTAGGCGAAACAGGATTGAATGCCGCGCTCGCTGGTTATTTCGGCGTGCCGGTCGTTCTGGTCACCGGCGATGAGGTCACATGCACGCAAGCGCGCGAGTTGCTGGGCGCGGATGTAGAGACCGTAGCGGTCAAACAAGCCCTGGGACGCGCGGCGGCAAAAAACATACACCCCACTAAAGCCCACGCCTTGATTCGTCACGCGGCAGCGCGCGCGGTCGCCAATTGCAAAACGCGCGCGCCCTTCACCTTTGCCGCGCCGATAACGCTGCGGCTCGCGCTCGCGCGCACGTCGCAAGCGGATCGTTGTTTGTGGATGCCTGGCATCAAACGCGTTGCGCCACGCATCGTGGAATTCACGCACGAGGACTATGCCGTGCTGTACAACGCCTTTCGCGCCTTGATGGTACTAGCGGATGTGCAAGTTTAGGTATGATGCAGGCAGGTACACAGGTGTGACTATTCGTCTCCTTGCTCGTGGTGAGAGCATCTGTGTAACTTGTCTACTCACCTAACTATCCCGTGATTCGAAAACACTTGCTTCTCCTGACTGCCTACACCTTCCTCGCGCTCGTCATGACCTTTCCCCTTGCCCTGAATTTCACCACCGCGATTCCGGGTGTGGAAGGTGATGCGGGGAGTTTCGTGTGGGCACTCGGCTGGCTGAAGAGCGCGCTGGAGTTGGGCATCCATCCCTTCCACACCGATTACGTCTTTTACCCGCTGGGTGGCGCGACGCAACTGATGTGGGCGGTCTCGCTCATCGCTTTTCTGGCGATTCCGCTGCAAGCGGTGTTTGGTTTGATTGTGACGTACAACATTCTGTACGTTGCCGCGACCGTGTTGACCGCGTGGGGAATGTTTTTGCTGGCGGAAGATGTGCTCCGATGGTCAGATGTCAGTGTTCAGTGTTCAGAGATCAGTGGGCAGTGGGCGGTGGCGCCATTTGTTGCGGGGCTGGTGTTTGCGTTCGCGCCTTTGCGTCTGGGCTATGGGCTGGCGTTTTTCAATTTGTTCAACACGCAACTTGTTCCGTTCTACGCGCTCTTTTTGCTGCGCGCGTTACGCCGCGCCTCGCGACGCGATGCGGCGATGGCAGGCATAGTGCTTGGGCTAAATGCGTACATTGATTTTCAAATCGCCGCGTTTTTGGTGTTGTTCACGGGGTTGTATGGTATTGGGCGATGCGTAATGCTGGCGATAGCGCGCCGCATGCGTCCGATAGGCAACGTGCTCCTTGTCCTGGCGATCAGCGCGCTGGTCTCGCTCCTGGCGGTGACGCCGATACTGGGGTTGGTAGCGTACGATTTTGCGCGCGAAGGAGGCAATTACATCCGCGTCTTTCCCCTCAAGTATTCGGCAGACCGTTCGTACGATGCGCTCGCGTTCTTTGTGCCGAATGCGTACAGCACGTTGTACGCAAGTGCGCCCCTCAAGATCGCCGGCATCAACGCGCCGATGCGCCCCGGCGATGCCAGCGCGCTTTCGCCCGACCGTCAGATGTTTGTGGGTTATCTTGTCCTCGCGCTGGCGATGTATGCCACGTGGCGCGCCTGGCGACGCGCGCGCGTCTGGTTTCTTGCCGCGCTGTTGTTTGCTTTGTTTGCGTTAGGACCTTCACTCCACATCGCTGGACAGGACACCGGCGTTCCGCTCCCGTACCTTCTGCTTCATCAGATTCCCATCATCAATCACATTCGCATTCCGATGCGGTACGGCATCGTCGTGATGTTTGCACTCGCGATGCTCACGGCAATCGCGCTCCACGAGTTGCAAGTTGCAGTTTACACGTCTCACGTCTCACGTCTCACGTTTCACGTTTCACGTCTAGTATTTCTCCTCCTGCCCTTTTTCATCCTGTGCGAGTACGCCGTACTGCTCTATCCAATTCAGCGCATCGAGATTCCGCGCGTGTACGCACAGATTGCGCGCGAGCCAGGCGATTTTACGGTTCTGGAAATTCCGACGTTCAACTGGCGCTATGCCGCGATGACCGAGATGTATCAGGCGATTCACCACAAGCGCATTCTGCGCGCGTACACCAATCGCATTGCGCCGGGCATCGCCGAGTATTTTGGCACGCGCGGCATTCCGATTATCGTGCGGTCGTTGCGCGCGCTCGAAGGCGCGCAGCAAGAACCACTGACAGAGGAAGAAATGGTCGAGGACAAACAGGCGCGCGACGCGGTGGTGCAATTTTACAATGTGCGTTATGCCATTCTCCATCGCGATCTTTTGCCACCTGATGCCGCGCGTACACTCGACACGTACCTGCGCGAGGTGCTCGACGCGCGCATCATCGTGGACGAAGGTGCAGTAGTGGCGTATGCGATTCCGCGCGCCAGGCGCGCATCCGAGACCATCCAGATTGACTTGCGCGAGTTGGTGGGGCAGATGTATGCGGGACGCGGCTGGCAGTTCGAGTATCCGCCGGCGAACTGGCGCGGCGAATTCAATTTTGTCTGGGCGCGCGGAGCGTATTCGGAGATTTACTTTGTGATGGAGGAGTCACGCACCTGCGCGATGCACTTGCACGCGCGCGCCGAATCGCCGCAACGCGTTCAGGTCGTCGTGAACGAGGCGCGCGGCGGTGAAATCATGATAACCGACGAGTGGCAGACGCAGCAAGTCGTTTTGCCCGCGCGCAGCGGGATGAATCGTGTGCGTCTGGAGTACGGCACATCCCTCGTCGAGACAATCGGTGTTACCACTATAACGTTGCAGTGCACCGACGCTGGCAAGTAAGTCGCCATCTTTGATTAGCTCAGGAGGCACAATGCGTCGAGTTGTCGAAACAACTTTTCGCGTGCGCTACGCCGAGACCGATGCAAGTGGTGTGGTGTATCACGCCAACTATCTGGTGTGGTTCGAGCGCGGGCGCGGCGAGTGGTTCTGGCAACAGGGGCGCGATTATCATCGTGAGGTGGAAGAACGCGGCTTGAGCTGGCCCGTCATCGAAGTTTCTGCGCGCTACCTTGCCCCGGCGCGCTATGGCGATCTGGTCACCGTGCGTACGTGGTTGAAAGACATCCAGAGTCGTGCGTTCACGGTCGAGTACGAAGTCATCAACGCCGAAACACGTCAGGTGCTGTGTCGCGGCTGGACGCGCCATCTGAACGTGGATAATCAGTGGCGCGTGGTGACCCTTCCTGACGATTTGCGCGCGTTGCTCACGCAGGAGAGTTAGCGCGCGCGTGAGCGCCGATACCTGGTTGCGTCCTCGTCGTCTTCTTCATCATCCATGCTCACCCATTGCGGTGCGCCGCGCGCGCGGCGCGCTTTTTCTTCAAGATAGTACGTATAGTTGCCCGGATACTCGGTCAACGTTCCCTCGTGCAACTCGACGATGCGATGGACGACGTTATCGAGAAAATACCGATCGTGCGAAATGACGAGCACCGTGCCATCGTAATCGTCCAGCGCGGCTTCCAGCACTTCGGACGAAGGAATGTCGAGATTGTTCGTTGGCTCATCGAGCAGCAAAAAGTTCGCGCCGCGTAGCATCAGTTTGGCAATCTGCACGCGCGCTTTTTCGCCTCCCGAAAGTTCGCGAATCTTTTTGCGCGCGTCGTCGGCGGTGAAGAGAAAGCGCCCCAGCAAACCATAGAGTTCGCGATTCGTCATCGGTTTGACGCTGTACAATTCATCGGCGAGGGTCGCGTGCTCATTGAGAGTTTGATGCTCTTGCGCATAGTACGCCATCGTTGTACTCGGTCCCACAAGGATTTCTCCCGCGTCGGGCGTCTCCTGTCCCAGAATGCAACGCATCAAGACCGATTTGCCTGCACCGTTGGGTCCAATCAAACCGACGCGTTCGCGATGCCACACCATCAAATTCAGGTCGCGCAAGATCACTCGACCATCGAACGATTTGACCAGTCCGCGAATTTCCAGCACCTTGTTGCTTCCCCGCTGATTCGCGGCAAGCGCGACGCCAATCGTCTTGCGTTGTAAACGGGGCTTGTCTATCGTCTGCATTCTCTCCAGCCGCTTTTGCATCGCCCGCGCGCGGCGAACAAATTTTTCGTTCTGCCCCGCGTTCCAGCCCATCAAGCGACGAATCGAAAATTCCAGACGAGCGATTTCGCGCTGTTGAATTTCGTACTGTTGCTGCTGCTTGAGCAAACGCTGTTTCTTTTCAAAGGCATACTCGGAATAGTTGCCGACATAGCGCGTCAGCACCCCGTCTTCCAGTTCAACAATTTCCTCTGCAATCAAATCGAGCAAGTAACGATCGTGCGAGACGATGACGACGGCGCCGGGATAATCTGCAATCAGTTGTTCAAGGAATGCTTTGCCGTTGAGATCGAGGTGGTTGTCTGGTTCGTCGAGGAGCAACAGGTCGGGTTGCTCGATTAACAGTTTTGCCAGTCCCACGAGTTTCTTTTGCCCGCCGCTGAGTGCAGAGAGCGGCAAATGAAAATCGCTTTCGTCAAATCCCAGCCCGCGCAAAGTTGCACGCACGCGGTTATCGAAATTCAGTCCTCCTTTTTCTTCAAACTCTGCCACCACGCGCGCGTGTTGATCGAGGACGCGTTGCAGTTTGCGCGCATCGTTGTACACGGCGGGGTCGCCCATCTGCGCGGCAAGGCGGTCCATCTCGCGTTCGAGCGCTGCCAGCGTGGGCGACGCGTCGCGCGCCTCTTCGAGCACGGTGCGCGTCAAATCGAATCGTACTTCCTGAGGCAGATAGCCCACGCGCACACCGCGCGCGATAAAGACATTGCCGCGCTTGGGTTCGTCCACCCCTGCCAGCAGTTTTAACAGCGACGATTTGCCCGCACCGTTGGGTCCCACCAAACCGATGCGCGCATCGTGATGGATTTCCCACGACAGTTTATCGAAGAGGAGTTGACCACCAAAGTATTGTGTGACGTTATCCAGTCGCGCGATGGTGCCGATGAGCATAAAAACCTCTGACGAAAGACGCCAGCATCGGTCTTTCGGCTTTTTGTCCTTTGTCTGCATTGTACTCGAACTATACCAAACCACAAAAACAAACAGCCACGCGCGCTAGTTTCTCGCGGTGGCTGTTGTTTTTTCTTTCTCTTGCGGATAAAAGAAAGATCAGGCCATCTTGACCACGTTCACGGCTTGCGGCCCCTTGGGGCTATCCTCAACCGAGAATTCAACACGTTCGCCTTCGTTCAGGGAACGATACCCTTCACTTTGAATCGCCGAAAAGTGCACAAAGACATCTTTGCCATCTTCACGTGCGATAAAGCCGTACCCTTTGGACGCATTGAACCATTTGACGGTACCCGTCACACGATCTGCCATTGTTGTTTCACCTCCTTTCGTGTGAGATAGTGCGCCGTCCGCGTACAAAAAACAACGACGCCCCAGCCGCAGTTCTGGCTAGAGCGTCGTTCAACTTGCCGAACACAGACTTGCAATCCTATTATCCACAGTTTAGGTAATTTGTCAAATCGCGTTTTTGCCCGGTGTGTTTCACTTCGGGATAAGCTCCGCGATTTTATTCGCCCAGCGAAACGCATTTGCCGCGCGCATCGCGTTGTGCTATAATTTACACGCACATTGGTAACGGTCACCGGTTGCCTGTCACCGGTCATTTCCTCAGGTCTGCCAACGGCGCCAGTCCTGCGACACTCGGAGGAAAAATTATGCAGGAACTCAAAGAACGCATTTTGAAAGAAGGGCGCAATTTGGGCAAGGGCATCCTCAAAGTGGATTCATTCCTCAATCATCAAATTGACCCGCAACTGATGATTCGCCTGGGACAAGAACTGGCGCGCCGCCTTGCCCACACCCAACCGACCAAAGTGCTGACCGCCGAAACGAGTGGCATCGCGCCAGCACTTGCCGCCGCCGCCGCACTCGGCATTCCCCTTGTTTTTGCGCGCAAACGTCCACCTTTGACTCTTGATCACACCATTGTCAGCGAGACCGCGCGCTCGCGCACGCAAGGCAAACTCGTCGAACTGATGGTCTCGACCGAGTACCTGCGCCCCGGCGATCGCGTGTTGATCATTGACGACTTTTTAGCCACCGCGCAAACAATCAACGCGCTCGCGCGACTCGTCGAAAAAGTGGGCGCGCGCGTCGTCGGCGTGGGTACGGTCATCGAAAAGACTTTCGAGAACGGACGCGCGAACGCGCAACACCTCAACGTCCCCATCGAATCGCTCGCCGTCGTCACGAGTATGGAAGACGGACGCATCGTCCTCGCGGAGTAGCGCGTGACCGAGACGATCGTCGTCCTCGACTATGGTTCGCAGTACACGCAACTCATCGCGCGGCGCGTGCGCGAGTTGCGCGTCTATTGCGAACTTCTCCCCCACGATGCTTCGCGCGAGGAGATCACACGCCTTGCACCGCGCGGCATCATCCTCTCCGGCGGACCCAACAGTGTGTACGATTCCGATGCGCCCACGCTCGCCGATTTTTTGCTCGACCTCGATGTGCCGATCCTCGGCATCTGCTATGGGATGCAACTCCTCGCGCAAGCACTCGGCGGACGCGTCGAACGCTCCGCGCGCCGCGAGTACGGTCACGCCACGCTCCACATTGACCGCGCGGAATCTCTCCTCGCCAATCTTCCATCACCGATTTCTGTCTGGATGAGTCACGGCGATCAGGTCACCGCGCTGCCACCCGATTTTGTGACGCTCGCGCACAGCGACACCTGCCCCTACGCCGCGATCGCGCACCCCGCGCGCAAAATCTACGCGCTGCAATTCCATCCCGAAGTCGCGCACACGCCGCAAGGGCTGGACATCCTGCGTCATTTTTTGTACGACATTTGCGGCTGCGTCGGCGATTGGACACCGCGCGCGTTCATCGCAACGACCATCGAGCAGATGCGCGCGCGCATCGGAACGGCGCGCGCGTTGTGCGCGCTCAGCGGCGGCGTGGATTCCAGCGTCGCCGCAACGCTCGTCGGCAAAGCGATTGGCGAGCAGTTGGTATGCGTCTTTGTGGATCACGGTCTCTTGCGCGCGGGCGAAGCGCGCGCGGTCGTCGAGTTGTTCGAGCGACAGGGCTTGGAAATCGTCACGGTGGACGCGCGCGCGCGCTTTCTCGATGCGCTGCGCGGCGTGACCGATCCCGAAGCCAAGCGCAAAATCATCGGCGCGGAATTCATTCGCGTTTTTGAGCAGACCGCGCAATCGCTCGCGCGCGAGCAGCCGATTCGCTTTCTGGTGCAGGGGACACTGTACCCCGATGTGATTGAATCGCGCGCGCCCGAACGCCGCGCGGCGGCGCGCATCAAGACGCATCACAACGTTGGCGGCTTGCCTGACAATTTGCCGTTCGAACTCGTCGAGCCGCTGCGTTACCTGTTCAAGGACGAGGTGCGCGCGGTGGGGCTGGAACTCGGCTTGCCCGAAGCGGTGGTGTATCGGCAGCCGTTTCCGGGTCCGGGGCTGGCGGTGCGTCTCCTCGGCGAGGTTACACAAGACGGATTGGAGACGTTGCGCGCGGCAGACGCCATCGTGCGCGAAGAAATCGAACGCGCGGGGCTGGCGCGCGCAGTGTGGCAATACTTTGCGGTGCTTACGCCGCTCAAAACCGTCGGCGTGATGGGCGATGCGCGAACGTACGAGAACGTCGTCGCGGTGCGCGCAGTGACGAGCACGGACGGGATGACCGCTGATTGGGCGCGCCTGCCCGACGCGGTGCTGGCGCGCATCAGCAATCGCATCATCAATGAAGTGCGCGGCGTCAATCGCGTGGTGTACGACATCACCAGCAAACCGCCGGGGACAATCGAGTGGGAGTAGAGACGAGGCATTGCGCGCTTACGGAAATGCCTCGTCCTTGCGTGAACATACCGTAACTGCCAGGCAAAGTCGCTTGACAAGCCGCCGGGCGACTCAAGTCGCAGCAACAAATACCCCAAGCCTGCCTTCGCAGGCTGCATTCTAGCCGCCGAAGGGCGGCTTCGGGTATGTGTTGCTGCGGTTTCAACCGCCCATGCCCGACCTTGCACAAGCCTTGCGCAACTACCCAGCCGGTCATTGCGAGCGCAGTTCGCGAAGCAATCCCCGATAGGCGAATTGGGGATTGCTTCGCCGCTATGCGGCTACTCAGAAACCTCCCCCTGTCATTGCGAGGCGTAGTGTGCCGAAGCAATCCCCAACGCCGCATTGGGGATTGCTTCGTCGCAAAATCCGCTCCTCGCAATGACAATGACAGCGCGCGTTTCTGTCCTTTGACATGCCCGCCGACGGGCATGAGATTCTCGCAATGACAGATGGGCTGAGTAGTTACAACGTGCCTTGCAGAAAGCGTTGCGCGGTTCCTGCGAGCATCGCCGCGCCGATTGGTAGCACACTCTCGTCAATGTCAAAAACTGGATTGTGGTGTGGACGCGCGAGCGCGTCTTTTTTCGCGCCCAGGTTGAAATACGCGGCAGGCTTGGCGCGCGCCATAAAACTAAAATCTTCTGCCCCCATCTGCAACTCGGCTTCTTTCACGTTTTCCGCGCCCACAACCTCGCGCGCCACCGCGCGCACCAGGTCCGTCATCCGCGCATCGTTGACCGTCGCGGGATAACCGTCCATCAATTTCCAGCGATAATCGCCACCCCAAGCGCGCGTCAGCGCGAGCGCGTGCTCCAGTTCGCGATGCAACAGCGCGCGCACCTCCGCATCGAAACTGCGAATCGTGCCACTGAGTTTTACCGAGTCGGGGATGACGTTCGTCGTGGTGCCCGCGTGAATCGAGCAGACCGAAATCAAGCCGTGCTTGGTCGGGTCCATTCGGCGCGCGACGATGCCATAGATCGCGTTGACGACTTGCGCGGCAAGCCAGATGGGGTCGAGGGTCTGGTGCGGATACGCGCCGTGTCCACCGCGCCCGATGATTTCTGCCTCGAACGTATCCACTGCTGCCATAAACGCACCGACGCGCACGTGAATCTCACCAGCGGGCAACATACTCGCCACATGCAAACCGACCACTGCGTCCACATCGTCGAGCGCGCCTTCTTCCACCATCAAGCAGCCACCACTCTTGCCGTCTGCGCCGCAGTTTTCCTCGGCGGGTTGAAACAGCAATTTGACCGAACCGCGCAACGCGCCGCGCTGTTCGTCTTCGCGCAGGAGCATCGCCGCGCCGAGCAAGCACGCCACGTGCGCGTCGTGTCCGCACGCGTGCATCACGCCCGGATTTTGCGATTTGTACGGCACATCGTTCGCCTCCAGAATCGGCAGTGCGTCCATATCGGCGCGCAAGGCGATGCGCGGCGTCCCGTTACCGATGTACGCCACAACGCCGGTGCGCGCGATGCCGGTTTGCGCCTCGATGCCCAACTCGCGCAGAATCTCGACGACGCGTTGCGCGGTGCGAACTTCCTGGAAAAACAATTCGGGATGCGCGTGCAAATCACGTCGAATCGCCACAAGACGATCCTGCAACGCACGCGCGCGATCAAGGTAGGTCATTGACATTCCTCCTCAAAACATAAACCGATGACGCAAAGCCGTCTCTCGGCACGAACATTATAACACGGTGAACCAGTGCCGGCAACAACGCGAACAGCGACGATATTTTTTGTCAAGTTGATGGGCAAATTGACAGCAAAACCACACTCCTTGATAGCTTTTGACAGTTCAAAAAGGGTATAATGTGCGTTGTATTGTTGTAGGAGTTATCGAAATTGACCTCCTCATCTCGCCTCGAAGGTTTTTACCGCCTCGCCGTTTCTGAAAGACAGCGCCGTCTTGAGTTGACAGAAAACGAAATTGCCGCGCTCACGAGCGGCGGTCTTTCGCTCGATCTGGCAAATCGTTTGATTGAAAACGTTGTTGGGATTCACGGTTTGCCACTTGGCATCGCAGCGAATTTTCAAATCAACGGGCGCGATTATCTGATTCCGATGGCAATCGAAGAGCCGTCGGTCGTTGCGGCGGCATCGCACGCGGCGAAACTCGTGCGCAACGCGGGCGGCTTTACCGCCAGCGCGGATGCGCCCGTGATGATCGGTCAGGTTCAAGTCGTTGATCTGCGCGATGTGGACGCGGCGCGCGAAAAAATTTTGGCAGCGCGCGAGGAGATTCTGAAGCTTGCCGATTCCAAATCCACGCTCGTCGAATTTGGCGGCGGTGCGCGCGATCTGGAGGTACGCGTGCTGCGCGAGACGCGCGTCGGTCCGATGCTTGTGGTGCATCTGAAAATTGATGTGCGCGATGCGATGGGCGCGAACTCGGTCAATACGGCGTGCGAAACGGTCGCGCCGTTCATCGAAAGATTGACCGGCGGGCGCGTCGTCCTGCGCATCCTGTCGAACCTTGCCGACGAACGATTGGCGCGCGCATCGTGTCGCGTGCGGAAAGAAGACATCGGCGACGAGGTGGTGCGAAACATCGTGGCGGCGGATGCGCTGGCAGAGGCAGACCCGTACCGCGCGGCGACGCACAACAAGGGGATTCTGAACGGCATTGACGCGGTCGTCGTCGCCACCGGCAACGATTGGCGCGCCGTCGAAGCCGGCGCGCACGCGTACGCCGCGCGCGGTGGGCAGTATCGCGCGCTGACCCGCTGGGAACGCGATGCCAACGGCGATCTGGTCGGCGCGCT
>Ga0209162_1001458_pt1 | contig 23159 bp, 20 predicted proteins | sample YNPNPMetaG_FD_187121 | JGI IMG/M metagenome (GOLD analysis project Ga0209162, IMG submission 187121) | Anoxygenic and chlorotrophic microbial mat microbial communities from Yellowstone National Park, USA - YNP NP MetaG (SPAdes) (version 2) ...
TAGTCGCGTGGTGGTCTATGTTCAGCGAGGGGATGGAGGCGAAAGCCCCAGTCCCCAGCGGGCTGGCCGGCCCACCCAGTCCGGCCCGGGCCGGGGGACTGACGGGCGCGAAGCGGCTGGTCCCTGGGGCAACATTCTCCATGTACAGAGCCTCCTTGTTCAGGTGGGCCAGTCGCTCGCGGTCACTGCAATCCAGGATCACCAGCAAGTCTGGGGTCCAGGCCGGGACGGCTGGCGATATGCGCTCATGGCCGGGCAGGAAGGTGAATTTGGCGGGTACTGGACTGGGGCAGAAGGGGTGGGTCTGTTTGCCCAGGAGACGCAAGACCCGGTCCAGGGCCAGGAGCGAGCCAATGGCGTCGCCATCCGGGTTCACGTGAGTCGCCACCAGGACGGTGGAGGCGTTGAGCAATAGTTGCCCGCTGGCGGCCCAGGGAGCGGCCGGGTCAGACATCGGTTGGGTGATCCTCCTGGGGCAAGGTGGTTTCGGCCCGGCGAAGCTCCTCTAACAAGGCGTCTATGCGGTTGCCGTACTCCAGGGACTGGTCCAGGTAGAAGGACAGCTCGGGCATGTGGCGCAGGCGAAGCCGGCCGGCCAGTTTGGTGCGCAGAAAGCCGGCCGCCTGGCGCAAAGCCGCTAAAGCCTGGGCCTGTGTTTCCGCCGAACCCAAGACCCGCACAAAGACCCGGGCATAGCGCACATCGGCCGAGACCTCCACGTCGGTCACGCTGATCAGGTTCAGGCGCGGGTCGCGCACCTCACCGCGCTCAAAGATGAAGCTGAGGTGGTTGCGGATCAGGGTCCCGATCCGTTCTTGCTTGATGGAGCTACCTCGATATGGCATCTATGAAGCCTGTTCCTTGTGATAGAACTCCATGCGGTCGCCTTCCTGAAAATCGCGGAAGCCCTCAATGCCGATGCCGCACTCGTAGCCGGCCCGCACCTCGCGCACGTCGTCATTGAAACGGCGCAGACTGCTCACCAGGCCGTCGTGGATCAACTCCTGGCCCCGCGTGATCCGCACCCGGGATTTGCGCGTGACCAGGCCGTCGTCCACCATGATCCCGGCCACGGCCCCCTTGCCGATGCGAAAGACGGCGCGCACCGTTCCATGCCCCTCTACCACATCCACATAGGTGGGGGCCATTAACCCGCGCAGGGCTTTGTCTATGTCGTCCACCAGGTGATAGATGATGTCATAGGTGCGAATCTCCACGCCGTTGGCCTCGGCCAGGCGTTGCGCGGCGGCATCCGCCGAGACGGTAAAACCGATGACAATGGCCTTCGAGGCCGAGGCCAGCATGACGTCTGACTCGGTGATGTTGCCGGTGCCCTGATGAATGATCTTGACCCGGAGTTGCTCCGTGCCCAGTTCTTGCAGCGAGTTGATGATCGGTTCCAGCGACCCCTGGACATCGGCTTTGACGATCAGGTTCAATTCCTTAACTGCGCCGGCTTCTGCCTGGGCCAGCAGGTCTTCCAGGGTGAGGCGTTTGGTGACGACGACCTGGGCCTGCTGGGCCTGGGCCTGTTGTTTTTCCAGGGCGCGCGCGCGGGCCGTGCGTTCGTCGGGGGCGACCTCCAGGGGGTCGCCGGGGTTCACCACGGTGGGCAGGCCCAACACCTCTACCGGCATAGAAGGCAGCGCCTTGCGAATACGCCTGCCCTGGTCGTTGAACATGGCCCGAATCTTGCCGTAGGTCCCTTCCACCACCACATAATCACCCTGGCGCAGGGTCCCGTTGTGGATCAGCACGGTGGCGACCGGGCCGCGCGTCTTGTCTATGCGGCTCTCGATGATGGTGCCCTCGGCCGGTTGATTGGGATTGGCCCGCAGGTCCGCCATGTCGGCCACCAGGAGGATCATCTCCAACAGGTCCTCGATACCCCGGCCATATTTGGCCGAGATGGGCACGCAGACCACATCCCCGCCCCATTCCTCCACTACCAGGCCGACGTCGGCCAGTTGTTGTTTGACCCGGTCGGGGTTGGCGTTATCCTTGTCCATCTTGTTCAGGGCGACGACGATGGGCACCTGGGCGGCCCGGGCATGGTTGATGGCCTCGATGGTCTGGGGCATGACGCCGTCATCCGCGGCCACCACCAGGACGGCGATGTCCGTGACCTGGGCGCCACGGGCGCGAATGGCGGTAAAAGCCTCGTGACCCGGCGTGTCCAGGAAGGTGATCTGCTTGTTGCCTTTCTCCACCTGATAAGCCCCGATGTGCTGGGTGATGCCACCAGCCTCCTGTTCGGCCACGCGGGTCTTGCGAATGGCGTCCAGCAGTTTGGTCTTGCCGTGGTTCACGTGGCCCATCACAGTGACCACCGGCGGTCTGGGGACGAGCTGGCCGCGCGAGGCGTCCACCCGCAGCCGACGACGGGCCGGCCCGACCGGGGCCGGGGCCACTTCAGGCATCTCCACCACCGCTGGGGTCTCTGTCTTTTCGCGGACCTCAAAGCCCAGGTCGGCGGCCACCACAGCGGCCGTCTCAAAGTCAATGCTCTGGTTGATATTGGCCATGATCCCGTTGGTGATCAACTGCTTGATGACATCCACCGGGCTGAGGTGGAGCAGGCCGGCCAGGTTTTTGACCGAGATCGCGGCCGGGAGCTCGACCACGCCCCGCGACACCGGCGGGGGTGGTGGGGGCGGGGGCGGCGGAGTCACGGCTGGGGGCGGGGTCACAGCGGGCATGGGGGCCGCTGGCTCTTCCAGGGGGCTGACTGGCGGGGCCGGTTTAGCCGCTGGTGCTGGTGGGGCCTTTGGCCGTTCTGGTTTAGCTGGCTGGGCTGGCGCAGCCGGGGCAAGTTTCGCCGCCGGTGCTGGTGGGGCCTTTGGCCGTTCTGGTTTAGCTGGCTGGGCTGGCGCAGCCGGGGCAAGTTTCGCCGCCGGTGCTGGTGGGGCCTTTGGCCGTTCGAGCCTGGCCGACGGGGCTGGTTGGGCCGGCGCAACCGGGGCCGGTTTCGGCTGAGGGGCTGGTTCTTTCCTGGCCGCCTCCAGCGGGGGTTGCCCGGCTGGTTGGGAAGCCGCCCGCCGGATCACGCGCCGGACCACGCGCCGTTGCACCGGGGCCGTCTCCCCCGGCGGCGCCTGGCCGTCCTCGGTGGGATAGAAGGTCCGCCGGGGGCGGATACGTCGGACACGCCGTGTCCGCACGATCTGCGTCCCGGCAGGGCTTACTTTTTCCTCGGCGGGGTTGGTTTCATCTGTCATCTTGCCCCTCCCAGATTTCATGTGGAGCGTAGCACGGGGGGCGCCCCCTATTGGGCAACGCCGGCCGTGGGCAGAGTCAAAGCATAAGCCGCCAGCGCGGCCCGGTCTTCAGCGGTCAGGCTGGTCATGAGGGCGTGTTCCAGGCTTTTGCGCTTCAAGGCCAGCTCCCAACAGCCCGCCGTCCGACACAGATAAGCGCCTCGACCTGCTGCCCGGCCAGAAGGGTCCACCCGCACCTGCCCGTCCAGGGCGCGCACGATACGCACCAACTCCCGTTTGGGCCGTACCTGGCGGCAGGCCACGCAAGTGCGTTGGGGGATGTGCCGTTTTCGCGGGGTCATTGTCACGCCTCAGGTCACGCCTACCCTCCCGCAGGCTCAATGAGTTCTAACCAGTGGGAGGGTTTTTCTACCGATACTCAGTAGATGGAAAAAGTTGCTCTGTGCTCCTCGGTGGTCTGCGACCGCCGAGCGCGAAGCGGGTCACCCAGTCAGGCCCCCGGCCCCACGTCTGCGACCTGGCAGGCAGGCCGGACTGGGTGGGCCTGGCAAACCCGCTTTGAGCACCTTTTTCCATCTACCGATACTGGCTACGCCAGTCTTCGTCTTCCCCCTCATATAACTGGCGGAGACGGCGTTTCTTACGGCGCTCAGCCGGCCGTTTATCGCGCTCGCCGCCCTGGTCGGTTTCTTCTTCGAAATACAAATCCACCGGCATTGGCCTGGTCTCCAGTGGCGGCACCGGCGGCGCGGAGACCGTCACCTCAGGTTGGGTGGGTGGTTCCACCTCTTCCACATACTCGATGATCTCCTCATATTCCCCGGCTTCCAGCGGCGCGCCCTCAGCGTACTCCAGGCCCTCTTCGCTTTCCATAGCGATCCATTCCTCATCTTCGCAGGCCTCGGAGACGCTCTTGATGTCAATGCGCAGGCCGGTGAGGCGGGCGGCCAGCCGGGCGTTTTGCCCGGCGCGGCCGATGGCCAGCGACAACTGGTCATCCGGCACCACCACGATGGCGGTGTTCTCCTCGGTCAGGACGGTCACGCTGGCGACCCGGGCCGGGGACAGGGCGCTGGCCACAAAGGCCCCCGGGACCGGGTTCCAGGGCACGATGTCCACCTTCTCCCCGCCCAGTTCGTTGACCACATTCTGCACCCGCACGCCCCGAATGCCCACGCAGGCCCCCACCGGGTCCACGCCGGACTCGCGGGCCGCCACGGCCACCTTAGACCGCGCCCCAGCCTCCCGGGCGATGGCCTTGATCTCCACCGCCCCGCTGAACACCTCCGGCACCTCGATCTCTAACAGCCGTCGCACCAGGTCCGGATGCGTGCGAGAGACGATGACCTGCGGCCCGCGATTCGCCTTCCGCACCTCCAGGACATAGGCCCGAATCCGTTGCCCGATACGATAATACTCGCGGGGGATCTGCTCCGACGGGGGCAACAACGCCTCGGCTTTGCCCAGGCTGATGACCACACCCCGTGGCTCAACCCGATACACCGTGCCATTGACGATGTCGCCAGCGCGGCTCAGGTACTCACTATACAGGCTCTCGCGTTCCGCCTCGCGGATGCGTTGCAGGATCACCTGTTTGGCTGTCTGCGCCGCGATACGCCCAAAATCCTGGCTCACCTGCATCCTGGTCACCAGGTCACCGCCCAACTCGATGGCGGGATCGCTGGCACGGGCTTCCGCCAAAGAGACCTCCAGCCGGGGGTCTGTCACCTCTTCAACCACCCGGCGGTGACGCAGGATCTCGAACTGCCCGGTGTTCTGGTCCATATGCACCGAGAGATCCAGCCCCGACACGTTAGTGCCGCGCAGGCTGCGCCTGTACGCGGAAAGCAGGGCCGCCTCTACAGCCTCAAAGACCACATCGGTACTGAGGCCCTTCTCCGAGCATAACTGATTGATGGCTGCGATGATCTCACTTTTCATCCGCCACGAACCTCCCAGTCCGCACAACAAGAAAAGTGGGGGCTACCCACTTTTCAGTAACAAAGAAGCATTGGTACGTGTCTATCAACCGACTACCGACACGTCAGCCCGCGCCACAAGGGGAAATCAAACAACGGGCTGTCTGTGTGAAGCAACGGTATTATACCCCATCGTCTGGCAAATTGCAAGCGCCCGTAACGGGAGCGTGACACATTTTGGGACACAGGAAACGGGCACCAGTAGCGATTATGTGCGCTGGAGCCTTCAGGCGGGTCTTGCGGGCACGAACCGGCCAAAGCCTCGACTCCAGAGCCGTACTGTCCCCAACGCGATACGCTCACCCGTGACTACCCTCCCGCAGGTTTGGGTGCTAACCTGGGGGAGGGTTCAGGGCTTGAACTCGGGCCAGGGCAACCTTCCTGGTAAAAGCTGTTTTATTCTTTCACCGTGCGATAGACCGCGATGGCGATGTCCGGACAGATGCGGGCACAGAGCGCGCAGCCAGTACACTTGCCTTCCGGGTCCACCTGCGTGGCCGGACGATACCCTTTCGCGCTGAAATGATCGGCCATGACTACCAGGTTATAAGGACAGGCGGTGGTGCACAGTTCGCACCCCTTGCAGCGATTCTCGTCAACCTCGATGTGACTCATGTCTGACCCCCTTTACATTTTGCAGATGATCAATGCGCGGTCCGCGCAACGATAATAACGCCAGGGCCGGCGGGCGCGCCTCAAGGGCCTCTGGCCCGGCGTCCTCTCATTGCCCTGCTGCGCGCCCACGCGGAACATGGGCCCGACCCCCTTGCTCGCACCCACGCTCTGCGTGGGGGCGAAACGCCAGGTCACGCGGAACGTGGGCCCGACCCCCTTGCTCGCACCCACGCTCTGCGTGGGGGCGAAACGTCGGGTCACGCGGAACATGGGCCCGACCCCCTTGCTCGCGCCCACGCTCTGCGTGGGTGCGAAACCCCAGGTCACGCGGAGCATGGGCACGAGGCACCCCCCTTGCTCGCACCCACGCTCTGCGTGGGGGCGAAACGCCGGGTCACGCGGAACATGGGCCCGAGGCAACCAAACGTTCACAACTCCCACGCCGGGTAAAAGTACCGCTTAAGGTATAACACTGGCGCGCCCAAGTCCGCCTCGCGCAACTCGTCGGCCAGGCGGTCCTCCACACAGACAAAGGCGATGGGCAGGCCGAGAGCGTGACTGGCCTCCTGGACCACCTGATGGCCGGCCCGCACCAGGCCCGGCGTGGTCTCGGCGATGAGGTTGGGGTTGCTGACGAGGCCGGTCACCCGCAGGCGCGAGGTGGCCTCGATGTCCTGGATCGCCGAGCGGATGCCCGCCACCTCGGCGGTGAAGGGCCGGAAGGGGTTCACGGCAAACAACATCTGATGGGCCAGGTCACGCAGGTAAAGGGCGTACTGGCCCAGCGCCCGCGCCCCCTGCGGGTCGCCGCCCACGTCCACGACCACAGTCCGGTCCGGGTTCTGGATCGCCCCCAGGATCTCTGGGATGACGGCCGGCACATCCACGGCGCGGGTGAGGGGCGGCGGGGCCACCACCGTCACCCCGGCCGGGGCCAACACCTCCCCCATCTCCCGGCTGCGAAAGTACGGCGTCACCAGGTCCAGGTCAATCAGGACCGCCTGACCGCGCTCCCCGGCCAGCTTACGGGCGTAGTTGACGGCGATCTCGGTCTTGCCGCTGCCGAAACGCCCGGTGATGATGGTGATCCGGGGTTCGCTCACTGGGCCCCCTGCGCGGAGAGCAAGACCCCCAGGGCGATGGAGACCAGTTTGCTCTCATGGGGGTCAGCGCGGGAGGCCACCACCAGGGGCACTTTGGCCCCCACCACGATGCCGGCCATCTTACCTTTGGCAAAATAGGTGATGGCTTTGGCCAGGGCATTGCCGGCCTCGATGTCCGGGGCGATGAGGATGTCGGCCCGGCCGGCCACCTGACTCTTGATGCCCTTGATCTCGGTAGCTTCCTCAGAGATGGCATTGTCCAGGGCCAACGGGCCATCCACGATGCCGCCGCGAATCTGGCCCCGCTCCGCCATCTTGCTCAGGTTGGCCGCATCCATGGTGGTGGGGATCTTGACGTTGACCATCTCCGTGGCCGCCAACACCGCCACCTTTGGCTCCTTCACGCCCAGGGCCCGGGCCACGTCAATGGCGTTCTGCACGATGGCGATCTTTTGCTCCATGGTTGGAGCGACTACCACGCCGGCATCGGAGATGAAGAGCAGCCGGTCAAAGCCGGGGATCTCCATCACCCCCACGTGGCTCAGCAGCTCACCCTTACGCAGGCCATGTTCCCGGTCCAATGCCGCCTTGAGGAACTCGCTGGTCTCCACCCGGCCCTTCATGGGAAAGTCCACGTGGCCCAGGTTCACCAGCTCCACCACGCGCCGGGCGGCTTTGCGTGCGTCCGGCTCATGGACCACGATCATACCGGTGATGTTGATGGCCTCCTGGCTGGCGATCTCGCGGATGAGCGGCTGATTGCCCACCAGGATGAACGAGGCGATCCCCTGTTGCTGAGCGTCGGCAGCGGCCAGCAGGATCTCTTTCTCGTTGGCCGCGGCGACACCAACGGTCTTGGGACCGACGCGCCGGGCCGCCTCGATGAGTTGGGGAAAAGTCTTGATGTGTTCCACGTATTCCTCCTGCGAATCTACGAATATGCGGATGCAGAGCCGTTCGTGTAGTCGTCCATTCAGATATTCAGGCAAAGGTGCGTCCGGCTTGGTGTTGCCAATCTTGTAGCGGTAATGATGTAGGGATGGTTCATCATTGGTTGACACTTTGCATTACGCTCCGGATGCTGCCCGATTGAAATCGGCCTCTTGGGGCGCTTCGCGCCGGGCGTCGGCCTACACCGACGCCCGGGTCGGCGCAGGCCGACCATTGGCCGCAGGCCCTACAGGCTGACTTTCAATCAGCGTTGAGGCGATTTTCAGCGCCGCCCAAAGTGTAAACCAATTTCGAGGAGAAAATGAACCATCCCAGTTTTTCGAACCGGTACGGAACGAAGACCTGGAAATCCGTGGAGTTGTTGATGGTGCTGCCGTTGCGGATATGCCAATAGGCATAGGTGCGGGCGGCGATGGCCTCGGCTTGCACTGCGGTGGAATGGTAGTCATCTGGCGGCGTCTCCCGCGACACCACGTCCAGCAGGTAATCTGTTTCGATGGGCACAGTGGCCCACTCGCTGCTATAAGGATAAGGATAGCTGGAGTTAGCTGTGCAGCCCCACTGCGTGTCGCCGGGCGAACAAGGGATTCGTTGTCCGGGTGGAGGTAAAGAATCGTCTGGCCTCAGACGATACATGTGCACTGTGATGGTCGTTGGCGGGGTGAAACTCGCGCGGGTAGCGCCGACGGCGATCAGGCTGCCTAAACAGATCAGGAACCACACCACAAAGTGGGCAATCATTCTCGTTCGATGCATGGTCGACCCCCTTCCTGTTCTATCTTTCAGTGATGGTAAACACGCACAGGCTGGGTTCGACGTTGCCTGGACAGGCAACGATCAAAATCTGACCATGCGGTGACCAGGCCAGGTTCTGTCCCCAGTCCGCACCGCCAAATAACAGTTCGGGTAACACCCGCCTGGATTTGCCAGTTGTGACATCCACCAAAAAGAGCCCGGCCCAATCTGTCCCCTCTCGCCGTTCAACCACACTCCATATCGCCATGATCCGGCTGTTGGGTGCCCAGCTCATTTCAGTGATATAGTGCAGCCCTGAATTGATGTTTTCCTCTGGATACACCAGGCGCAACTCACCTGTGTTTGTGTCCAGCACAGTGAGATCACTGAACTTCACTGCTGACCTCCCAGCCGTCGTCAGCACAGCCAGGTAGCGCTCGTCGGGACTCCATTGCGCATCCAAGGCCCAGCGCTTGCCTGGCGCATACTGCTGACCTCCCAGGTCCACTTCGCAGACTTGCCCGGTAGCCACCTCGATCAAATAGAAGCCCACGGCGCTGTAGCAAGCCAGCCACTTTCCTCGCGGCGACCAGACCATGTGATAAGCTTGTTCATAGGTGGTGGCCGCCTCCGGTAGTTGGATGCTCAGAGCGCGCATGGTTTTCCCGGCTACATCCGTGATGATAGGTCGAATTCCTCGGTCACTTGACAGGACGCTCACCTGTCGTCCTGTGGGGTCCGCTGCCAGATAGGGAAAGGCCAGGTGGGTGTGCAGAATTTCAACGGGCTGCTTCTCGCCGCGACTCAGGCACAATGACCACCAGGCCCGTCCTTCCGCTATAGTTGCATCCACAAAGGCCACGGCCTGCTGGTCAGCCAACCAGATAGGTCGGCTTGATAAGCTATGCCGCTCGGCGTACCGTCGCGTTTCCCCGGTACGGATGTTGAAGGTCTCGATGATCTGGCGGGGCTTACCAGGGGTCTCCCGGGTGATCAGGAGCCGCTCTCCATCCGGCAGCCACCCGGCAATACCAATAGCCGAGGTATGAGTCAGTACCACCCGGGGTTCGGAAAAGACGTAGGCGTCCAGGGCTGGCCCTGACCCCGCTGGCGCAGGCGCGGCGGCAAACGCGCAAGGGGGTATGGGTACCGGCACGCTGGTCGGCGTAGCCGGCGGGCCGGGCGGGGTTGGGGACCCGGGCGGGGGGTAGGGCGGCGGGGTAGGGGTAACTTGCGCCACCGGGGTCCGCGCGCCCGGCGTGCCAGGTGTGGTCCAGGGGCCAGCCTGGGAACCAAAGACCAGCACTGCCAGCATCCCTAGCGTAACGAACGCGAGCAGGGCCAAAGATGCTTTCATCAGGTTGGGGATACGAGACATGGGGACCCTCCTTTCAGCCACCGGCAGCACGTATTCGCGCTCAACCCCAGAGTTCCTTATAGCCCCGCGCGGCCAAGACCACACCCAGGGCCAGGCAGGCCAGGCGCGTACTGGGGTATCTCGCCCCTGCACACGTTCACCCAGAGCTGGGATATGGAACCGGCGAGGCCGCTGGTTGTTTGAGACCCGGCCACCAGTTGAGCCGCAAACGGTACGGGTGGCTCTGGCTGTAACCATAGACGGGCCGGACACGCACGTAGTACGTACTGCCTGTGGAGACACTCCAGGTTACTTCTTCGTTGTTCTGGTCAGGATTGACGGATTTGGTCAACTCTTTACCTTCGGCGTCGTACAGGTAGAGATCGTAGTTGCATCCGGCAGGGATATTGGTCAATTGAATCTGCACTACGCCGCGCGACAGGATGAACTTGTAGTAGTCGTTGTCCCCGTCGTACCAGACGTAGGAGTCATAGATGCCGCCAGCGTAGATCCGCCAGGCCTGGTCGCGGCTATCATTGGGTTCATAGGTGTCGGCGGGCGCGGAGTAATCCTTGAGCGCGAGGGGAATAAAGGTCAGGCACGGCCCATCCACGCACACGGGCACATCATAAGAAGGCCAACCCAGGTTACTAAACCAAAAGCTGTAGGTCTTGTAGATGTCAAACCGGATGGTGTAGGCACCCGGTCCCCACGGCGGAATATCCCCGATCGTCAGGCTCAGCATCAGTGATGGATCACCCTTCGTGATGCCAGATGCCGCGGCCTGGTAACTACTGGCGACCTCCCCGAAACCAGCTTTCGCCCAGCGATAGCGCAGATAATAATAGTAAGGGTAGCTGGCAACCCAGTCGGACACGCCAGTATTTTGCACCTGGACGCTGATGGTCCGTGGGCTGCCGTGGTACAGAATGGGGGGCCGGTCATCTGGCGTGTTCCAATTGATGCGCAGCGGATTCCAACGGTAGTCCGGGGTGAGGATGGTGGTGTTCGCATCGCGGAGGTGGACGCCGGTGTAGTAGTGGACCAGGATCTGCTCCACACGGTCCCAGCGCACACTCCAGGGGTCACTACCTTGGGCCGCGAAGGCACATGGGCTGCCGCGTGCCCAGCGACTGGCTCCGTGTTGGCTCAGCCCATAATGGTGGCCGGGGCTATTGCCGGCATAGCAGCCGGTGCTGATGGGGTCGTCCACCGCCCGCAGATGTGCGGTGTCTGGATCCCCCTCCGTGCGGCTCAAAACGTCGTCAAAATACTGGACGAACGCGGGCAGATCATTGCTGGACGAGGAGAGGTAGTGCTGCGGCGCGACGGCCGCGCAGTCGAGGCGTTGGAGCGTGTTGAGGTTGCTGCTGGCGCAGGGGTTGCTGGGATTGTTGGGAAAGGTCACCGGGTACAGGCTCTCGAACATGTAGGGAATGAAAGCCTGGAACTCCGTGGAGTTGTTGATCGTGCTGTGATTGCCGATGTGCCAATAGGCGTAGGTGCGCGCGGCGATAGCCTCAGCGTGCACGGCGGTGGGGTGGTAATCATCTGGCGGCGTCTCCCGCGACACCACGTCCAACAGGTAGTCCGTTTCGATAGGCACGGTGGCCGGGTTGGAGCTATAAGGATAAGCATGACTAGAATCGCCCACAAAGGCTGTGCAGCCAAAATAGTAGTTACCCGATGAGCAACGTTCCTCAGGCTGATACTTTCTTCCATTCCCGTCTAACCGGTACATGTGTACAGTGATCTGCGATGGTGGCGTAAACGTAGCTAGGGGGGCTGCCCCCGTGCCCAATAGCAGCAGGGCAAGCACCAATAGAGCAGGTTTCACCCGCGAATTCGACATAGCCACACACCTCCTGTTACTGCCGCGTGGTCACCGTAATCAAATACAATCGGCCTTCCGTCCGGGTCGGCCAATTCACCGCGAGCTGATTTTCATTTGGCGACCAGGCCAGGCTCAAACCGGCATCTCCGCCAATGAACATCATTAGAGGTAACATGCGCCGGATCTGCCCAGTCACAACCTCGACGAGGTAAAGACCTTCGTACCGAACCCCGTCCTTCCTCTCAACCGCAGATCGGATGACAATCGCTTGGCTGTCAGGCGACCAAGCCATATCGGCCACATACGGCTGCCCTGAGGTCACGTCGGTTTCTGGACGTACAGAACGCAATTCGCCAGTAGCCGTGTCCAGAATTGTAAGGTCAGTAAAATGTACTGGCAGTCTTCCGGTCGTCGTTAGCATGATCAGGTAACGTTCGTCGGGGCTCCACTGCGCATCCATAGCCCAACGTTTGCCACCGTATTGGTAGGTTCCCAGGTCCACGGCGCAGACTTGGCCGGTGGTCACCTCGATCAAATAAAAGCCCTCTATGCTATAACAGGCCAGCCATTTTCCCCTAGGCGACCATACCATTCGATAGGATTCCTCCATACTCAGCGGTACGTCCGGCAAAGAACGAGTGGTTTTCTTAGCCATATCTATAATAACTGGCCGCTCTCCCCGGTCACGCACCAGGACGCTCACTCGCTGTCCTGTGGGATCCACTGCCAGGTAGAGCGAGGCTAGGCGGGTATGCAGGGTCTCAATGGGTTGCGTCTCGCCGTAACTTAGACGTAGTGACCACCACGCTCGTCCTTCTGCCAGTGTTGCATCCATGAAGGCGACAGCCTGCTGCGCGGCCAACCACGCCGGCTTGCTCGACGAACTATGCCGTTCAGCATACCGCCGCATTTCTCCGGTGCGGGTATTGAAGGTCTCAACGGTCTGGCGGTTTGTGTCGGGAAAGTTCCGGGTGATCAGCAGTCGTTCGCCATCGGGCAACCAACCGGCAATTTCAATGGCCGCGGTGTGGGTCAGCACCAGCCGGGGTTCAGAAAAGACATATTGGTCCAGGGCTGGCCCAGGCTCCGCGGATGCCGGGATAGCCGCGAACGTGCAGAGGGGAATCGGTGTTGGTGCGCTGGTAGGTGTAGCTGGCGGGCCGGGCGGGGTTGGGGACCCGGGCGGGGGGTAAGGCGGTGGGGTGGGGACAGTTGGCCCCGTTGGCGTAGGAGTAACCTTCGCTATCGGCGTAGCCAGTGGGCCGCCAACTTGAGAACCGAAGACCACTATCACCAACACTCCCAGCACAATGAACACGACCAAAGCCAGGATTGCTCTCGCCAGGTTCGGGATACGAGACATGGGGCTACCCGCCTTTCACCCACAGCATGGTACGTACTCGATCTCAACCCCACACATCCTTGTACCCCCGCGCAGCCAGCACCACGCCCAACGCCAGGCAGGCCAGGCGCGTCTCGTGGTCGTCGGCGCGGGACCCCACCACCAGGGGCACCTTGGCTCCCACCACGATGCCGGCCATGCGCCCCCCGGCGAAATAGGTGATCCCCTTGCCCATGATGTTGCCGGCCTCCACGTCGTGGGCGATGAGCACGTCGGCGTGGCCGGCCACCGGGCTGTCAATCCCCAGCAGCGCGGCCACCTCGGCCGACATGGCCGCGTCCAGCGGGAACGGCCCATCCACCAGCCCCCCGACGATCTGCCCCTGCCGGGCCATCGCCACCAGCGCGGTAGCCTCCATTGTCGAAGGCACGGCCGGGTTCACCCGCTCCGAGGCGGCCACCAGGGCCACCTTGGGCGTCTCGATGCCCAGCAACTGGGCCACGCGGATGGCGTTCTGGATGATCTCGGCTTTCTGGGGGGCGGTGGGGAAGAGGACCACGCCGCCGTCGCTGATGAAGACGAGGCGGTCTACGCCGGGGATCTGGTATGGCCCCACGTGGGTGAGGAGTCGGCGGCGCAGGTTGGCCTCGCGGGACAGGGCGGCGCGGAGGAAGTCGTCGGTCTTGACGTGGCCCTTCACCACCATGTCGGCCTGGCCCCGGCCGGCCAGGATCATGGCTTCCAGGGCCACGCGATCCGGGTCGGTTACATCCACGACCGTCATGGGGCGCAGGTCCACATCGGCCGCGGCCGCCACACGCTCGATAGCGCGGGCCTCCCCCACCAGCAGACAGTCGGCGATGCGCCGGGCCACGGCTGCAGCGGCTGCCAGCAGGGTCTCCCGGTCAGCGGCCCCGGCGATGGCCGCCGTGCGCGGGCCTAGCTCTTGAGCTGTGGCGATGAGTTGGGCAAAATTATGAATGGGAGCTATGGACATCGTTGTCCTCAGGGGCAATTGTACACCGCGCAGGCAGCCTTGTCAATAAAGTTCATCTTACTGCCACAGGCCGGGGATCGCCGTCCCACAAAAGCGGCACCGGCCGTCTGCCAGGTCCATGCTCACTGTAGCCAGGTGAGCGCGAGTGATGACTCGCTGGCGGCAGGTCGGGCAATAGGTGCTGTTGCGCGCATGACCGGGCATATTGCCGATATAGACATAACGCAACCCCTCCGCCTCAGCCAGGGCAGCCGCCGCCTCCAGGGTCTCCAGAGGGGTGGGGGGCAGGCGCTGGAGTTTGTAGGCGGGGAAGAAGCGCAGGAAATGCAGCGGTGTATCCGGCCCCACATGCTCGACCAGCCAGGCACACATCCGCCGGGTAATGGCCGGGTCATCGTTCAGGGTGGGGATGAGCAGGTGGACTACTTCCAGGTGCGTGCCCGCCTGATGGATCTCCTGGAGCGTGTCCAAGACCGGGGCCAAAGCAGCCTGGCTCACCCGCGCATAATACGTCTCCTCAAAGCCCTTCAGGTCCACCACAATGGCATCCAACACGGGCAACAGGGCGCGCAACGGAGCCTGGCGCATGGCCCCATTGGTATGGCAGAGTGTACGCAGGCCGCGCAGCCGGGCCTCCCGCGCCGTATCGGTCATGTACTCGTAAAAGACGGTCGGCTCGTTGTAGGTAAAAGAGATGGCGACACAGCCCTCCTGTATGGCACGCTCCGCGAGCTGGGCCGGGGTAGCCGGCTCACTGATCACTTCATCCACGCTACGCTGGGAAAGCTCCCAATTCTGGCAGCCCCGGCAGCGAAAGTTACAACTGGCCGTAGCCACGCCCAGGATCCGCTGCCCCGGCAGCATGTGGAAGAGTGGCTCCTTTTCGATGGGGTCCACCTGGATGGCGGTAGCCCGGCCGTAGACTTTGGTAAAATAGGCCCCGCCCACGTTCTTGCGGTTGCGACAAAAACCCAGACGGCCTTCTGGAACCACGCAGCCGCGAAAGCAGAGCCAGCACTGTACGCTCCCATCGGCCAGGGGTTGCCAGAAGCGAGCCGGGTGCAACGGCCAGGGAGTGGGTGGCGGCGCGCGTCCCGCATCAGGGAGCACGGGCAGAGGCGACCGGGCCGACTCATCCGGGGTACACTGGCCCACGACCAGCGCGCCCACCGTAGCCGCCAGCCACTGGATAAAGGCCCGGCGTGTCCAGCCTGGCGTGGTCATCAGGCAACCTCCTCCCCATCAGCATAGCATATAGGCCCCCCAAAGTCAAGTTCTCAGAAAACAACGGGTGCCCGTCACGTTTTTGCAGACGAGGGCGCGCACACCCTCTCCCCAGCGGGGAGAGGGCTGGGGTGAGGGGCGATCTGCGCTGACCGGCGGTCTCCACCCTCTCCCCGACCCTCTCCCTACGAGGGAGCGGGAGCCATGCCCACTGCGTTGGCGTCGCCGGCGCAAAACCATGACGGACACCCTGTCAGCCGAGACACTTTACATGCCTGGCGGGATATGCTATAATTGCTCCTGACAACCCGTTGGCGCTCTTATCCAGAGGGGTGGAGGGACCGGCCCAGTGAAACCCCGGCAACCGGCGAGAAGCTCGTTACTGGAAACTCGTGTCAGGTACCAGTAACCAGTAACCGGTAACCAGTAACCAGCCACCGGCCACGGTGCCAATTCCGGCAGAGCGCTGCTCCCGGCCACGGGGCGGCTCTGGAAGATGAGAGACGAGTTCACCGAACTCCCTCGCTTCCGGGGGAGTTTTTTTGTGATCTCCAGCTTGTTTTCGGAGGAGCTACCCACGCGCCCGCGCACCCCGTAGGATGAAAATATGCTGCGCGACCATGCTCGCGCGGGGTGTGCCACCCCGCGCCGGCGGCTATCTTATGATCGCGCGGGGTGTGCCACCCCTTGCCTCGTGCCCACGCTCCGCGTGGGCACGGAGACGGCCCTGACCGCGCGACCCGGCGTTTCGCCCCCACGCCGAGCGTGGGTGCGAGCAAGCTCGTGCGGGATTTGAAACCCCACCGCGAGCAGTAAAGCCAGTGGCTATTTTCGAGTTCCCCAGCCAGGCCAGAAACTGTCATGCTGAGGCGCGGTTTTCCCGTGCACCGCCCGCACGGGCAGGTGTGCGCCGAAGCATCTCGTTTGCCATGAACGAGACCCTTCGTTTCGCTCAGGGTGACAAGTTTCTGAGTAGGGAGACTCGCACGCGCGGGGCGCACCCCGTGGCACGAAAATACGCCGGTGTGCTCGCGCGGGGTCTGCGACCCCGCGTGCTTCGCACGGCGGGTTACACTCCCGGTGGTCGCCGCCGCGAGCCAGGCCGGGGGGCTATTTTCGAGGGAGGCGGATCATGCGGACCATCTGGTGGCAAGACCAGGCGGTGCATCTCATTGACCAGACCAGATTACCCCATGAGCAGGTGATCGTGCATTGTCATGATTATCAGGCAGTGGCACGGGCCATCGCCACCATGCAGATTCGGGGCGCGCCGGCCATTGGCGCGGCCGCGGCCTATGGGGTAGCCCTGGGCGCCTGGCACGCCCCAGCCGATTCGGCCTCGGCCCTGTTGACCCAACTCCAGCCGGTCTATGAGACGTTACGGGCCACCCGGCCCACAGCCGTCAATCTGTTCTGGGCTATCGAGCGTATGCGCCGCTGCGCTGAGCAGGTGGCCGCCAACACTAACGACGCCGACCAGGTGCGCCGCCAGTTGCTGGCCGAGGCCGAGCGCGTGGCTGAGGAGGACATAGCCACCAACAAACGCATGGGCCAATACGGCGCCACCCTCATCGCGGACGGGATGAACGTGTTGACTCATTGCAATACCGGGGCCCTGGCCGTGGTGGACTATGGTACGGCCCTGGGCGTGATCCGCACCGCCTGGGAGCAGGGGAAACGCCTCCATGTCTGGGTGGACGAGACCCGGCCCTTCCTGCAAGGTGCGCGTCTCACCGCCTGGGAGCTGATGCAACTGGGCATCCCCATGACCCTCATCACCGACAACATGGCTGGCCATTTCATGGCCCGGGGCCAGGTAGATGCCGTGTTCGTGGGGGCCGACCGCATCGCCGCCAACGGTGACGTGGCGAACAAGATTGGCACGTATAGCCTGGCCGTGCTGGCCCAGGCCCACGGCATCCCGTTCTACTCCGTGGCCCCGGTCTCTACGCTGGACCTGACTCTGGCCTCCGGCGACCAGATTCCCATCGAGGAGCGGGACCCGCGCGAGGTCACGCACGTCCGGGGTGTACCCATTGCGCCGGCGGGCGTGCGGGCCGCCAACCCGGCCTTCGATGTGACCCCGAACCGCTACGTCACCGCCATCGTCACGGACCGGGGCATCGTCCGCCCGCCGTTTGAGGAGGGGTTGCGACAAGTTGTGATGGAGGAAGAGTTATGAATGTACAGGTTGAGGCGAAGATTCGCTGGGTAGTGAGGCGGTGATTTGGAAGACCTCTGCTTCAACGCCCAACTGGGCTGAAGAACGGTTGCGCGTAGAGAGCGAGGAAGGAGGCCCATGACCTTCCAACTGAACTTGCTGCCCACGGCCATCGGCAGCCTGCCGCATCCAGACCCGATCACCGCCTGCCGGGCTATCATAGATGCTTTCCCGCAGGTGCCCATCTGGCCCCAACTCCCCAAACGCAGCTTCCAGGAGAACATGTACGTCCAGTATAGCGAGGGGTTCCCCGGCGTGGTGCTGGATCACGCCGCCGGACGCATCTACGTGGACCGGAGGCAGGACCTGACCCCGGCCCTGGAACGGCTCTACACTGCCTATCTGGAAAGCGACCTGGATTTCGCAGCCATCAGCCCGGCCTACGCCGCCGGCCTGGCCGCGCTCCCCACCGTGTTGCGCGATGCGCCACCGCCGCTGGCCCTCAAAGGCCAGGTCACCGGCCCCATCAGTTGGGGCCTCACCGTGGTAGACCAGGATCGTCGCCCCACCCTCTACGATGACATCCTGGCCGATGCCATCGCCAGGCACCTGCGCCTCAAGGCCGCCTGGCAAGAACAGCAACTCCGCCAGCTTTGTCCCACTGTCATCACCTTCGTGGATGAGCCATACCTGAGCGCGTTCGGCTCGGCGTTCGTGGCGGTGAGCCGGGAGCAGGTCATCACCCTGCTGGAAGAGGTTTTCGCCGGTATCCAGGGTCTCAAGGGTGTCCATTGCTGCGGCAACACGGACTGGAGCATCCTGCTGGAGACCTCGGTGGACATCCTGAACCTGGACGCCTATGATTATGCCGGGTCGCTGGCTCTCTACCCGGATGCGGTGCGGGCCTTCCTGCGGCGCGGCGGCGTCATCGCCTGGGGCATCTCGCCCAACCAGGATGATCTCATCGCCCAGGAGACTGTGGCAAGCCTGACGGACCGGCTGGAGGCGGCCCTGGAGCTGCTGATCCAGAAAGGTATTCCCAGAGAAGACCTGGTGGCGGCGATGATGATCACGCCGTCGTGTGGGCTGGGTGGCATGAGCCAGGCCGCGGCCGAACGGGTATTGATGCTGACGGCCGGCGTCGCAGCCGAGATGCAAAGAAGATACAGGTAACCGGAGGGGTAAATGACTATCGTCGTCACCGGCTCCCTGGCCTTTGATTACATCGTGCAGTTCCCCGGCTATTTCAAAGACCATATCTTCCCCGACAAGCTGCACATGCTCAGCGTGAGCTTTCTGGCCGATTCGATGCGCAAGTTGCGCGGTGGTTGTGCCGCCAACATCGCCTATAATCTGACCCTGGTGGGCGAACGGCCGCGCCTGGTAGGGACGGTGGGCGAGGATTTTGGCGACTACCGGGCCTGGCTGGAGGCCCAGGGCGTGGATACCTCCGGCATCACCGTAGTGCCTGGTGAACTGACCGCCACCTGCTTTATCACCACGGATCAGGCCAGCGCCCAGTTCACCGGCTTTTACACCGGGGCCATGGCCTATGCCAGAAATATCTCGCTGCGGGACCAGCCCGACTATCGCGGCTTCGACGTGGTGATCATCTCGCCCAACGACCCGGCGGCCATGGTCCAGTTCGCCCGCGAATGCCGCGAGTTGGGCATCCCATACATCTATGACCCCGGTCAACAGATCATTCGCCTGTCCGGCGAAGAGTTGACCGACGGCCTCACCGGCTCGCGGATGCTCATCCTGAACGACTATGAGCTGGAGATGGTCAAGAACAAGACCGGTCTCACAGACGCAGACATTCAGGAGCGCACCGGCATCCTTATCGTCACGCGCGGCGAAGCCGGTTCCACGGTCTACGCTGACGGCCAGGTTTACGACATCCCCATCGCCCGGCCGCGCCGGGTGGTGGACCCCACCGGGGCCGGCGATGCCTATCGGGCCGGCGTGATCAAGGGCCTGGTCCACGGCCTGCCCCCGGCCGTCCTGGGCCGGTTGGGCAGCCTCACCGCCGTCTACGCCGTGGAAGAGTACGGCAATCAGGAGCATCGTTACCCCCTGGCCGAGTTCGCCGCGCGCTATCAAGAGAACTTTGGTCCACTGGCGGGACTGGACCAGGTATTGGCCCAACGCCGCCCCAATCCGAGATGACCGTGGTGCGCGTGCAGCCGGTAGCCGACAAGACCCGCCTGTTCGCCATCCTGAACCGCGAGCGGCTGTATGCCGCTTATGCCATCGGCGACCTGGAACCCCACCTGTTTCATGCCTGCCGGTGGTATGTGGCCCGCGCCCCCGGCTCAGATGATGCCCTGGCGCTGGGTTTGCTGTTCAGCGGCCTCAACCTGCCGATCATCATCACCCTGGGCGACGTGGCCGGCGTGGCCGCGATCCTGGAACAGGGCTTGCGCCCCGCGACCGCCTTCTTCAACCTTCGCGCCGGACACCTGCCAGCGGTCACACGCCACTATGACCTGGCGGAATACCAGGAGATGTGGCGCATGGCCCTCACCCCGGCCACCTTTCGCCCGTCTGAGCTGCCACTACATCCCAGACGCTTATACCCGGCAGACATCGCCGCTCTGAACACCCTGTATGATCTGGCCTGGGCCGGGCACTTTGCAGCTTATCAGGTGGAACAGGGCATCTTTTATGGCCTGTATGTAGATGATCAACTGGTCGCCACGGCCGGCACCCACATCATCTCGCCGACATATGGCCTGGCCGCCGTGGGGAATGTATTTACCCACCCGGCCCATCGCGGCCGGGGCTATGCCACCGCCTGCACCAGCGCCGTCGTGCGTGATCTCCTGGCCCTGGGTTGCCGGGATGTGGTGCTCAACGTGAACGTGCGCAACGACATAGCCATCCACATCTACGAACGCCTGGGGTTTCGGTGCCATTGCCGTTATCTTGAGGGCCTGGGGCGGCGGCGTCAGCAGGGCCTGCTGGCCCGACTGCGCAAATAATGAGTGATATTGAGTGAGGAGAAACACCATGACTGAAGACTTTCGGCTACAAAACCCCACCTGTACCGCTTGCGGGGGGCCGGTCCTGCAAGGCTGGACCGGCGAGTTCGCCCAGGCCCAACCACTGTTTCTGCACCGGGAGCGCGGCCCCAGAACCGACGATACGCTGGTGGGCAAGGTCATTCACCTGCGGACCATCACCACCGTCTGCACTAAATGCGGTCACCTGGACTCATATGTGGCCCCCCAAGACCTGCAAGAACAACTGGAACTGGTGGATACCCGGGTCTGGAAACTGCCCAGCCCGGGCTGAAACGAGTTACCAGTTTCGAGCGTCGAGTTCCGAGCCCTATCACGCAACCCGACACTCGCAACTCGAAACTCGTAACTCGCAACTCGCAACTCATCGCAAAGAGGAGAAACAGTATGACAATAAAGCACGACGTACGAGACCTATCCCTGGCCGACCAGGGGCGTTCCCGCATCGAGTGGGCCGAGCAAGAGATGCCGGTCCTGCGGGGCATCCGCGAGCGCTTTGCCAGGGAGCGCCCCCTGGCCGGGGTGCGGCTCTCCGCCTGCCTGCACGTCACCACCGAGACCGCTAACCTGGCCCGCACGCTGGTCGCTGGTGGGGCCAGGCTGGCCCTGTGCGCCTCCAATCCCCTCTCTACCCAGGATGACGTGGCGGCCGCCCTGGTGCAGCACTATGGCGTCCCCACTTTTGCCATCAAGGGCGAGGATCACGAGACGTACTACCAGCACATCCACGCCGCATTGGCTCACGGCCCCCTGATCACCATGGATGACGGGGCTGATCTGGTGAGCACCCTCCATAAGGAGCGCACGGACCTTCTGGGCGGGGTCCTGGGGGGGACAGAAGAGACCACCACCGGCATCATCCGCCTGCGGGCCATGGCCGCCGCTGGCGCGCTACGCTATCCCATCATCGCCGTGAACGATGCCCTCACCAAGCACTTTTTCGACAACCGCTACGGCACCGGCCAGAGCACGCTGGATGGCATCATCCGGGCCACCAACCACCTCATCGCCGGCAAGGTGGTGGTGGTGGGCGGCTACGGCTGGTGTAGCCGGGGCATCGCCATGCGCGCCCGGGGCCTGGGGGCCAACGTCATCGTCACCGAGGTGGACCCGCTGCGGGCCCTGGAAGCGGTGATGGACGGCTACCGGGTCATGCCCATGAGCGAGGCCGCCCCCCTCGGTGACATCTTTGTCACCTCCACTGGCAATGTCAACGTGATCGATCGGCCTCACCTGGAGGCCATGAAGGATGGGGCCATCCTGGCTAACAGTGGGCACTTTAACGTGGAGATCAACATCCCGGCCCTGGAAGCGCTGGCGGTGGAAAAACGCCGGCCGCGCCCGTTCATCGAGCAATATGTGCTCCCCGATGGGCGGCGGATCAACCTGCTGGGCGAGGGCCGGCTCATCAACCTGGCTGCCGCCGAGGGCCACCCGGCCAGCGTGATGGACATGAGTTTTGCCAATCAGGCCCTCAGCGTCGAATACCTGGTGCGCCAGGCCCGCGAACTGGACCACCAGGTCTATCCAGTGCCCCGCCATATTGACGCCGAGATCGCCCGCCTCAAGTTGATCGCCATGGGCATCCGTATTGACACCCTCACGCCAGAGCAGGAAAAGTACCTGGCGTCGTGGGAAGCCGGCACGTAAAACGTCACAACGTCAATGACGCATCACGTATCACGCAACACGAAAGGAGTCCAATCGAACCATGTCAACCAGTTTCATGACTTCTCCCAAATATCTGTTCACCTCCGAGTCTGTAACTGAGGGGCATCCAGACAAGCTATGTGACCAGATCAGTGATGCCATCCTGGATGCCATCTATGCCGATGACCCCTATGCCCGGGTGGCCTGCGAGACGGCCGCCACCACCGGCCTGGTCATCGTGGTAGGCGAGATCACCACTACCACCTATGTGGATATGCCCACCGTCATCCGTGACACGATCCGGGACATCGGCTACACGCGGGCCAAGTATGGCTTTGACAACGAGACCTGTGGCGTCATCACCTCCATCAAGGAGCAGTCGCCAGACATCGCCCTGGGGGTAGACAAGGCCCTGGAGGCCAAAGAAGGCCAGATGAGCGAGGACGAGGCCATCGAGTTGGTGGGGGCCGGCGACCAGGGCATGATGATCGGCTTTGCCTGCACTGAGACGCCAGAGCTGATGCCCATGCCCATCATGATGGCCCACAAACTTTGCAAACGGCTGGCCCAGGTGCGCAAAGAAAAGATACTGCCTTACCTGCGTCCAGACGGCAAATCCCAGGTCACGGTGGAATACCAGTACGGTAAACCGGTGCGCCTGGACACCATCGTCGTTTCGGCCCAGCATGACCCTTCCATCAGCCATGCCCAGATCACGGCCGACATCATCGAGCACGTGGTCCAGGCCGTGTTGCCGCCGGAGATGCTGGACCGGCGCACCCGTTACCTGGTGAACCCCACCGGCCGCTTTGTCATCGGCGGGCCGATGGGAGACTCCGGGGTGACCGGGCGCAAGATCATGGTGGACAGTTACGGTGCCATGGTGGCTCATGGCGGGGGCTGCTTCAGCGGCAAAGACCCCACCAAAGTGGACCGCTCCGCCGCCTATGCCGCCCGGTACGTGGCCAAG
>Ga0209162_1001459_pt1 | contig 23158 bp, 21 predicted proteins | sample YNPNPMetaG_FD_187121 | JGI IMG/M metagenome (GOLD analysis project Ga0209162, IMG submission 187121) | Anoxygenic and chlorotrophic microbial mat microbial communities from Yellowstone National Park, USA - YNP NP MetaG (SPAdes) (version 2) ...
ATAGAGCTTCTGAATGGGTCTGTACTGACTTCAGAAGTGAGTAAGAAAGCGAGGGTTATCCTTCAGAAATTATGTTTAGTGGACATAGTGCCTATAACGTGAGGAGGTCTGGATACATGTGATTATGTTGAATAAAAAAAGACGATATCGATTTTACATATGAACCCTTGGGTATCAAAATAAGGAAAAAAACGGTATGTAATCAGATAGATTATGTTATCTCAAATGCATGCATCTTTATATGATCAACGTATGATACGTTCTCACCATCATAGTTTATCGTGAAATCTGTCATTGACGCTATTTCTCCTTTTGCGCGTAGACCGTCTATCTCGTATGATTTTCTATCCAGTACTGTATCTGTTTTAGAGTAGAAAGTCACTGTGATATTAACTTTTATCATACGATCAAGCATGTTAGCAATGTATCCTTTAACTGTTGCTTTTATGATTTTATCATCCTTGTTTTTTTCTAGGTTTAGAGAGTAGTTCACAAGTTTAACTACATCTGAGTAAAATACATCCTTGTATTTATCTTTGTTATTATCTGTTAAACACCCGGTGTTAAACATGGTAATCAGCATCATTAACACGAGTGTTAGAATCATCATCTCCCTCTTAATCTTCATAAGCATCTCTCCTGGTTTTTTTAACCATGGTTTTTCTCTGAAACATTAAACATGAATCATATTTATATACTTATATGATTTTAATCACAGGGTTCTGCATAAAAGGCGTGCTATTTTATATAATCTCACTGTTAGCTCTACAGTGTTTTATTTAAAAATCAATATAAATAAAGATTATATGTCAAATAGTACTTTAACCTCGTATGGTGGTTTTGTTTTCACTTCTAACATGTGATAAGTCACTGCTTTTATCTCAGTACCGGTTTTATGTTTAGACCGGTTGAAAACCTCGCCGCATACGTGAGCGTTGAGTCTGTTTTTTTTCTCGTCTAATTCTACTTTGAAGAAACCAAACACTATATTGTTAGCACTATGTAAGAACAGTAACTCTGATAACCATTTGAATAATAACTCTTCTATGCTATCTGCTTCTAGTTCGACATCGTACTGCCCTACAAATTCAACCTCTGAGTTATCTGTTATTATACTGAACATGGCTTTTGCTGCGTTCTCAAAAGCTTCTGCTAGTGTTTTACCATACGCTTTAACACCTATATCAGCGGTATGCTCAAAGAATTCGTAATCATTCATCCGTACTCACCTTTTGGATTTGTTTTATTCATGATTTTTCACTGCAGCAGCATCTCTTCTCCTTTGATTCAAGTAATGGTATCATGGATTTTATGATCTCAGCTATTAATGGTTCTTTCTCGTTGTAGACTCTTTGTAGTTCCTCTCCTCTTATTCGCTCTTGTAATCCTGCTGCCATGTTAACTACTAAGCATATGGAAGCGTAACATAACCCTCTCTCTCTAGCTAGTATAACCTCTGGTACACCTGTCATACCGACGATATCAGCATAACCTGAGAATAATCTGATCTCAGAGGGGGTTTCTAATCGTGGACCCTCCGTAGCTAGGTATACGCCTTCATTATGCGTCTTGATTTTTTTAGATGATGAGGCTTTCATTATACCCTCTCTGAGTGTAGAGCAGTAAGGGTTAGTCATGTCAACATGTGTTCTAGTATCATTATAGAATGTGTATTTCCTTGTCTTAGTCATATCTATGAAGTCATGTGGTACGACAATGTCACCTGGTTTTATCTTTTTATTTAATGATCCTACAGTTGCTACTGATACTACGTAGTCTACATGCGCATCAGCGAATGCTTGTATATTAGCATGGTAGTTTATCATATGCGGTGGTAGGTTAGCCATGGCTCCATGGCGATTAATGAAGAATAATTTATGGTCATTAAAATCTGAGAGCTCCATTTTCACTTCACCATAGGTATTAGATACTGTTATTACCTCTGTTTTTTTAATTAATGATTTTAACTGGTATCCGCTTATAACACCTATCCTCATATCTCAACAATCCTCCAGGGGTTTCATCATTTCTAATAATAAAAGGATGCTGGTTTATTCATCATTACAGGTTAATAAATATTTATGTATTTAAAGAGGTATTACATGTATAAATTAAAAAAAATGGTTTTTTTATGAGGGTAGCGGTTTTATTATCAGGTGGTAAAGACTCGGTTTATGCGTATTACACTGTGTTACAGTACGGATGGGATGTACCCTACATAGTTAATATAAAACCAATGGTGAATGACTCTTACATGTTTCATTCTGTTAATAATCATCTTGTTAATATTATAGCTGAATCCTTAGATGTTAACCTTATTCAGGGTTGTAGCAGAGGGGAGAAGGAGAAAGAACTGGATGATCTAAAACATTTACTAATGATGTGCTCTGGTATTGACGGAGTGGTTACCGGTGCTGTATCCTCTGAGTATCAACGCACACGTGTTGAGAGGGTATGCAACGAGCTAGGTCTTAAGTCGTATAACCCATTATGGCATAAGAATCAGTATCTTCTACTACAAGAGCAGGTGAGAGCAGGTTTCAGGATCATGATCGTGAGCGTCTCAGCTCAGGGTTTTAATGAGTCATGGCTTGGGCGTATAATAGATGAGGAATGCATAAATGACTTATCCTACCTTCATGAGATACACGGTGTTAGCATATCAGGAGAAGGCGGGGAGTATGAGACTCTAGTAGTCGATGCACCTGTATATAAGATGAGGATACATGTCGATGAGGTAGTGAAGGAGTGGAGACGTGACCATGGTGTGCTACATGTTAAAAAAGCTTATCTAGAAAAAAAGGAAAAACACTTTTTACTAGTATGATTAAAAGAGGAAAAAAATATTAGTGATGCTTGGCTACGTGGAGTCTAGTACGTCACGTAGTTTAACGTACGCATCTCCTGTAGAAAAAGGTATAAACGCTGATCCAGGTTCTCCTGGTCAGGGTAAACATTCTTGAGCACCTCTAGGATATCCTTAACGGTTTTTTCACCGTCACAGTTCAACCATACTGTGGAGCCTATACGATCCAGGTTAACAGTGAAACATTCATCCTTTCTTAGTATCTTGCAGAGGATACGCCCGTATTTACCACTGAATTTCGGTACAGTTATATGCACTATACCATTCTCGTCTACAACCCATTTGTAATCATTTCTTCTAGGTTTATATCCTAGGAAATCCTCGATTTTTATAAAAATATGGTTTTTATTCTTTGTTTTTATCAGCAAAGATCTCCCTCAGTGGAATATACGCTAGTAGTACAGCTATGAACACCCATAGCAGGAATGAAGGCCACCATGGTGGATACGGGAAAACCTCCATGTGTAAACCTAGTACTATGAGGAATGCTACGCATACACCCATTAACGCTTCCCCTGCTATTAAACCTGCTGTGAATAATAAACCAGTGCGTATAATCCTCTCCTTGGGTTTAACATCTGTTTGTTTAATAGCGAGCTCCCAGTCACTGATCTCCTCTTCCTCAGCTGAACCGTAATGCTTCGCTATGACTCGGTTAGTTAATGCTCTTACAATACCACCTGCGAATATAGGTGTACTCAATGTGAATGGTAGATAGATACCTATAGCTACTGGTAGTACTGGGAGGTCTACGAGTATTAGTACTATAGCTAGTACAGCACCTGCTATGACGAATGGCCATACCATTTCACCGCCTAACACGCCTTTAACTATACCAGCCATTAGGAAAGCCTGAGGTGCAGGTAGATTCGTACTACCTATCCTGTACGCTTGATCTAATGCTTGTATAACAAAAGCTAGTATAGGAGCAGCAGCCATGACTCCTATGATCTCAGCTATCTGCTGACTCCTAGGCGTAGCACCTATCATCTGACCGCATGTCATTGACTGTAAAACATCACCTGATATAGCTGCAGCGCAGCAGATAACAGCTGCTATTAGTATCGCTATACCATATGCTCCTATATCCCCTGATAAACCGAATCCGAATAGTATCAATGAAGTGATCAGGAGAACAGAGACAGTGACACCTGATATAGGGTTATTAGATGAACCGAGCAGACCAGCCATGTAACCAGCGATGGCACTAGCTACAAAAGCGAATAAAACAGCGAAGATCGACATTACTAATGATACACCATAAAGGTTTGATATATACGCGTATACTAGGAAGATAGGTATCGTTAAAACCGCTATAGCTAGGAACACGTATTTATAACTAAGATCAGTATCAGTTCTTTTCTTAGTCTCAGCTCTACCGCTTTTTAAACCTATGATTGCTTCGCGTATACCACTAGCTAGATTTGAACGTAGTTTAAAGATAGTGTAGATGCCTCCTACAACCATTGCTCCTACACCAATGTACCTGATATACTTAGCCCATATAGCTATGAAACCCCATATCTTGAATCCTATATCAGGGTTACCGAAACCCAGTGACAAAGCATCCTGTATATCAGATACAGTTACAGGGACTGGTAAACCCGTTGCGAGTGCTATAAGCGGAGCTAGTATAACCCATCCTATGAGCCCTCCTACAAAAACAAACGCTGATATACGAGGACCTATAATCCATCCTACACCTAGTAAAGCTGGTGACGCTGCTACACCACCATAGAAGTACGTTGGTTTATCACCGTTACCTATATTGAACCGCCCTATGTTTATTATACCGTGGATAGCACCACTGAATATATTCAACGCTACCTGGCCGAATTTGAATAAACCAGCTATGAGCACGCCTAGCACAAGCCACATACTGCTAACACTGGTTTTTTTATCCTTAGCTGAGATCTCCCCGCCTACAGTGGTTGTTAACACAGCTGCTACAGCTACACCCTCAGGGAATGGTAGATCAGTTTTAATGATAAGAGCACGTCTGAGAGGTATCATCCATAGTACACCTAAGACACCGCCTAGTAAAGCTATAGCTGTCGTTTCAACCCAGTGTATAGACCTCCACGATCCTACAAGTACAAGAGCTGGTATAGTGAATATAACACCAGCAGCTAATGCTTCACCAGCAGCTGCACCCATCATACCTAGGTTAACCTCTAGTATCGTGCCTTTTAATGGTTTAAGGAAAGCGAATGCTAGTACAGCTCCTGGTATAACAGCTGACACGGTCATACCAGCATATAAACCCAGGTAAGCGTTAGCTGCGCCTAATACCACAGCTAGAAAAGCACCGACTAGTACAGCTTTCCATGTTAACTCAGGTATCACTTTAGAAGCAGGTATAAATGATTTGAAATCCTCTCTAGATGACATATTCCACAAATAGAATAATATATTTAAGTATTTATAAAACCATCGGTTTTATAATAAATACTGTTTTTTTATACTTCTAAGGGGTATCTTAGTATAGCTGCTATACCGTTGAATGCACTATACAAGGTTTCTCCTTCTTCGCTATCTTGTGATATTATCTCCACTACCCCGCCTTTAGACTCTGCTAGATCAGAGAATTCATCTATGAGATCTATCTTCTCTGATATAATCATTTTATCCTGTGATTGACATTTCTCGCAGTTTGGAGGTGTGTAGTTCTCCAGGGTTTTCTGGTTCATTGTTATTTGTTTACTGTAACCGCATGACTGGCATTTAACTGTAACCCTGTAGCTTCTTAAACCCTCAGATAGTAGTAGGGTGTCGACAACCCCTAACTCTAAGGCTTTTCTAACCTGTTGTTCCCCGTAGACTGCTAAGCTATCCTCTGTCTTAGTAACCTCCTTTAAGAATCTCTTCATGAGTGCTTTCTCCTTTGATATTTTAAGGTTAGTCATGGTTTTAGATGCTGCTTCAACAAGTTCTCTTAGCCCGTACTCGTCAGTGTAACCAGTATCAAACAAGTCTATAACCTTCTTCTGTATCTCATAGTGAAGGTAACCTTCTTGTATGAAGTATTGTTTTGTTGGTCCTGATCCTCCTACTAGTATACCTTTAAGGTTTGGTTCATTCCTGAATATCTCACTCGCGCGTTCACCGCATTTAACGAACCATTCATGAGCAGCTATCTCTGTTAGTCTTTCAAAACGACGTTGGGATTGCCCTCCTCGTCCGTGTTTACCTGGAACCTGAGAGGTCATATATTTCAGTGTCTCTATGCGTTTACCCCTTAGCATCCCTATAGTGCATTCCCTTCTATCAATGAGTAGTAAACCGTATACATCCTGCTCTGTGAGCATGGATTCTATAGGCTCAGTGAAGAACTCTGAGTCGCATCTGTAGAGGAATATGGATATAGGCATAGGTGGTTCTATAACGTACGCTACCATCTCGGTTTGATCAGAGCCTATGCTTTTATGACCGACGAAGAATACTACACCGTTCTCTGGTGGTTTCTTGAATTGTTTTAACCGGCTCATGATTGACTCTATCGCTGATAAAACGTTTTTACGTGTAGTCTTAGATTTAATATTCTGGGATTGAGAGTATTCATTCTTCAAGTAGTTACTCACATCTGATATCTGCTTGTTAGGCGGTACGTATAGTGATATAAGCTCTGTATGTCTACCTTTACATGATTTAATCTCCTCCAGCTGTCTTTTAAGATCATATCTCTGTCTTGTTGTTAACTCATCCATGTCTCTAACCTCTTGGATTATGAATGAAAAATACCAGGATGCAGTTGAATGATGTAATGACCCTCATCATAATGGTATTGTCTCACCGTTATCTGGTGTTATCACGTCATTAGCGAATCCTTTAAGCTCCTCAACCAATGGTGAAGGGTCGTCACTATGGTATAGTATTATCTTCTCTGGTTCACAGGCTTTAGCGAACTCTATGAGTTCACTGTGACCTGCATGAGCTGAGAAGTCGAAGTAATCAACCTCGCATTCGATATCCTCGAGTACACCGTAGAAGTTCAGTTTCTTCTTCTCGATTAATAATCTACTGTTAGTACCTTCAACCTGGTAACCTGTTAATATAACAGCGCTTTTTTTATCATTCTTCAAACGGTTCATGTACCATAACACTGGTCCACCATCCATCATACCACTAGACGTGATTATAACATCTGATTTCAACGCTTGTTTCCTACCATGGTCAGAGTGGACGATGTTTAAATCATTGAATGATTTTTTAAGCTCTTCTGGTGAACGCAGGTAACGCGGGTATTTAAGGAAGACTTTAGTGATTTTTTTACCCATACCGTCAAACCATATATCATAGCCTGATCGTCTTAGAACCATTGCTATCTCCTGGCTGCGTGCAACTGCAAATGCTGGTATTACCGCTACTCCACCCCTGTCAACTACCTCTTTTATCTTATCGAGGAACTCCTTCTCTAGTTTATCTCTTGGTGGATGCTCCCTCCCAGCGTATGTAGCCTCCATGAATAATATATCGCATTTAACTGGTTTAGCTTTTTTAACTAGACGTGTATCAACAGAGTTGAAATCACCTGTGAATAGTATAACCCTGGATCCTCTAACCTCGTACATTAACGCTCCTGGTATATGACCTGCATGGTGCAGTATAATACTGTAGTCATCATCGAGTTCATGCACGTGTGATGGTGAAATCGCTGTGTAATGATGCTCAGAGTTCTTAACATCCTTAGCATCGTATGGTATAGCGTACCCATCCATTTTAGCTATATTTATAGTATCCTTATGTAGTATGTTACTGATTTTCTCTGTTGGCTCTGTGGCTAGTATCATCTGATCCTGACGGGTGCATAACCATGGTATCATACCACTATGATCAAGATGAGCATGTGTTAATAGTACAAGGTCAACGTTTGGTGGTGGGAGAGGGTAATGCGGTGGTTTACCTGGGGCTAAACCGTAATCTAACAGTAGACGGTACGAGTCAAACTCTAAGATTATAGCGGTGTTACCGACTTCGTTTCCACCGCCTAGAAACTGGAATTTCATGTTGTTATTATTACTCATAAAAAAAACTCCAAGGGTATGATGATGAAAGGGGTTGATTAACCTTTGGTTTCTTTAACTGGCTCCACTGTTAGTATGCTTTCTTCTTTGTTGACTATTATGACATCAGTGTTCGGCTCTATGGTTGTATCTGCTTTAGCCTGCCAGTACTCCCCTTTAAATCTAATGTACCCTATTACTCCTGGTGTTAATCTATCAACTGTCTTAGCTTTTTGCCCTATTAGTACACCTACTGATGGTTTCTTCTTCCTGATCTTTATTATTTTATACAGGAGGAATAAGAAGAAAGCTAGTATTAACAGTATCACCACGAGCATTATTATCATAGCATTGTTCATATAATCCCTCGAGATTAACCATTGGTTGTTTGTGTAACTAGGTATCAGGAATAATGATCCTATTATTAAACTTATTACTCCTCCTAATCCTATAACCCCGAATCCTGGTGTAGCGTAGATTTCTATTACGAGTAGTAAGACTCCTACAGCTAGGAATATTATACTCAGTGTTGATATGTTGAATCCTGATCCTATTAATGATAGTAGTATAGCTAAACCACCTAGCACCTCAGCGCCATGACCAGGGGTTGATATACCTATTATAAGTGAGAATACGCCTATCATCAATAACAGCGAGGATAGCACAGGGTTTGAGAAGAAACGTATCAATAACACCCCTATAGATGGTTTGTACCATACCTCCTCTATATCCATGGTTAAAAGCGTTCTATCACCATTAATGGTTTTAACATTTGTACCGTTAATCATCCTCAGCAGGGTTGTCAAATCAGAGGATACGTACTCTATAACCTTGTTGTTGTAAGCAACTGTAGCGTTAACATTCATGTTAACCCTGATGAACTCCTCTGCTATTGTAGTGTTACGGTTATACATAGCTGCTCGTTCTTGTAGCCATTCCACTAGAGCGTTTATGGTTTTAGAGTCGTTTATTAGATGTGTACCATCGATCCCTATCTCCACTGGTTGACATGAACCTATAATGGTATGGTTACTCATAGCTGCTATATGAGTACTCATAAGCAGGAATGTACCTGAGGACCATGCAGCTGCACCATTAGGATAAACATAGCCTACTACAGGTACAGTACTCTCCGCTATCATATCAGCGATTTCAAAAGTCTCTGATAAACCACCACCAGGTGTGTTTAGTATCAGTATGATTACCTCTGCGTCTTGTCTTTTAGCCTCGTTTAAGCCTTCTTTGATTAACTCTACTGTTGATTGATCAATAGTGCCTGATGTATCTATAATCAAAGCTGACTGTCTAATAGGATTAGCCTCAGCTGTAAAAAATAACAGTAAAAGAGGAATAAAAACTAGAAGGTAGTAGTAGTTTTTAAGCTTCATCCTGATTTTTTATCCAATGCTTTTGCGATACCTGCTACCGTACCCATCTCCCCAGCTGGGACGACTATAAGGTTCTTCTCACGTGCTATCTCAGTCAGCGTCTGTAACTCTCTTAATCTCAGAGCCATGGGTGTCTTCTCATAGAGTTTAGCTGCTTCACTCATCTTCTCAGATGCTATAAGCTCACCCTCAGCTATTATTATACGTGATCTTTTCTCACGCTCTGCCTCTGCTTGTTTCGCTAATGCTCTTAGCATCTCCTCAGGTAGTGACACGTCCCTTATAGTAACAGCTGATATCTTTATACCCCATGGGTCAGTGCCTTGATCAAGTATGGCTTGAAGGCTTTTATTTAATTCTTCACGTTGTGATAATAACTCATCGAGGTTCTTCTGACCAACGATATCCCTAAGTGTCGTTTGCGCTAACAGGCTAGTAGCTACATCGTATCTTTGAACCTCTACTACTGCTTTCTGCGGGTCTACTATACGGAAATACACAACAGCATCCACGTCAACAGAGACGTTATCGAGAGTGATGATGCGTTGTTTAGGTACATCTATAACCCTGGTTCTGAGATCAAGCTTGATTATCTTATCTATTATTGGTATTATAAAAACCAAACCTGGTCCTTTGATACCTGCTAGTCTACCTAATCTGAATATTACTATCCTTTGATACTCAGCTGTTATTTTAATAGATGCTGATAGTATCATTATAAGAAAAACTAGGATTATAAACACTATCATTATCAATGATTCTATCATACCTTCTCATACTCTTTTTTATTTTTTAGTAAATGTTAAACCTATTATTAACTGTTTCTATCATGTGTCACTATGAGGTTAATCATTCCATTCCTTATTAGGATTTATATGTGCCTAGGTGTAATGTAGTTAAGGAGAGATGCGTCTCGTCAAGATTAATCTCAAATTTAGCTAAGAAGTTATATTATTAAACCCTGTTAAATCACGGTTTAAACTCAAAGACTATAAGAGAAAATAGAAGAGGATTTAGGCATCTACACATGGAAAAAAACGTATATAAGTATGCCGGGTTAAAAATTTTATATTATTAAAATCTTTTATGATTAAATGAAATGGTACGTGTAAATCTAATAGATCCTAAAAAACTTACAGATCAACATCTGATAGCAGAATACAATGAACTTCTGATGCTTTCATCGTACATCGGGAAATACCCTAACACTGATAACACCCCGAAAAAATATTGTCTAGGTAAGGGCCATATGCGTTTTTTTAAAAATAAAGTATTATACATTAAAAAAAGACATGAAGCCATCAAAACCGAGATGAAGAAACGTGGATTTAAAACAAATAAGACTATTAATCTGCAAGATTTCAGAAAAGAAAACAAGCATGACTGGGAACCATGTGGAAAGGATCTTGAAATAGCAAAAAAAAGAATTATTTCAAAATTAAAATCTAAGCCTAATTACTATAGATATTATGGTGAATACAAACCATTTAGTTTTTTTATTAAACTTCTAAGATATTGAGTATAAAATTATAACACATATAGATTTAACAGATATTATTTGGGTGAATCCTAAGAGAAGGTTTGTATATGAGTCGGCTTTTTGCTAATCGTTTTTTTAAACCATCCTGAACAAGAATTAAAAACTATGACATAGGAAGAGTAGAAAAATTAAGAAGAATAGATGTATGGCGTTTCAGATTTCCCAATATTTTGTGGATAGTATTATAGACGTGTAATAATTAACCTTGTAAATGTAAAGTATAGATAGTGAATCCTCTTATGCATTGTTATTCTAAATCATAAGGTCAATGATTCTAATATGGGATTGTGTTAATTGTTATTTAAACAAAAAAAATTTAGTTATTTTGTATTTTTTTACAGGTGATTTATCGGTACTAAGATTATATTTGTCAAACCTTGGAATTGTTGACCGTTTTTTTTATTAGCATCTCGATAGTATTTTATTGATGAAGCAGATACCATGCTTTGGAGATGATGATAAAACATGTCTAAGATTATAAGTATAAAGGCTCGTGAGATTCTAGACTCCCGTGGTAACCCTACAGTTGAGGTTGATGTTGTAACTAAGGATGGTTTGTTCAGAGGGTTGACTCCTAGTGGAGCTAGCGCTGGTCAGCATGAGGCTTTAGAGCTTAGGGATAATGATAAATCAAGATTCCTTGGGAAAGGAACAAGGAAAGCAGTTGAGAATGTGAATAAGAGGATAGCTCCTAAGTTAATAGGTTTAGATTGCTGCCAGCAGGAAAGCATCGATCATCTCATGATTAAATTAGATGGGACTGAAAATAAGGGTAATCTAGGAGCGAATGCTATACTACCGGTATCCATGGCTGTGGCTAAAGCTGGTGCAGCATCTAAGCATCTACCTCTCTATCTATACATAGGGGAGTTATTTGGCGTTATCCCTTCTCGTTTACCTGTACCAATGTGTAACGTTATAAATGGTGGTAAACACGCTGGTCAGGAGAACTCCATACAGGAGCATATGCTTATGCCTACAGGTGCTAAATGTTTCACTGAGGGTATACGTATGATCTCTGAGACGTATCATCATCTCGGTAGATTATTAAAAGAGAGGTACGGATCATCTGGTGCCCTTATTGGTGATGAAGGTGGTTATGCTCCATCTCAGTTAACCGATGTTCATGAGCGTCTGGATTTAATGCTTAAAGCAGTTGAAGAAGCAGGGTATGATGGTATGATCCATATAGCGCTTGACCCTGCATCTAGTGAGTTCTTCTACGATGGTGTATATAGGATAGGTGATAAATCCTATACTGGTGGGGAGTTGGTTGATTTCTACGTTGAATTATGCGATAGTTACCCTATAATCAGCATAGAGGATGGTCACGCTGAGGATGACTGGGATTCATGGGTTGAAATGACAAAAAAACTCGGTAATAGGATACAGCTAGTAGGTGATGATTTATTTGTGACTAATACTAAACGAATAAGGAGAGGTATAGAACTTCAATCAGCTAACTCTGTGTTGATTAAACTTAATCAAATCGGGACTGTAACTGAGACATTAGAGGCTATTAAACTAGCGCATGATAACGGATGGACTGCTGTGGTTAGTCATAGGAGCGGGGAGACTGAGGATTCATTCATCGCTGATCTAGTTGTAGGTACTAACACAGGTCAGATTAAAAGCGGAGCGCCTGCTAGGAGTGACAGGAACGCTAAGTACAACCAGTTGATAAGGATAGAGGAGGAGCTCGGGGATAAAGCAGAGTACCCTGGTATAGACTTCAGATAGATGCACCCATCATAAAAAAATAGTTTACATATTATCTCTACAGTAAAGATTTTATCATAATAGATGATGCAGAGTACTGGAGGATATGATAATTATGAATATATTAATAACTGATAAAGTAGAGGATGAGGTTATATCATCCTTTAAAAAAGCAGGATACGAGGTAACTTATAATGAGATGGATGCTCAGACGCTGCTAAGTGAGATATCCAAGTATGATGCGTTAATGGTTAGAAGTAGAACGAAGGTTACAGGGGATGTTATCAACGCTGGTGTAAAAGGTAAACTAAAGGTTATAGGGAGAGCAGGTGTAGGTGTTGACAATATAGATGTTAAAACCGCTTCAGAGAAGGGTGTAAAGGTTGTTAACGCGCCTACAGGATCAACAGTCAGTGTAGCTGAACTTACTATGGGTATGATGATAGCAGCATCCAGGTCTATACCGCAGGCTGACTCATCAATGAAACAGGGTAAATGGGAGAAAAAAACATTCAAAGGAGTAGAGTTATCAGGTAAAACATTAGGGGTTATAGGTATAGGGCGTATAGGTTTAGAGGTTGCTAACAGAGCTTTAGCGTTCAACATGCGGGTTATAGCTTTTGATAAGTATGTAACTAAGAGTCCTTCACCAAGGAGAGTTAAAATGGTTTCGCTTGATAGATTATTATGTGAGTCTGATTACATCACACTCCATATACCTTTCATTAAGGAGGAGGGGGCTATCCTAATGGAAAACGAGTTTGAGAGGATGAAGAGTAATGTTATAATTATAAACTGTGCTAGAGGTGGTGTTGTAGATGAAAAAGCCTTGTTAAAGTATCTAAATAACGGTAAAGTCTACGCTGCTGCTCTTGATGTATACGAGGTTGAACCACCAGTATTCAAGGATCTTATTAACCATCCGCGTGTTATATGCACGCCTCATATAGGAGCATCAACTAAGGAGGCTCAGTTGAAAGCAGGTATGATATGCGTAGAGCAGATAATCAAAGCTTTAAAAGAAGAGAAACCTGAGTACTGGGTGAACAAGGAACTACTTGAGAGACAAGTAGCATGAGATAGAATTGTTAGAGTAAAAAATAATATGAATAACCTAGATGGGATCATAGAAAAGATCGAACGTTACATAAACACTAAAGAGAAGGTTAGAGAAGAGGCTATACGTATCTCACGTGATATAACAATAACATGTCGACGTGTTATACAACTCATTAACCGTAGAGTATACAAAGATGTTGAAGGATTACTAAAAGAGACTAACAGATTAGTGGATGAGCTGAATAAGTTAACAATTCATCACCCTGATATACTATACACTGGTTTCATTGAGAATGCAGGGCAGGAATACGCTGAGGCTTCATGCTTATACGCTATCATCAATGATAGGGATCTACCTGACCCTGACGAGCTTGGTGTACCTTACACGTCTTATCTACTGGGTTTATGTGACGTTGTAGGTGAGCTACGTAGATTAATACTAGATGATATCCTAAGAGGGGATTACAGTAAAGTGGATAAACACCTTGACTGTATGGATAGTATATACGAGGCTATAATGAGGTTTGATCATCCATCAGGTTTAATACCTATCAGAAGGAAGCAGGATGCAGCTCGTGCTCTGATAGAGAGGACACGAGGGGATCTAGTTGTCGTGAACTGCGAGAGAGGGATAATAGATAAAACCAATGAGTTCTACGCTCTACTAGATAAAATAAAAAGGAATAAACTGGATCAAAAGGATAAAGATGAGAATAATATAGATGTAGATAAGATATGGTAAATAAAGGGTAACAACCTGTTTTTTTATTTACGAAACATTTATAACAACCCTTTATATACTCTAAGGGAGGGAGATTATTCTAAAATGAATGAGGTTAACATTGAGAATATTATAGCATCTACGTTGATCGCTTCCTCACTTGATCTAGAGGCTGCATCTAAGGCTTTACCTGGCTCTGTCTACAACAAGGAGGATGCACATGTGCTAAGGTACCATATGAGTAAACCAAATATCGCTGTACTATTATTCAAAGATGGCGGTGCTTTCCTTCTAGGTGGTAGATCAATAGCTGAGTATGAAAACGCTGTTAACATAGTAAGGAGTACTCTTAGTATCAACGGCGTAAAGATCAATGAGAAATCAGATATAAACATCTACAAGGTTGTAGGATCCAGGGATTTGAATAAAAAGATAAACATTAGCTACGCTGCTAAGAAGCTTAAAAAAGATAAAAACGATGTATCTTATAACCCTGATGAATTCCCTGGTATTATATATAGATTAAATGATCCTAACACTGTTATATTCCTCTTCGATTCAGGAAGAATGATAGGTATGGGTAATAGTACAGGGGACGTCGCTGTTGCTTTTGATCACATAAAAGATAGATTATCATATTTGAAAATAATATAAAAATAAAAAATAATAATAGTAGGAGGAAGATATATATGCCGGAGGTAATAGTAGAAAATATAGTAGCGTCTACATCCTTCTCTGATAAACTGGATTTAGACGTTATAGCTCAATCATTAGAGGAAGCTGAGTACGAGCCTGAACAGTTCCCAGGTTTAGTATACCGACTTGATGAACCTAAAACAGCTACTTTACTTTTTAGAAGCGGGAAGGCTAACTGCACTGGTGCTAAGAATATTAAAGATGTGCAGACCACTATAAGGATTATAGCTGATAAGTTAAAGAAGCTAGGTGTACACGTGTATGACAACCCAGAGATAGTCATACAGAATATAGTAGCGATATCTGACCTAGGTGGAGAGTTGAATCTAAATGAGGTAGCTATGGCTCTGGGTTTAGAGAACGTAGAGTATGAACCTGAGCAGTTCCCTGGTTTAGTGTATCGTATAAGAGACCCAAGGGTTGCTATGCTACTTTTCGGTTCAGGTAAGATCGTCTGCACTGGCGCTCGTAAGATAGAGGATGTATCATTAGCTGTTGAGAAGCTATCACAAGAGTTAACATCTTTAGGTTTAATACATAAATAAGATAAGTAGAATAATGATTCATCGTTGTTGCAAATACCGGATCTGCATCATCCTATCCTCATTCTAGTCTCCTCTTCTTTTTTGATTCACCTCTACTATTCTTTGTTTAAAATTCAAGTAAATTCATGTGTTAAAGATATATAATTATGAAGGAGGGTTGGAAACAGTTATGATGGATGAAGCCTCATTGAAAACTAGTGGTTTAACCTGCCCTAACTGCGGTAGCGGGAAGATCAAGATTATAAGAGGTGAGATATCAAGTACAGGTAGCGTGCAGGAATGCTCATGCTGTATCTGCCAGCATGGTTTCATCGTGTCAACTTGTTTAACTAAAAAAAAGCAGGATGATGAATCCATGCAGGATGAAGTAGTCATGGATGCTATGAAGGCTTTACTCACCAGGAGGAGTATAAGACGTTTCAAATCAGATAAGATAAAAAACAGTGATATAAGAGATATACTAGAAGCTGGTATGAATGCACCATCAGCTGGTAACGAGCAGCCATGGCATTTCATCGTCATAGACGACCCTTTTATACTAAAAGAGATACCCTCATTCCATAAGCATGCTGAGATGCTTAAAGAAGCACCACTCGCTATACTAGTATGCGGTGATATGGATTTGGTTAAACATGGCGATATGTGGATTCAGGATTGCTCAGCTGCAACTGAGAATATACTACTAGCTATACATAGTAAACACCTTGGTGGCGTATGGCTAGGTGTATACCCTAGGGAGGATCGTGTAAATGGTTTAAAGAATCTGCTTAAGCTACCTGATAACATAGTACCATTCTCCCTAGTAGCAGCTGGATACCCTGCTGAGCGAAAAACATACAAGAGTAGATACGATGAGTCAAGGGTTCATTATAATAAATGGTGAAAGAGTAATGACTAAATCCTTGTTAAACAACGAAGTTAAAACAAGATCAAGAAGGAGGATTCCATCACTGAGAGACTCAGCTTTAATAGTTATAGATATGCAGTGTTTCTTCTGCGACCCGGAATCACATGCTTATATAAAAGACACGGATCGTATAATAAAAAAAATACACGCTCTGATAGAATCATACAGGGCGGAGGGGTTACCTGTAATCTACACGAGACACGCTCTGCTAAGAGACGAGCCTACAGGTGCTATGGGTAGATGGTGGCGTGATACAGTATACGATGATGAAGAGCGATCAATGATAGATGAACGTTTAAAACCCTTACCTCAGGATATTGTTATACGTAAGACTCGTTACAGCGCATTCTACAACACTAACCTAAAGGAGGTGCTGCATAGTTTAAATGTTAAAAAAGTGGTTATAACAGGAGTGTTAACGCATCTATGCTGCGAGTCCACCGCTAGGGACGCGTTCATGAGGGATTTCGACGTGTTCTTCGTTGTTGACGCAACCGCTTCTGATGATGAGAAGCTCCATAATGCTAGTCTCCTCACATTATCAGATGGTTTCGCTACTTTGATAAGAACAGACGAGGTTTTAGAATGCATAAAAAAAACATGGAAGTGACAATCATCGGCGCTGGTCCAGCTGGCGTAAGCGCAGGTGTCTACCTACAGAGAGCGGGTTTTAACCCTGTTATAGTGGAGAGAGATGAAATCGGAGGGCTTATAAGGAATGCGTGTTTAGTTGAGAATTACCCTGGTCTTCCTCCTGGTGGTGTTAGAGGATCTGACCTCGCATTGTTATTCAAGGATCAGTTGAAACATCTAGGTGTAAATGTGATTAAAAACACTGTGCATCGTATAGATTATCAAGATGATGGTTTCTTAATCAGAATGAAGGATGATGTCATCGTGTCACATGTGGTTATAGTCGCTTCAGGTACTAAACCTAGGAAAAACATGTTCAATGTTTCATCAATATTAGAAGGAGACAGGTTATTCTATGATCTCATCTCTTTTAATAGGGGTAAACCTGAAAGAGTCATTGTTATAGGTGGTGGTGATGTAGCTTTTGATTACGCTTTAACACTCCTAGGAGAAGGATGCGTAGTTGACGTGTTATGCAGATCAGAGCCTAGATGCTTACCGTTACTTAGATCACGTGTTAGCGTTAAAGGAGGACGAGTCCATTCTAATTGCATCATAGATCGCATTAAGAAGCAGGGTGATAGAGTCGTAGTAGAGTATAAACAAGACGGTGAGGAATGCTCATTGACTGCTAATTACGTACTAGTAGCCTCAGGTAGAGAACCTGAGGTGGGTTTCCTATCAGAGTCATTGAAAAAGGCTTATGAATCCTGCAGGGATAAAGAGTGTATAGTCTCATCTATACCTGGTTTGTACTTCACTGGTGATGTTATAAGAGGTAGATACAGGCAGGTGGGTATAGCTGTCGGTGATGGTTTACACGCTGCTATGCTAGCAGAGGAATTCATTAGAAACGATAAAAATGAAGGAGATGTGTACTAAGGGATGAGGGTCATAGCTGAGTATGGTCGTGATGATCTAGCTAAAGTCTACGTAGCTAGGATCAGGGATGATACTAGTAGTAATGATGATTATTATATAGAGTTCGTTGAGTCAGTGCAACCTCCTCTAAGCAGAGAGAGGAAATGGGTGTTGATAGTCTCATCTATGATAGGATGCCCTGTTAAATGCTTGATGTGTGACGCTGGAGGCGACTTCAAGGGTTTATTAACAACTGATGAGATAATATCACAGGTTACATACATGGTGAATAAGAGGTACCCTGATGGTAAACCATTAACTAAGAAGTTTAAGATTCAGTTCGCGCGTATGGGTGAACCATCATTCAACCCTGCTGTACTCGATGCTCTAAGGGTTTTACCATCCATGTATGATTCATCTATACTTCATGCGTCACTCTCAACGGTTGCTCCAGCAGGTAGGGTTAGTAGATTGTTCTTCAATGAACTAGTCAAGGTTAAAGAGAAGTACTACAAGGATGGTCGTTTCCAGTTGCAGTTCTCTATACATACAACAGATGAAGTGAAACGCGATGAGCTTATACCTGTGAAGAGATGGTCATTCAAAGAGATAGCAGCTTATGGTGAGTGTTTCTCTAACCCAGAGGATGGGGATTTAAAAGTGACTTTGAATTTCGCTCCGATACGTGGCTATAATATTGATACAAGGATCCTACGTGATTACTTCAACCCTGATTATTTCATAATAAAGCTGACGCCTGTGAACCCTACGATCAGGGCTCATGAGTATTCTTTATCCTCTTATATAGACCCGTATGATCCTTACTCGTCTAACACCCTTATTGAGGATTTCAAGAGATATGGTTACGAGGTTATACTAAGCATAGGTGAAGTCGAGGAGAATCAAATAGGTAGTAACTGCGGTCAGTTCATAAAAAGAGTGGTTAACACAGGTGAAGCACCTGAAGGGAGCTACAACCTTAAACGTTACCTTAACTAGTTCACTGATGAGAAAAAAATCTTCCTATGTTTTTCTAGTCAAAACCGTATTTTTTAACGAATAAGGTTTTCGCTATCTGCACGGTTAAAAGATAAGACATTACTATTATTATTAACACTGGGTAGTAGCTAACTGGTGGAGTCACGAATCTTAAAGCATCAGCTATAGGTGAAAACGGTAGTATTAAACCCACTGTTACTATCAGTAATGATGTTAACACCAGGAATCTACTTGGTTTACTCTCTATGAATGGTTTTTTACCTGTGCGTATAATGTGTATAACCAGGGTTTGAGTGCATAGTGACTCTAAAAACCAGCATGTGGTGAATAAAGGCTGCTCAGCTTTGAATACGAATAGCAAGACAGCGAATGTTACAAAGTCGAATACAGAGCTGATTGGTCCTAGTATGATCATGAAGTGTTTTATCGTGTCTATCTGCCATCTACGAGGCTTCTCTATGTACTCCTCATCAACCTTATCAGTGGGTATAGCTATCTGTGATGCATCGTAGAGGAAGTTATTCATCAGTATCTGTATCGGTAGCATAGGTAGGAACGGTAGGAATAAGCTAGCACCTGTCATGCTGATCATGTTACCCAGGTTAGAGCTTGACCCCATCTTAATGTACTTCACTATGTTACCGAATGTTCTACGTCCCTCTACAACGCCGTCTCCTACAACTAATAAGCTTTTCTTCTGTAGTATTATATCAGCTGATTCTTTAGCTATGTCAGCAGCGTTGTCAACTGATATACCTACATCAGCTGCTTTGAGAGCTGGTGCATCATTTATCCCGTCACCTAGGTAGCCTACTATGTGACCGTTGGATTGTAATGCTTTGATTACACGTTCTTTCTGTGATGGTGATAATCTTACGAAGACTGTTGTTGCCCCAGCGACTTCTCTTAGCTCTTCATCTGTTAGTTTATCTATCATCTCCCCGGTGTATACATCCTTGATGTCGAGACCAACTAAGCTGCATATCTTCTTTGTAACGTACTCGTTATCACCTGTTAGAACTTTTAGTTCTATACCTAGTTTTTTCAATGTATCTATGGTTTTCTTAGCTGTGGGTTTAGGTGGATCCAGGAATGCAACGTATCCTTTCAGTATGAGTTCTTTTTCGTCATCACGTGTATAAGTGTTTTTTTTATCAGGTATATCCTTATAAGCAACTGCTAAAACACGGAAACCTTGAAGACTCAGAGCGTCGTATTCACTTTTTAAATAATCTATGATATCAGGGGTCATATCATGTATAACACTGTTGAGCTCGTACTTTGAGCATCTGTTGAATATCTCCTCAGGTGCACCTTTAGATATAAGCCTGTGGTGGTTATTAACTGATACGATTACTGACATGATCTTCCTTGAGAAGTCAAATGGTATCTCATCTACTTTCGCGTACTGTTTAACTGTTAGTTTCTCATGTTTCAGTATAGCCCTATCTAAAAGGTTTTTTAAACCAGTTTGATAGAAGCTGTTTATATACGCTAGTTTCAGTACCTCTTCGTTATCCTTACCGGTGACGTCGCAGTGTTTCTCTAGTATTATCTTATCCATGGTTAATGTACCTGTCTTATCTGTGCAGAGTATATCCATCGCGCCGAAATTCTGGATTGAATTAAGGCGTTTCACGATAGCTTGTTTCTTAGCCATCATTATAGCGCCTTTAGATAGATTTATAGTTACAATCATGGGTAGCATTTCAGGTGTTAAACCCACTGCGACTGCTAATGAGAACAATAACGCTTCGATCACATCCCCTCTTATAATAGCGTTAATGGTGAATATTACTAGTACTAGTATAAGCATGAATCTGATCATTAACCATGTGAATGATTTTATCCCTTTATCGAAACCAGTTTCAACGTGTCTACTTATGACTCTGCGTGATAGTTCACCGAACTGTGTTGAAAGACCTGTTTTGATAACCAACCCTAAAGCTGTACCACTGACAACGCTTGTACCCATGAACGCTATATTGGTTAAATCAGATGGGTGTGATCCTTTAGGTTTTATAGGATCAGCGGTTTTCTCAGAGGGGTACGACTCCCCGGTTAATGAGGCTTGATTAACGAAGAGATCTTTACATGATATAATCCTTAGATCAGCTGGTATCATATCGCCACCGTATAAGTCAACTATATCACCTGGTACGATCTCTCTTATCTTCACCTCTTTTTGTTTACCGTTTCTTATAACCGTGATGGTTGTACGAACCATCTCCCTTAGCTTCTCTGCTTCTCTCCCTGCTTTATACTCTTGTATGAATGATAAGAATACACTGATCACAGCCATTAGTGTTACTATGAGAGCATTTACAACCTCATTGAAGTATAATGAGAAAAGAGCTATTATGAGCAGCACAATGACTAACGGGTTAGTGAATCTTGATATGATCTGAATTAGTACTGTTCGTTTTTTCCTCTTCGCTATCTCATTGTAACCGTACTCCTCTAACCGTCTCTGCGCCTCCTCGTTAGATAAACCATTATAAGATGTTCTGAGTTTTTCAAACAATGCTTCTACATCAGCTGACGCGTAATACTCAATATCATTAGTGTTTTGTCTCTGGTTAAATGTGATAAAGTTTTTACTGTTAGAAGAGTGACTACTGAGAATACCAGCTGACATGATAGGTTACCACCGTCTTTAACCTTTTCTCCTAAGGAAAAAATATTATTTAGAGAGAAACAGTATTATTATTTATTACAGTTACTATTTATTTTACAGGGTGTGCTAACAAGAAAAGACTTTTGTACAAATACGGTAAAAGATAACTGTATTTTAATTATATGAGCTATTATGACGAGGTTTACGCGGGTTAAAAGTTTTAGTTCATCGTTGGTTTTATAAACCAGTTATATATTATATATTGAATTGGGGGAGTCTGGATAAGGCTTCGAGGGGCATCCCATCCCAAATTCCTTTTTTTCCAGACTCTTCCAAAAATAGGGTTTAGAGGAGCCTTTTTTACAAGTTTAAAAAAAAATCAGATAGGGGAGTTTGTGTCTCACACTGGTTTTTTTTATTGTTCAGGTTGCGTCATCCTGTTTTTCCCAGTATTATTTTATTTGATTATTCCAAGTGGTAGAGGTGAATTATGCGGGCGCCGGGATTTGAACCCGGGTTGTAAGCTTGGCAAGCTTAAGTGATACCAGACTACACCACACCCGCTTCACGGTTGGATGGTTAGAGAACAAGAAGCATTGACCACTTAAAAAGGATTACGATTCTATTCAGTCAGTACGAACAGGTTTTATACATAGGATTGAACAAGTCGCTTTCTTTATAACAACTTATATAAATTATAAATTTAATATATTAATTAAGGGAAGTATGGTCATGGAACATGGTTATAGGTTTAAACCCTTATCTGCACTATTGTTTATGATCATGTTTTTTTTATGCATTAGTAATATTATAGCAGGTGTACTCGTTGATAAAGTATCCGATGCTGGGTCATCCACGTGTAATCCATCTGGAGAGTATAACGCTATTAGTACGTATAATCATAATAAACCTGATCAGGGTTTTCTTGATGGTTCTTTTGTGTTTAAACCTGAGGATATAACATTAAGTGATGATGGTTTCCACGGGTCTGATAGTCTCTTTTATACTGAATGGTGGTATTTTGATGCTACCCTTAATAGTAACTACAGTATACAGATGATTATTAACGCGTTTGGTTTATTTAACAGTAACCTCGTTTTAGTTAAACTCAATCTCTATAGGTATGGTGATTTAATTATCAGCCGTGAGAAGGTTTACTTATCTAGGTTTTTCTCAGCATCCTCTGATGAGCCTAGGGTGCTGCTTGACGGTGAAGAGGCTATGAGGGGTTATATTGCTGATGGAGTATGGGTGTATAATGTTAACATCTCTATTGATGATGTATCAGTATCATTAGTGTACACTGGTGTGAATAAAGGCTGGAAGGGGGCAGTGCTAGTTGGTGATTGGGTTGTAGCTCTACCTAAAGCGTACGTGTCAGGAGAGGTAGTTGTTGATGATACAGTGATTCATGTTGAAGGAGTAGGTTATCATGATCATAATTATGATTTAAACTGGCGTATGTTCCTGGTTTTCGGGTGGTACTGGGGTAAGATCCATACTAGTAACTACACGTTGACATGGTCTTATCAGATGAAGGATACAAGACTGGATAAAGCACCTTTATTAGTTATAAACCAGGGTGCAGAGGATTACATCAGCAT
>Ga0209162_1001461_pt1 | contig 23144 bp, 19 predicted proteins | sample YNPNPMetaG_FD_187121 | JGI IMG/M metagenome (GOLD analysis project Ga0209162, IMG submission 187121) | Anoxygenic and chlorotrophic microbial mat microbial communities from Yellowstone National Park, USA - YNP NP MetaG (SPAdes) (version 2) ...
GAACTCACTCAGTGCGTCATGCAAGCGGTGGAAGACGGGCAAAAAATCGTGGTGGGCAACCACAATCTTCACAGCGTCTACCTCTACCACCATAACCCGCGCTTTCGCGCCTTTTGTGATGCGGCTGCAATCATTCACGTGGACGGCATGTCCTTGGTCATGCTGGCCAAGATTCTGGGCGTCCCTCTGAGCGGCGCCCACCGCACCACCTACGTGGATTGGGTTTTTCCCCTCATGCGAGAAGCCGCCCGCAGGCACTATCGGGTCTTTCATGTGGGCGGCCGCCCCGGTGTGGGGGAAAAGGCTGCGGCGGTGCTGCGCGAGGCGGCTCCGGGATTGGACATTCAAACCCACCACGGCTATTTCGACGTCACGGGGCCTGATAATGACGCCGTGCTTCGCACCATCGCCCGCTATGGCCCCCATATCCTCATGGTCGGTATGGGCATGCCTCGGCAGGAATCCTGGATTATGGACAACTTTCATGCCCTGGATACCCACGTGATCCTCAATTCGGGGGCGTGTTTTGATTTTGTGGCCGGCGTGGTTCCCATGCCGCCCAGATGGCTCGGCCGCGTGGGCTTGGAATGGCTCTACCGGCTCATGAGTGAGCCGAAGCGCTTGTGGAAAAGGTATCTCGTGGAACCTTTCTACCTAACCGGGCTTGTGGCGGTGGAATTCACGACCCGTCGGATTCTGCGCCGGCCCCGCCATCGAGGATGAACCCCTATGAGTGAGGGACGCCTTCGCTCTTATGAACCTTTGCTCATCTCCACCCATCGGGTCGTGGACCCGCTGGTCGCTGCGCTCGTGTTTCTGGCCTTGAGTGTCTTTTACCGCACCTACCATGAACCGCTGTACCCGGCGGCGGCCAGTGTCATCTTTCTTCAAGGCTTCGGAATCTTCCACCTCGCCGGCATTTATCGGTCCTGGCGGGGCATTCCTTTGCGCCATGAGCTGTACCGCGTGCTCCTGGGCTGCCTGATCCTTTTCAGCAGTTCGCTCATCCTTGCCTACGCCCTTAAATTGAGCACCATTTACGAACGGGAAGTCGTCCTGTCCTGGATGATCCTCTTGCCCATCCTTTTGTGTTCCGAAAGAATGGTGTTGCGCACCATTGTGCGCCGGTTGCGCGCCAAGGGATGGAACCTGCGCAGCGCCGTCGTGGCGGGCCGGGGCCATCTGGCCGAGCATCTTATCGCCTGGTTTCGGGAAAACCCCTGGATCGGCGCCCAAATCGTCGGTTTTTTCGATGATAAGAGTGACGCTCCCTTGGACAGTCTTCCCTATCTGGGCCCGCTCATGGATCTGCCCCAGTACGTCAAGGAAAAGAACATTCATCAAGTGTACCTCGCCCTGCCCACCAAAGCTTATGAGAAGACGGAGTGGCTTGTGCGGGAACTGGCCGACACAACGGCTTCGGTCTTTGTGGTGCCGGACGTCTTTCTTTTGGATGTTTTCCTTGGCGGTCACATCATCCGACTGGACAATATGGCCTTCGTCGGCCTCTGGGATTCGCCGCATATCGGGGTCAACAACCTGCTCAAACGCACGGAAGACCTCATTCTGGGCAGCCTGGCGCTTCTCCTGGCCGCGCCTGTCATGGCCGTCATTGCCGTTCTGGTCAAAGTCACATCTCCCGGTCCGATCCTTTTCAAACAATGGCGCTACGGCTTAGACGGACAGCCCATCAAGGTATACAAGTTCCGAACCATGACCGTGTGCGAAGACGGCTATGCCTTTAAACAAGCCACGAAGGGAGACCCGCGCGTCACCCCTCTGGGCCGGTTCTTGCGCAAAACCTCTTTGGACGAACTGCCGCAACTCATCAACGTCATCCAAGGCCGCTTGTCCCTCGTCGGCCCCAGGCCTCACCCCGTGGCCTTGAACGAAGAATTTCGCAAGAAAGTCTTTGGCTACATGCTTCGCCACAAGGTGCGACCCGGTATCACCGGCCTGGCTCAAATCAAGGGGTGGCGGGGAGAAACGGATACCCTGGAAAAGATGCAAAAGCGGGTGGAATTCGACCTGGAATACTTGCGCTCCTGGTCTCTATGGCTCGATATCAAGATCCTCTTCCTGACCGTTTTTCAAGTCTGGAAAGGCGAAAACGCCTACTGAACCCCTCAAGCGAGTCCGGCCTTTCTTTTGATCCGAAGCAGGCCCGGGCTCTTATGAAAATACATGTGCGGCGAATCCACACCGTGGGCGCGAAACAGCGCTTCCACAGTATCGAACAGGACGGGCCGGTCGGGATACGTGAACGCCTTTTCCGCCTCTCGAAGGCGCTGCCAGACCGAAGCGGCTTCCGAATCGGCGGCGAAGACCTGTTCTTTGACGGCATCACAGTAAAAAAAGGCGCAGGAAATGGGCGGTACAGCCCACACGCACCCTTTCGGGCCCAGGTACACACAGCGGTCCGAACGGTACGGGCGAAGAAGCGCCTGGAAAATCCGATCCCGCTCTTCGGGGCTGGACACGAGATACGTGATCGCCTGGTCCGAAAAAAAGGTGAAGATGCTTTCGAAACCGCAGCAGGCGCTCAGACGCGTTTCGAAACATCGAGCCACGCACAGGGGGGCAAAAAATCTTTCGTGGAACGCGTGCAGTTTCCGGCGAAAAGCGATGTAGGGTTCCACGGCGGATCGCAAGGCGCCGATTTCAGCGTCTGGCATCTTTTCCACGGCCGCTTTTACGGCGGCAAAACTTTGCCATTGCTCCCGGTTGTATTCACGCATGGGGTTCGCTATCGTTGGAAAAAACGTTTCAGCTCCTTGAGGAGCCTTTGCCGAAGGAGGTGCCATCATGGCGTCCGATGTTTTAGTCACGTTGATCACCGTGGGCAATCCAGATCAGGCGTACCGCATCGCCAAAGCGGTGGTTGAGGAAAACCTGGGCGCCTGCGTGAACATCATCCCCGCCGTCCGATCCCTTTACCGATGGAAGGGGGAAATCTGCGACGATCCGGAATGCCTCCTCCTGGTCAAGACCACGCGCGACGTCTTCCCGCTTCTGGAAGCCCGCGTCAAGGCGCTGCACAGCTACGAAGTCCCTGAAATCATCGCCGTGCCGGTGGCATGCGGCTTCCAGCCATACCTGGATTGGGTGTTAGAAAACACGCACCCCCAAAAGCCTTGATCCCAACGGGAGCGCCTTCGCGCCCCGGGACTTCAACGCGTGCCCAAAATCCCCTTCAGCGCGGCCGGCAGATCCGCCGGTAGGGCTACGATTTTCGTGTTTTCCGACAAAGCCAAGCTCTTGACGGCGTCCACGTACCGTTCGCCGAGAATGAAAAGAAGCGGCAAGGGGTTGTCTTTGGCCGCTTCGATGACGAGCTGAATGGCCTTCTGGTTGGCTTGGGCAAGGACGATCTTGGCTTCTGCATCCCGCCGGGACGCTTCCAGGCGCCCTTCGGCCTGAAGAATCGCCGCCGTCTTTTCTCCTTCCGCGCGGGTTACCGTGGCGCGCCGTTGCCTTTCGGCCGCGGCCTGTTCCTCCATGGCCTGCTGCATGGTCCCCGACGGTGCGATATCCTGAATTTCCACGGTTTTCACCATGATGCCCCAATCGGCAATGTCGTCGGAAATGGCGGTTTTCAGTTTGGTTTTGATGAGCTCTCTGGAGGAGAGGGCGTCGTCCAAGTCCATCTCGCCGATAATGGAACGCAGGGACGTCTGGACCAGATTTTGGATGGCGAGGCGGTAGTCTTCGACACCGTAGACGGCTTTTTCCGGCGAGATGATGTTGATGTAGGCCACGGCGTTGGCTTTGATGACCGCATTGTCCCTGGTGATGACTTCTTGGGTGGGAATATCCAGCACCAGGTCTTTGGTAGGCACCTTATAGGCCACGCTATCCATGTAGGGAACGATCACGTTCAGGCCCGGGGAAAGGGTTCGGTGATATTTTCCCAGGCGTTGCACCACGTGCTTATACCCCTGGGGCACGATGCGGATGCCCATGACGATGGTGACCAGGACCAGCACAAAGAAAACGATGACGAGAATCAATCCGGGACTCATAAGCGCCTCCCTTGTTCACGCCTTGCGTTTGACAATCACGGTGTTTCCCGCCAGTTCGGTCACCACGGCACGGTCTCCCACCGCAAGCGGCCGCTCCCCCTCGGCGATGCAGAGCCATTCGTCTGAACCCAACAGAGGCGCAGGGAAGCGAATTTTTCCCCGATGCGCTTCCCGCGGCGGGTCAATGACCGTGCCCACAGCCCCCAGGATCGCTTCCCGGGCTTGCCCGGCTGTGGTCCGATCCGCCATGCGCGGCTTCACCCAAAGGAACCATACCGCGACCCACAAGGCAGATCCCAAGGCCCAGAGCAACATCTGGGTTGTCAGCGACAAAGGGTGCAGAAGCATGACGAGGCCTACGACCACGGCCGAAAGCCCGAACCAAATGATGACAAAGTTGGGCACGAAAATTTCCAGAATGGCCAAGATCATGCCGAAGGCGATCCACATCCAGTACTTCACCGAAAACCTCCCTTCCCCGAATCCTCGATGCCGTTCCGGCGCGTGTTTTTGGGCTAGCCTCCGGAGGGCAATGCGCGAAAGCCGTCCTTGGTAATAAGGGCGAACTGATACGGGGGGCCAACTTCCTCTTTGTACCAGGTCAGGGACTCCATGGCGGAACGGACTTCCTTGAGCACTTCCTCAGCCGAGGCGCCTCTTTGCGCCATCTGGCTTAACCGATATTCCAGGGCCATGCGCCGAGGCACCGTGAAGGCATGGAGTATCTCTTCCCCGTCCAGTTGAGGCCGCTTCTTCTTGGTCCAGACGAGATAGAGTTTGTAGGGGTTCTCAGGATCTTCCCCCGAAACCCCCGCCAGGATGAAATGGACATGATGCAGGGGATCCACAGGAACATCCCGGCATATTGCCCGCATGAATTCGTTGTAGCGGGAGGAGAGAAAAGCCAACCCCGCCGAATAAATCTCTTCGATGGTTTCCAGCTTTTCGTCGGCGATGAACCGGCTCAACGCTCGGGCCATCTCCACACCTTCCGGAGCCCCGCCGACCGCCACGGCTGCCCGCAGTCCCAGAGGAAACAGACGCTCCACGGTGAGGTGCACCTCACGGCCCTGGGCATCCAGGTCCACGGCCTTGGCATCCACCCCAAGAACGATCCCTTCCGTGCTTCGGCACGCGATGAGCTGCGACATAAGCTCCTCCATAAACGAATTTTTTTCTCCTGTTGCGACCGATGCCCTTTTACGCTACAAATGTGCAACTCTCGCAAGCCCTTTTCCTCACATCCACGGGGAGCCACTGAATGGGGGAAAAACGCCGCGCCTGCATTGCCGCCCTATGTTTCATTCTTACAATGCTTTCCGGAACCGCGGAAGGCCAAATCGTTCGAGTGTGCACCTATGATGGATTCCCTTTGACTTTTCGCGACGCTTCAGGCAAGTCCTCCGGCCTTTTCGTGGACATCGTGAATGAGATCGCCGGGAAAGAAAAGTGGTCGCTGGCGTACCGACACGATACATGGGAAAACTGCCTGAACGCTGCTCGGAACAACGATGTGGATCTTCTGGTGGCGATTGCCGATACCGAGGACCGGAGACGGTATGTTCGATTCAATCGTGAGACCGTTCTGGTGAACTGGGGTGTTCTTTTCACCTCAAGAGATTCGTCCATTAAAAGTATCATCGAATTGCAAGAGAAAAAGATCGCCGTGCTTCGGGGGGATGTATATGTTCGACCATTGTCCGATCTCCTGAACGGATTTGGCATTAAGGTGCACTACGTGGACGTTTCTTCTTATGACACCGTGATGTCCATGCTGGAAGCACATCAGGTGGACCTCGGCTTGGCCAACAGAATCTACGGTGCTTTTGCGCAAAGCCGCTACAGGGTGCAGAGCACCCCCATCGTCGTGCATCCAGTGGAGTTGAAATTCGCCGCTTCCATGGACGCCCCATCCATGCTGTGCGACGTCATCGACCGCCATCTAAAAGAATGGAAAGAGCAAGAAAATTCCTTTTTAAAGAAAGCTTTCTCTCGCTGGCTTCAATATCCTCTGGAAACTCCAAAGGAAGCAGCTTTTCGCCGGTATTTCTATGCGGCCTTAGGAGGAGCCTTCATTCTTGCCCTCCTTGCGATTCTCCTGCGAAAACAGGTGGGCCAAAAGGCACGTGTCATCCAAGAAGTTCACGGGCAGCTCACGGATGCCGAAACGCAACGTCAAGCGGCTGAGGCAGCCCTGGCGGAAGCGGAGGACTGGTATCGGGCGGTATTCCAAAAAGCTGATGATACCCTTTTCATCCTCGATGAAGCCGGAAAAATCTTGGAGTGCAATCCCGCGGCAACGCGGATGTTCCAGATCCGCTCGGATGACTTCTTTGGCCGCACGCCCATGGATTTTTCCCCGACCTTGCAGCCTGACGGCTCTTTTTCCCATGAGCGAGGACGCGTTCTTCTTGAGGCCGTCTTGGCCGGCTGCCCTCAGCGCTTCTGCTGGCAGCATAAAAAGGCCGACGGAGAAATTTTTGACGCCGAAGTGCAACTCAGCCTTTTGTTTCAAAAGGGGGAAGCCCGCATTCTCGCCTCCGTGAGGGATGTCTCCCACCAAAAAGCTTTAGAAACGGAACGCGAAAGACATCAAAAATATCTAGAAACTGTTCTCGACGGCATCCCCGTTGCTTTGTTTGTCATTGACCTGAAGGGGCACGTGGTTTTCTGGAACAGGATGTGTGAGACCATCACAGGCATATCCAAGCCCGCGGTTCTAGGCCGCCCTCTGGACCTCAAGCCCATTTTGGAAGGCAAAGATCTTCCTATCCCGGCCATGCTCCTTCTTCAAATGACCCCAGAAGAATTTCTCCAAAACCATCCCGAGTGGAAAGCGCAGCCTCTGCCCTTCCATTCCGAAGGAATTCAGCTCACCGGGAAAATCTGGGTGCACGGCGAAAAGCATTATATGAGTGTGGTCGCAGCACGTCTGCGCGACGTGAACGGGCACTTGTTGGGCGTCGTCCAGTGCGCTCGGGATATCACCCACGAAATCCAGATGCAAAAACAGCTTTTGCACTCCCAAAAAATGGAGGCCGTCGGAAAACTGTCCGGAGGCATCGCTCATGATTTCAACAACATTGTGACCATCATCTTGGGTTACTGCGACCTTATTCGAAAAAAGGCCGATCTGGATCCGATGATCCGGAGACGGGTTGATGAAATAGAAAAAACAGCCGAAAGGGCATCGAACCTCACGCGACAGCTTCTGGCTTTTAGTCGTAAGCAGATCATGCAGCCTGTCGCGTTGGATATCAATCGGCTCATTGAGAGCCTGGCGAAAATGCTCGAACGTCTCGTGGGCGAAGATATCCATATCCACCGACAGCTGGATGAGAACGTCTGGCCCATTTGGGCGGATCCGGTTTTTATCGAACAGATCCTCCTCAATCTGGTCGTCAACGCCCGTGACGCCATGCCTTCGGGTGGAAAGCTCACCATTCAAACGAGCAACCTGAGCCTCACAAAAAGCCGCGATGCGGGGCTTTTCACCATCTTGCCCGGAGAATACGTGTCTCTGCGTGTACGCGATACGGGGCACGGAATCGCCCCTGAAGTGCAACCTCGGATTTTTGAACCGTTTTTTACGACAAAACCCGAAGGGCGCGGGACAGGCCTGGGCCTTGCGACGGTCTATGGCGTCGTTAAACAATTAGGCGGATACATTCTTCTGGAAAGTGCGGTGGGGAAAGGCACAACTTTCGATATCCTTCTGCCTCGAACCTTTCAGAATCCTCAGGAAAAACAACAAGAACTGACCGAGATCACTCCCGTCGACGCAGGCGGAAGGCAAACGATTCTCGTCGTCGAAGACGAAGAGGCTCTGCGGGATATGATCCAAGAGGTTTTGAGCGGCAGCGGGTATGAAACGCTCACGGCTTCTTCGGGCGCGGAAGCCTTGGACAAAGTGCGCCACGTTCCAGACATTGACTTGGTCATTACGGATGTGGTCATGCCGGAAATGAACGGTGTGACACTGAACCGTGAAATCACGCGTTATGCAGCCCAAACGCCCGTCCTTTTCATATCCGGCTATGCCGATGAACAACTGGCCCATCGAGGAATCCTGTTGCCGGATGTGCGTTTTCTTGCCAAACCCTTCACGGCGGAACAACTGCTTCGGGTCGTCCGTGAGGTGCTTCAGCACAGGCTGCCGAAAGATTCCCACCGCGCATAAAAAAACCGAAGGCGGCGCCTTCGGTTTTTTTTCCGCAAATTGGTCGGGACGACTGGATTTGAACCAGCGACCTCTGCGTCCCGAACGCAGCGCTCTCCCAAACTGAGCCACGTCCCGGCCGACGGTCCTTTTAACAAAACCGGGCCCGCCTGTCTAGCTTTTTCCTGCCTCTGGTCCGGCCCCTCACGCGGTGTTATAAAGATAGGCTTGGAAATAACCCACGGCACGGCAAAAGGTGCGAGGAAGCCCCTGTGGACGAAACGACGCGCAACGACATGGATACTCATGGCGCTTCGGCGGTCCATCCCCCGAACGGCGAATGTGGTTTCAAAAGAGCGGACGCCAGCCCATTCGGTGCTGCCGACGCGGCGAGGTCGGCGGGAACGGAAACCTCAAGCGTTCACGTGGATCTTCGAAGCCTGCCCCATGAGCCGGGCGTGTACCTTTTCAAAGACGCGGACGGGCACGTTCTCTATGTGGGCAAGGCCCGTGATCTTCAAAAACGCGTCGCCAGCTATTTTCGCCACGACGACGCTCTGCCCCTGAAGACACGAGCGCTCCTCAAAAACGCCTTTCACCTGGAATTCGTCGTCACCACCAACGAAAAGGAAGCGCTCCTTCTGGAATCCAGCCTCATCAAACGGCACCGGCCTCGATACAACGTGGTGCTGCGCGACGATAAAAACTACCCGGCCTTGAGGCTGGATCCTCGAGAACCCTATCCGCGATTGTCGGTGGTTCGTCGATTTGAAAACGACGGCGCCCTCTATTTCGGCCCCTATCATGCCGCCCATGCGCTTCGGGAAACCTTGAAAATCCTTCACCGGGTCTTTCCCCTGCGTCTGTGCCGATCGCCCCGGCTTGTGCCGCGCGAAAGACCCTGCCTGAACTATTCCCTGGGCCGATGCCTCGGAGCCTGTGCGGGTAAGGTCACCCAGGAGGAATACCGCCGCGTGGTGGATGAGGTCGTCTTGTTTCTTCAGGGAAAAACCCAAAAACTCCAGGCCCTTCTGAAACAAAGGATGCAGGAGGCGGCGCAGGCTCTGGAATATGAAAAGGCGGCCTTTTATCGCGATCGGCTCCAGTCTATCGACGAAGTCCAAGAATCCCAGAACATCGTGTCCAGCCGTTTCCAGGACCAGGACGTGGTCGGCTTCGTCCAAGCGGACGACCTCTGGACCGTGGTGATGCTCTTTGTGCGCCACGGTGCCGTCGTCGGGCAAAGGACTTACCATCTTCAGGACATTTCAGGCCAGCCTCCCGATGTTCTTGCGTCGTTTCTCAGCCAGTTTTACGCCCATGGACGAATGATTCCCGACGAAGTCCTTCTTCCCGTGGCTGTGGAAGGCCAGGAAGCCTTGGAAGAGTGGCTTTCCGAATCCCGGGGAAAACGCATGAGGCTCTGGACGGCCCAGCGGGGCAGCCGGCGGGCCTTGCTCGACTTGGCGGCGAAAAACGCACTGGAACAGCACCGGAGCTTCCTGCAGCGAAACGAGACACCCCTGAAGGTGCTGGAGGACATTCGGGACATATTCCAGCTGCCCCGGGTGCCGAGGCACATCGTGTGCGTGGATATCTCCAACGTCCACGGCCGTCACGCCGTAGGATCGGCCGTGACCTTCGTGGACGGACGCCCTCGATCGTCTCTGTATCGGCGTTTTGTCATTCGAACGGTTGCCGAACCTGACGATCCCGCCATGATGGCCGAAACCGTGGAGCGCCTTCTGGACGGACGGCGTCGACTGGCCGAAACGGCCGATTTGCTCATTCTGGACGGTGGCAAGAGCCAGCTCAACCGCATTCGGCATCTTCTGGATGCGAGAGGCCTTCGGGAACGTCTACCCGTTCTGGCCTTGGCCAAGGAAAAGGAGAAGGACGTGGGGCCGGAAGGACGGGGCTTTTACGAAAAGGTCTACGTGCCCGGCCGAAAAAACCCGGTGTTTCTCGCGCGCCATCCGGAGGTGCTCCATTTCTTTCAGAGGGTGCGCGACGAGGCGCACCGATTTGCTATCAGCGGCTACAAGCACCGCCACAGAAAGGAACTGCTGGCTTCCGAATTGGACGCTGTGCCCGGACTCGGCCGTAAGCGCAAACAGGTTCTCCTTGCTCATTTTAAGGACCTGGACAGCCTGCGCAGAGCGACCGTGGCGGATCTCACCCGGGTTCCCGGCATTCCCGAGCGGCTCGCCCAGAACATTGTGCGCCATTTTAACCCTGAAAGTCCCTAAAATCCCAACCTGGAGAAACCCGTCTTGATGGAGGTTGGGGGGCAGGTATTGGGGTGAGCGCAACGAACCCCAACACCCAACAAGCCCAACCGCAGGTTTCCCGCGTGAGGGAAAGGCCTCCATTTTCTCGGTGGCCAATCGGAACCCGTGATGGGAGCTCCGGCATCCCAGGCGGGGCCAAACATGGGGCAAGGCCCCCGGTAAGGATGCTGCGCCCCTTCAGGGCTGATGGGCGAGGGTATGACCCGCCCCCAGGGCTTCGCCCTGGGCTGGAATCCCGTGCCCCTTCGGGGCGATACCGCCATGGGACGTGCCGGGCGTCCACGTGCAGGCCGCTGTGGTGTGGGTGTTGGGCTGAGCGCAACGAACCCCAACGCTTCTCCTGCCCCCTCGACCCTGCGCCTCACCACGGCACCAGCGCTGGCGCTCACGACGCTTCGGGATCTTCCGGGATGAGCCGCAGAAGCTTTTCTCCTATCGCCCGCAGTTCCTTATCGGGAAGGGAAGCAAGGAGCTCTTTTTCGGCCTCGGTGAGCTTTCTCAAAGGGGGGCGCCGATTTTTTTTCCGGACCTTCTTGGGAACAAGCTTTTGTAGTTTTCGATAATTGGCGTCCAAATCTTCAAAGGCCTCGTCGATTTCGCCCACACGAATGCGGATTTCTTCGATGACTTGACGGCCCCACAGAGCGTTGATGCGCTCCATGAGGGCTTCCTTATGCATCTCCAAATGGTGTTTCCAGACGCTGTCCCGAGCGATAATGACCAGGCACCCGTTCTTGAGGGATCGAGGAAGGCAATGGCGCGCCACGGATTCCCCGACCAGCTCCTTCCAGTCCCCAAGGGGTCTGGATGCAAAGGACGGATGCTGGGCGAGCACGTCTTTGATGAACTGCCCGACGGCCACCGCCTGCCCTTGGGCGGCCTTGTCCCGCGAATCCTTTTGCATGCTTGCAAAGCTCCCGTGCCTATGCTATGGCTGAGCCGCTTTCTTCAAGCCCCCGTAGCTCAGGAGGATAGAGCACAGGATTCCTAATCCTGGTGCCGCAGGTTCGAATCCTGCCGGGGGCACCAGCTCCTATCGAGCCGCTTCGTGCTCTTCCAGGGGAAGCCAGATGGTGAATTCCGTTCCTTTTCCCACCTGACTCTGCACGCGAATCACGCCCCCGTGGCGGGCCACGATCCCATAAGCTACCGCCAGTCCCAGCCCGGTCCCCTTGCCCACTTCCTTGGTGGAAAAGAAAGGCTCGAAGATCTTTTCCAGGTTTTCCGGAGGAACCCCGCAGCCGGTATCCTTCACGCTGAGTTCCACGCCAAGGCGCTTAACCCCTTCGCGGCTCATGGACAAGGCCACACGGCTCGAAACCGTGATGGAGCCGCCCACATCCGTGGCATCGAGCGCATTGATGAGAAGATTCAGCAGGACGCTCTTGACCTGCTGCACGTCCATGGACACCGGCGGAATCCCTTCCCCCGGTTCGAATCGCAGGGCGACTCCTTTGATAGCCGCCTGATTTTCCACCAGGGGCAAAGTGTCCAGCACCACCCGGTTGATGTCCGTCGGTTCCATGCTCAAGGACGTCTGTCGGGAAAAATCCAGCAGGCTTTTCACGATGCGACGCACTCTTTCCGTGGCGTCCACAATGACCGTGAGCATTTCCCGGGCTTCGTCGTCCAAATCGTCCCGCTGCAAGAGGAGGTGACCGCAGGTAAGCACCCCGGTCAGGGGATTGTTCACTTCGTGGGCCACCCCGGCCGCCAGCCGCCCGATGCTGCTCAATTTCTGGGCCATCACCAGCTTGCTTTCGGTTTCCAGCTTTTGCCGCGTCTCCCGATCGCGGATGGCCTTCAGCATGCTCCCAAACGCCCTTTGAACGACGCCGATTTCGCCCTTTTCCAGAGGCCCCAGATCAGGGTGCAGGTTCCCTTTGGACACTTCCGCCGCCGCATCGCTCAGGCGGGAAATGGGCGCAATGATCTTCCATTCCAGGAAATACCCCAACCCGATGGCCACGCTCATCCCCATGACGCTCAGGGCGGCAAACAGCAGGATGGCTTTGTTACGCACTCCCGCATAAGGTTTTTCAAGAACCCCGACGTAGAGCATCCCCACGGGGCGGCCGTCCAAATCCGTGATGGGTTCATAACAGGTGATGTACCAATCGTTTACCACAAAGGCGCGGTCGTTCCAGCGTTTTCCCTGTTCAAGGACCTGGCGGGCCACGGCCGGGGAAACCTTCGTTCCCAGGGCCCTTTGGCCGTTTTCTTCCAGAACGTTCGTGGCGATGCGCACGTCCCCAAGAAAGAGCGTCACCGTCCCCAGGTTCCAGCCGTCATGTTCGGTCCCGCGAAACAGGCTTTCCCGAATGCCGTCAACGAGGGCCGACGCCCCATTTAAGACTTTGATTCCGAAAAGAGCCGCCGGCGCGGTCGCTGCACCGTCCAGGGGAACCGCCGCAGTCAGGGTCATGGCCTCATCCAGGAACCGATGGGACGACGCCTCAGCTGGAATGGGTTTGAGGGGCAGCCGAGCCCTTTCGGACAGAGCCGGATCCATGAGGGCTAATTCGGACAGGGGAAGCACCATGGTTCCGCGGACGGGCTGATGAAACTTCAGGGCTTTTTCCACGGAAGGCAAAATCTTCTCGGCAGCCCGAAGACTCTGCGGAAGCCCGGAGGAGAGCGCCCAGATCCGTCCGGAGGCGTCGGCCAAGCCCACCAGGTCGAACGGACCGCTTTCGGCGATGGACCGCAGGGCCCGGCCAAGGCCTTCCGCGCCCGAGTCCTCAAAGATTCGAGAAAAGGTGGTCCCTTTGGCCGCCACGCGAAGGGCCAGCGCCATCTTTTCCGCGTGATCTTCGTAGATTTGGCGTGCCGCATTGAGATCCTGAGTGACGCGGATCTTGGCTTCCCGAAGGAAGGTGTTGTAGAGGACGCCGCCTCCCACCAAGAGCGGCACGCCGCCTGTCAGAAACGAAAAAAGGAGGAAGGTGGCGATCAGCTTGATGCGCGTGGACCCTAGGGCAGGAAAAATTTTGGAAAAGGAAACCATGCGAGCCCTCGCCGCGGGAAGAGAGCCTCGTCGAGCCCTGACGAAAGCGGCCTTTTGCCCTGAAGCACGCTTGAACAATAGCGCCGTTCTGCTATCATCCGCAATCAAAACTCGGTCCGAACACGTGGATGTCTAGAAATAAGGAGCTTGCATGACCCCCGGCCCCGTGGCGCTCAAGGCTGTCATTTTCGATTTCGACGGCGTCATCGTGGATTCCGAACCCTTGCACTACCAGGCCTTTTGTGACGTCTTGGAACCCCTAGGGTTGGCTCATTCTTACGATGTCTATGTGGCCCGCTACATCGGCTTCGACGACCGGGACGCCCTCCGCGCCATTTTCCGGGACGCCGGACGCCCTCTGAATGCCGACGCGTTCGCGCGGCTGCTTCGGGCCAAAGAAGAGGCCTTCCAAAAAATCGTGGCACGGGGTGTGGTGCCCTTTGCCGGCGCGAAAGAACTCGTGGAGGAACTCCGTCGGGCCGGTCTTCCCTTGGCCATCGCCTCGGGGGCCAAGGGCGAGGAAATCCGCCTGATCCTTCAAGGCCTAGGGCTGCTCGACGCCTTTTGCGCCATTGTGTCGGCGGACGATGTGGCGGCAGGCAAACCCCACCCGGAAACGTATCAACGCGCCCTCGAGGCGCTGATTTCCCGATACCCCGCCCTGGGCTCGGATCCCGCATCGGACGGATCTTCCCCTCAGGGCGTCGCCGTCATCGAAGACACCCCCACGGGAATCCAGGCCGCGCGCAGCGCAGGTCTTTTTGTGGTGGGCGTCGCGCATACGTACCCCCTCTCCGAGTTGCATCAAGCGCATTGGGCTGTCCCGCGTATCGCGGATCTCAGTGTGGAGCGGCTTCGCGAGGCCCTTCGGCGCCACAAACCTTAGGCATGTTTTCCCGTTCCCCGCAAAACGCAAGAAAGGTGCACGCCATGTTGCTTGTCCCCCCTTCGGAAATTGCCCAACGCGTCGTAACCTTCCAGGGCCTTCTTCAAACCCACCAGGTGGATGCGGCCCTCATCCGCCAAAACACGGACCTCTACTATTTTTCGGGCACCGTTCAAGACGGCTGGCTTCTCATTCCGGCCTCCGGCCCCCCCTTTTTCGCCGTGCGCCGCGACGTGTCTCGCGCCGAACAGCAGTCTCCTCTGAGGCCCGTGCTTCGCCTGGAAAGCCTCAAACAGCTGCCCGCCCTGCTCGACGAGGCCACGGGGCGGGCATCGCCCCGCACCTTGGGCATGGAACTGGACGTGCTGCCCACGAACACGTTTTTTTTCTTTGATGAAAAGCTTTTCCCCAAAGACCGCATTGTGGACGTGAGCGGCCTCATTCGTCAGGTGCGCATGGTCAAGTCTTCGTGGGAGCTGGAGATGATGCGCGGTGCCGCCGCCATTTCCCATGCCGTCGCTCAAGCGGTTCCCCACATTCTCCGGGAAGGTCTTCGGGAATGGGACCTTTTAGCGGAACTGGAAAAAACGGCTCGACAAGCGGGCCACCTGGGATTCGCTCGAGTGCGCGGCTTCAATCTGGAAATCTATTTCGGGCATGTGCTTTCGGGGCCGGAAGCGGCCGAAGCCTCCTATGCCGACCAGCCCACGGGAGGCCCCGGAATCAGCCCGGCCTTTAGTCAGGGATCGGGCTTTCGAACCATTCAACGAGGCGATCTCGTCAGTGTGGACACCATGATGAACCACAACGGCTACCTGAACGATCAGACCCGCAACTTCAGCCTGGGACCGCCCGCCGACGAACTCAGGGACCGCTATACCCTATGCCAGGAAATCCACCAGCACCTTCGGGAAGTTGCGGTTCCCGGCGCGGTGACAGGAGAACTTTACGACCTGCTGGTGGACCGGGTCCGAAAGGCCGGCCGCCTGAAACATTTCATGGGCCCGAACGACAGCGGCGTCTCCTTCCTTGGGCACGGCCTGGGTCTGGAAGTGGACGAATTTCCCTTCATCGCCAAAGGCCAGAAAATCGGGCTTCGGGAAGGCATGACCTTCGCTTTTGAGCCCAAATGGGTCATTCCAGGAAAAGGCGTGGTCGGTTTTGAAAACACTTACGTGGTCACCGCCCGCGGCGCCGAACCGCTGAATCTGACCCCCGAAGATCTCGTCATCCTGGACTGATTTCCCCACACGATCCCCGCAAACCATAGGTTGGGGTGAGCGCAGCGAACCCCAACATCACTCCCCCCTCCCAATGCCCATCGCCCCGCCTTCGGCCAATTCCACACCAACACCCCGGCTGCCACGGCCTTAAGGACGAGACCCTTGCTCCGTTCCTCCTACTGCAAGGCCAAATGGGGCGCGCGAAGAAGCCGGCTGATTCGGCGGCTGTAGTACTGCACCTGCTGCCGATCGGCACAGTATTCCAGCTTCTCCACGGTCTTGTCCGCCCCCTTGGATTCGTCCACCCGACGCTCCAACAGGCCCTTTTCCACAAAATACGCCAGAGCGTTGCCGCAGACGATCTTGGATATGGATTCGGGTCTTTCGATGAGGGCCATCTTGAAATGCTTTTCCCCGGTGGAAAGGACCTTTTTGATGAAGTCTTTTTCCGTGTACGGCTTTTTTTGCACATACCGCAAAGACCGCAGGACAAGCCAGTAGGTTTCGAAAAAATTGCGAATCAGACCGTGAAAAGCCTGAGCCGCCATGAGGCCCCGATGGGTGAGCATGTACGGCTGGTTGTCCGCCGGTTCCAGGCTTCGCAGCCAGCCGAGCCGCTCAAAGACATCCAGCACATGCTTGGTCAGCTGGTGGTCCCGTGTGTCCATATCGTAGACGAATTCGTATTTGAAAAAATCCTTCATAAAGGCGAGATCGTCCAGAATATCGCCGAGACTGAATCGGAAGGTTTCCTGCCTGAGAATGGACGTGGACACGAAAGCCGCCGGCAAAAGAAAGTGAAGAATGTTGTTCTTGTAGTACTCCAGCGTGAGCCGTTTCTCGTCGTCCAGGATGAACACTTCCTCTTCCAGCTCGTCGTCTTCGTCCTTGAGGCGCTCCAGAAGTTTGCTTTTGACCAGGTCTTTGATCGTGTCTTCAATGACCACGTCGTAGTTCTGAAAGCTTCGAGAAAAACGCACGCCGTTTTGTTCCAAGTATTGCAGGAAGATTTGGATGGTTTGAAGGAGCTGGCCCTTGGCCGTTCCCCTGCGCGATCCGGAAAGGAGCGCCGCAGAGACCAGAGCGTGGGACGTCACCAGAGACGCCTGGTTGATGCTGGAAATGATGCGGAAGGCAAAATCCCTGTACATGGCGTGCCGCATCTTGGACGGCAAGGTTTTCAGATCGTAGCGGTTCCGCTCCAGGTACCGCTGCAACGACATGGGTTCAGCAAATCGCACATAGACCCGCCCGTAGCGCTTCTTGAGAAACCGTCGGGCCCGGACCAGTTGGCCCAAGCTTTCCTGTTTCTTGACGCCTCCGGTGATTTCGTTCACGTAGACTTCTTCTTCGGGAATTCTATCGTAGCAAATGGAGGTGGGCACAAAGACCAAATCGTCACAGAATCCTTCCTCCACTGCCTGAATGAGGATGGCCAGGAGCCCCAGCTTGGGCAGAACCATCTTGCCCGTGCGGCTTCGTCCCCCTTCGATGAAGAACTCGATATTGTGGCCGAACCGGACCATGGTCTTAACGTAAAGAGAGAAGACCTCGGAATAGAACCGGGCCCCTTTGAACGTGCGTCGAATGAAGAAGGCACCGCCCCTGCGAAAAATGGGACCCAGAGGCCAAAAGGATAGGTTCTTGCCCGCGGCGATAAACGGCGAATAGAGGTTGTTGCGGAAAAGAACATAGGACAAAATGAGATAGTCAATGTGGCTCTTGTGGCACGGCACGTACACAAGGGTGTTGTGGCGGGCGGCCTTGCGGACGCGATGGAGGCTTTCCATGTCCACGTCGATGCCGTCGAAAAGGTTGTTCCACATCCAGGTCAGCACCTTTTCGCCCAGCTGAATGAGCGTGTAACTGTAATCGGCGGCGATTTCCTCCAGGTACTCATCGGCCTCTTTGCGGATCTTCCACACAGGTTCCCCCGATGCCTTGGCCCGCCGCTTCATGAAGGCTTCCAGCTTGGGGTAATGCAGAATGATTTCCTTGAGCTCCAGTTTGCTCTTAATCTGAGGGCCCACGACGGCGCGCCGGATTTCGTCCCCCGATTCGATGAGGCTTCGGCGCAGTTCAAAGACCTGTTTGCGGCGTTCCCAGCGGTCTTCGGACAGCTCCGACTGCACCTGGGATAGATCCAGAGGTTCCCCCACTTCGATGGCCGCGAAGGAATAGTTGCGAATAAAAGACACGAGCTTTCGCACCAGGCCGGGATTTTCGGGATTACCGAAGACGATTTCCCAAAAACCGCGCCGCTCTCGTCGCGGGGCCCGGCTGTAGAGCAGCACCAGGGGCACGACGTAAATGGGCCGCGACACTTCTTTCTGAAGGTCAAGAAGGTGTTCCAAGGGGTCATGACGAACCATGACGGCACGTTGGTAGTAGCCTTGCTCCCCCAGAAGAAACAGAAGCCCCGATCGGCCTTGGGTCACCATATCCCGGTAATAGCCGTTTTCGTAGGGGTCCGGAACGCCGTCCCGGCTGAGGTGCTTCAGCGCGTTGCGAAGGATGATCTTGGCGGCGTAAGTGCGCGACTGCCAAAAATACGGGCGAAGGTCGAAGAGATAGGTGGGCGTGGGAAGGCCCAACTGGTAGAGGCGTAGGCTCACGTAAACGAAGTCGAGCTGGGACCGGTGCCTCAGCGCGTAGACGATGACGCCTTTCTGGGCGAGGCTTTCCAAGAGCTTTTGCTGGTCGTCCGGGATGGACGTCTTGGCAATGAGCCGCTCAATGATGGGGCTCAGGAGGAACCGGGGTTTGGACGGGACGGAAAACCCGAAAGGGTCGTCCTGAACCCGCTGTTTTTCCGTGTCGCGCTGTCCGAACAAACCGTTCTTGACGGACTGGAACCAGGTGCTCATCATGCAATCCTTCCCCAAGGAAAAGATATGGCGGTCTCGGCCTGCAAAACGGAGTAACTTACCAAAAGCCGACTCGTTTAGGAAAAGTTTTTTCCGGGCGATGGAAGGGGAGTTTTCCCGTGCTCAGCGAACTCGTGGTGCACAATTTCGCCATCATTTCCCGCCTTCAGGTGGCCTTTGATTCCGGCTTCACGGTGATCACCGGAGAGACCGGAGCCGGCAAGTCCATTCTGGTAGGCGCCGTCAATTTGCTCCTGGGGGGACGGGCGTCCCAGGAAATGATTCGAACCGGCGCCGACGAGGCCACCGTGGAGGCTCTCTTTACCTTTGACAATCCGCAGATCCTGGCTGAACGGCTTGTGGGCCTGGATGTCGAACCTTCCTTAGAACTGGTCATTAAGCGCACGGTCAGCCGCTCGGGTCGCAACCGCGTTTTTATCAACGGGCGACTCGCCACCTTGTCCCAACTGCAGACCCTGGCCACCGGGCTTGTTTCCATTTCCGGCCAGCATGAACATCAGGTCCTTTTGAACCCGGAGATTCATCTCGACCTTCTGGACCAATACGGCGGCTTGGAGGACGATGTGGCCCGGGTGGCCGAAGCCTATGGGCAATGGACGCACAAGGTGGACGCCGTTCAACGCCTTCAGCGGATGAAAGAGCAGCGCCGGGAGCAACGGGATTTTATGCGGTTTCAACTCCACGAACTGGAATCGGCCCGATTGGTTCCCAACGAAGACGAGGAACTTCAAAACGAACGGCGGATTCTTCAGCATGCGGCCACCCTTCATGAGGCCGCCGAAAACGCCCATCGTCTGATCTACCGCGAACACGGCTCCGTTCTTGAAAAACTCGATGAAGCCGCCCGGCACCTGGAAACCATCACCGGGATCGACCCCAGTCGAAAGGCCGCTTTGGACCATGCGGATCAGGCCCGGATCCACGTCCAGGAACTCAGCTACATGCTCCAGCAGTACCTGAGCGGTATTCGTTTTGACCCGGCACGTCTGGCGGAAGTGGAAGATCGACTGGCGCAGCTCGCCCGTCTGGCCAAAAAGTATGGCTCTACCGTGGCGGATATGATCCGCCGGCGGGACGAACTTCGCATGGCTTTGAGCGGGGATGCGGAGGTGGAGTGGGAAGAATCGGTTCTTCAAAAGGAAGCGGCCCGGGCCGAAGAGCATTTAAAGGCCGTGGCTCAAGAACTCTCCCGGCGGCGGCGTTCCGCGGCGGCACGGCTTTGCCGGGATGTGGAGCAGATCCTGGCTCGGCTGGATCTGCCAAAGGCCCGATTCGATGTGCGGTTTTCAGGGGATGCGGAAGTTTCGGCGGAAGGTTTTGCCGCCCAGGTCACGGCCAAAGGACTCGACCGCGTGGAATTCCTCCTGTCGGCCAACCCTGGGGAGGCACTCAAACCCTTGGCCAAAGTGGCTTCCGGCGGGGAGTTGTCGCGGATCCTTCTGGCCCTCAAAACGCTTCTGAGCGGCCAGGGGGAAGCGGAAACCCTCATTTTCGACGAAGTGGACGCAGGGATTGGCGGCCGCACGGCGGAACTGGTCGGCCGTCAGCTGCAGGAACTGGCCCGGCGCTTTCAGGTGATCTGCATCACCCATCTGCCGCAGATCGCCTGTTACGGCTCCCATCACTACCGGGTCGCCAAGGAAAGTGATCCGGACACGACCCGAACCTCCATCACCCGGCTCGATCCGCATGAACGCGTCACAGAACTGGCCCGCATGCTGGGCGGCGTCACCATTACCGAAAAGACCATCGCCCACGCCCGTGAATGGCTCGAACGCGCCCAACAGCCCACCCTTTGAAAACCAGGGCTATTGTATCGCCTTTCCCCTATCTGCTCGGGCCCGGGGAGGACGAGGTGGTTTTTCACACGCAGATATGCCCTGTCTACCCGCGAAAAGGCCGGCCGGAAAGCTAATGGCGGGGACCAGTTTACGGGCTGGGGTATACGGGGCCCTTTAGCGGACTCGGAACTGCCGGCGCAAAGCAGACGGCACAGCACATCCGTGGGCGATTCGGCATCACGGTTCCCCCGCAAGCCAGAGCCAGGGCGTTTTGGACATGGCGTCCGTAGTCCCTTAAGCAACCGTGCCATAAAACGAAGACGGGATACCGAGCGCCGTCAGCATGCAACGGCACGTAAAGGACCCCTTCAATTCGATGGCCCCAGGAGGTTTGCCGCATCACAGCGGAAGCGACGGCACAAAGGGCGCTGCCGTGTGCCGCGATCGCGTTACTGATGGAACCGACCAGAAGAGCCAAGAGGCCGATTCCCAGGATCCTCAACGATTCAGCCCTGCCCATGAAACCTCCGTGAACGTCCGATTGAAATCTCCACGGGCAGCCTTTGTTCCCTTCCGAAGCTTCGGCGGGTTCCGTGGCCGTTCGCTCCATAGCGTAAAAGGTCAGTCATCGGCCCCGTAACGACGCCACGGCACTGCGTGGCTCTCATGTTCCATCTCGTAAAGGGTATGCCATGACTTACCCGTCAACACAGTGTCCATCTTGGTGAGGTCGACGTCCTTGACCACTGGAGCCGGCGTCGGCTTTGGTGACCACATGTTCAATGGGACTGAGCGTCGTCGCTCCGCGCCGCCGGTTCACGCTTCAATGGAGCCGAGGCGGGAAAGCCTCGGAAATAAGGAAGCCGGATTGGTCCGTCCAGGTAGAGCCATTGGCTTCAATGGGGCCGAGGCGGGAAAGCCTCGGAAATCCTTCCGGATCGCCTTCGTAGGGGTTGGCGTAAGTCCAGCTTCAATGGGGCCGAGGCGGGAAAGCCTCGGAAATCCCAAGCTTGATGCGCAATCCGATCTCCACCTCGCGAAGCTTCAATGGGGCCGAGGCGGGAAAGCCTCGGAAATCGTTGAATCTAAACTTCCTTCTACAGGTTATATTAGAGCTTCAATGGGGCCGAGGCGGGAAAGCCTCGGAAATCCGGGTTTATTCGTTGGACGTCTGGGGCAATGTTAATGCTTCAATGGGGCCGAGGCGGGAAAGCCTCGGAAATCTGGCTATACGTGAACATTGAGCAGGAAGTGTTGAAGCTTCAATGGGGCCGAGGCGGGAAAGCCTCGGAAATCAAGAATATTATCATAATCTCTTTTCACATCATCTAAATGCTTCAATGGGGCCGAGGCGGGAAAGCCTCGGAAATCACTGGAAACCTATGGCCATGACCTGCAGGAAGCCCTGCTTCAATGGGGCCGAGGCGGGAAAGCCTCGGAAATCATTTCATCAAGAACAGGAATGCGCTTCGTTCTAAGGGCTTCAATGGGGCCGAGGCGGGAAAGCCTCGGAAATCCCATTCACCGCGGCACTCCATGCCACGCAACAAGGAGCTTCAATGGGGCCGAGGCGGGAAAGCCTCGGAAATCTAAGCCGAGACGGTGGGCGGTGATGGTACGGCCTAGGCTTCAATGGGGCCGAGGCGGGAAAGCCTCGGAAATCTACGGTCTTGGGACGCGGCACCGCTCTTCGGGGATCAGCTTCAATGGGGCCGAGGCGGGAAAGCCTCGGAAATCTAAGCCGAGACGGTGGGCGGTGATGGTACGGCCTAGGCTTCAATGGGGCCGAGGCGGGAAAGCCTCGGAAATCTACGGTCTTGGGCAGGACTTGGTGCTCGATTGTGTGCTTCAATGGGGCCGAGGCGGGAAAGCCTCGGAAATCCAGCTAAGCCGGGCATTATTCCCTTTCATTTCCAGGCTTCAATGGGGCCGAGGCGGGAAAGCCTCGGAAATCCGGAAGTCCTGCGCAGACTAGTGGAAGAATGGATAGAGCTTCAATGGGGCCGAGGCGGGAAAGCCTCGGAAATCCGCTTAGTCGCAACTTGCCTTCGAAGCTCCCGCTTGGCTTCAATGGGGCCGAGGCGGGAAAGCCTCGGAAATCGCGCAATTACCTCATCGCCGTCGGCATAGTCGTGCGGAGGCTTCAATGGGGCCGAGGCGGGAAAGCCTCGGAAATCAAGAAGGATGCTGCGACGGAAACGATATCCACAGAGCTTCAATGGGGCCGAGGCGGGAAAGCCTCGGAAATCCTACCGGCCAGGTCGTTTCCAGTGATGGCACCCTGCGCTTCAATGGGGCCGAGGCGGGAAAGCCTCGGAAATCCAAAATGATCCCCAACACGATTTGTCACCGCGATGGCTTCAATGGGGCCGAGGCGGGAAAGCCTCGGAAATCTGCTAGATAGGCAAAGGATTTGGCGGCAGTGTTTGGCTTCAATGGGGCCGAGGCGGGAAAGCCTCGGAAATCCTGAAGGCCATTGAGGACCTGAGGAAGGAGCAGCAGCTTCAATGGGGCCGAGGCGGGAAAGCCTCGGAAATCGCGTCGAAAGTCCATCCTGAATCCGTTTGTTGATCAAGCTTCAATGGGGCCGAGGCGGGAAAGCCTCGGAAATCGGGCCAAGGACGGTCATCCTTCCCTTCGATGACCGTGGCTTCAATGGGGCCGAGGCGGGAAAGCCTCGGAAATCCGGTGCGGCACTTCGTGCCGCACGGAGTGCGGTGGAAAGGCTTCAATGGGGCCGAGGCGGGAAAGCCTCGGAAATCCTCGAGGATGCCATGGACCTCGTGGATGACCTCGAGGCTTCAATGGGGCCGAGGCGGGAAAGCCTCGGAAATCCTTGGCTCACCAGCGCATCCAGGTATGTATCAACGGGGCTTCAATGGGGCCG
>Ga0209162_1001463_pt1 | contig 23130 bp, 18 predicted proteins | sample YNPNPMetaG_FD_187121 | JGI IMG/M metagenome (GOLD analysis project Ga0209162, IMG submission 187121) | Anoxygenic and chlorotrophic microbial mat microbial communities from Yellowstone National Park, USA - YNP NP MetaG (SPAdes) (version 2) ...
ACGTAGACTTTGGGCATATTCCAAATTACGGTAGGCGGCAAAATTTTCCCAAAAAAAGTTTAGTTTTTCCAATAAAGTTTCGGGTTGGTTTAGGTTAAATATTAACTTCCGTTCCAATTCGGGAGCCAGCGACTTTAGCTCTAAAAAAACTTCTAAATCAGTAGTCAACACTGGCACCCCATAGGCCCAACTTTCTATTAAACTTAAGCCAAAGCTTTCATTCCTCGACTTACTGGGAAAGATTGATAAATCAACTAGTTTGTAAAATTCTGTTTTATTGTGAACATAGCCTAACCAAGTGATTTTTAATTTATTAGTACTGACATATCTAGTGCTCAATTCTTTAAATAGTCTACCATCTCCACCAATCCACAGTTCCATAGGCATTCTTAACTGGTCAACAGCTTTGGTTAAAATAGCTAATATATCAGGTAAACCCTTATCAGAGTTAATTCTACCCAAAAAACCTAGCCTTAAACTCTGACCTTGAGGTAAAACAGTAATGTCTTTGGTTTCCGGGGAAACCACTCCTTGATAGATAATTATCGGTTTCGTTGGTTTAAACCCGGCTTGGGTAAAACTGTGTAAAGATGCCTGAGTGTTAAAAATTACTGGATAACGACTCCAAAAGTACTGAATGATAAACCGTAAAGGGTTACTGGCTGTAGCTCGAGTACAGCTGTTGTGAATTATGAATACTATCGGCTTACGAAAAAATAATTCTACCCAAGGCAAGACAAAATACACAGCCGTGTACGAAGCCAAAGGAATAAACAGGACCTCAACTGACTGAATTACTCGACAATACCTAAAAAATACTATCGCTCCCAATATAAAAGAGATTGGAGCCAACAGTAAATTTTTAATCGTAACTGCCTCAAAACCATCTAACGCTGGAATGACAGTTTGGTTGTACTGTCGAAAAATTTCCTGCCAAGATTTAGTTGAACCAATCAAGATGTGGTCGTGATGATCCTTGGTGTCCTCTAAAAAATTTCTAATAAAGGTCTCGGCTCCACCATGGTCATTGGTGACTAAAGCAGAATGAAAATGTAGAATTTTAGCCATAAAAATATTGTCAGCAACAACTACCAAACCATACTTGGTTTTCTAAGTTTTGTCTAAATCGCCTGACTTCAGTCAAAAAGCTTTGTATTTTTGTCTGATCTTTTTTACCTGGAGAGGATTCTAAACCACTAGCCACATCAATTCCCCAAGGTTGAAAAGATATTAACAAATCGTAGATATTATTAGTATTCAAACCACCAGCCAAAAATACTGGTTTACCTAGAGCTGTTAGTTGTTGGTAAAAGTCCAGTCTAGAAGACTGGTTAACTTGTGTAGCCAAGTTTTTAGGTAAGTCAAAAACAAATTTATCCACTACTTCGACATAATTTTTGATAGTTTCAACGCTAAACTCCACAGTCACTGCTTTCCACACCTCTACTGTTGGCTTAATTTGCTTACATAAATCAATTGATTCTTGACCGTGTAACTGCACTATATCAAACGCTTGACTAGACAACAACTCTTCTAACAAAGATTGTTCAGGATTTACCACTACCGCCACAGTTTGTTTACTAGACTCAGTTTTTACTAAATTAGCTAAGTCAACGGCTTCAATTGGACTAATAGTACGTTTGCTAGACTTAACATTTACAATAAAACCAAAATAGTCGATGTCTAAGCTAAGACATTCTAAAACATCAGTTTGGTTAGTAAACCCACAAAACTTAATTTTCATCTAATTTAGGCAAATTTAGTGGTGCACGATAGAGGATTCGAACCTCTGACCCTTTCCACGTCAAGGAAATGCTCTACCACTGAGCTAATCGTGCAAGTTTAGGCTTTAAACCTTAAAGTTAAACGTACCAATTTTGTCAATACAACAGCATTTATTTAGCAAATCACTAGTTTATTCTAATTAAACCAAAACTACTCCAAATATTACAACATAAAATCACAAGCCAAACTGCTATCTTAGACTGACAATCTAACCAATGACAGAGTTTTGTGTAGTTGACTAGTACCTCGACAAGAAACAAACAAAGCTCTGGGAGTTAGGTTACGAAAAATAATGTTGTAAATTTTGGCATCTTGGACCTCGCTTTCACCCTCACATAAAACTAAAATTGGAGCATCTGGGCTAACCACTCGGTTTTGAGGTGAAATAAAGTCCATTAAACCTACGCCCAGCATACGGCTAGCAATGTAACTAACTTCTTTGCCTACGTAACCTTTCTGACCGTTTAAGCTGTTTCCCTAAATTTTAGGTGACTAAGAATCCACCGAAGATCTACAATACCAGCTTAAACATCACTCTAAAGTCAAACCAAACAACTAACTGTAGTTTTTGCTCCAAAACCAACTGGCTGCATAGTTTATCTAAAACGACTTCGGAATTGATTTATATATTCAGCTTAACAAAAATCGCTTGGTACAATTCTTGGTAAGTTTTGGTTCTCGGAGTAATTAGCCAGGCTACTTTTTCTGCCATGGTGGCTCCTTTGAGTTTTTTGTGCTTACATAAACCTTCAGTTATTTCACAAAACAGAGTGGCTAACTCGACTTTATAAGTATCTCCGGGTATACCCTCAACTACGGACTGAGCCACTTGTTGCTGTAACTGATTCATTCTTTGTCGATTTAGTTTGGACAGGCGTCGCCGAAATTTAGACAGTACCAAACGAGCCGTTTCAGAATTGTATAGATAGACTTCTAAAGCTCGTTTAAAAAGTACTCGACACCCCTCATTCTCCTGTTGATAGCGTTGAATCTCAGCTAGAGAGGGAAATTCGTGATCCCGATCGCGGAGCATTAACAGTTCAAAATCAGCTGACAAACCTGGTTTAATTTCAGTTAATAAACGAAAGGTTCTGTGTAGTTGACTAGTACCTCGGCAAGAAACAAACAAAACTCTGGGAGTTAGGTTACGAAAAATAATGTTGTAAATTTTGGCATCTTGGACCTCGCTTTCGCCCTCACATAAGACTAAAATTGGAGCATCTGGGCTAACCACTCGGTTTTGAGGTGAAATAAAGTCCATTAAACCTACGCCCAGCATACGGCTAGCAATGTAACTAACTTCTTTGCCTACGTAACCTTTCTGACCGTTTGGGTTAAAATTACCTCGTTTATCAGCCAATTGACCGTCTTTGAGAAAATAGACTCGTTGACTGGAACAAGAGTGATAAGCCTTCAAACAATTTTGGTTTTCTTGTTCAGTTAGCCCTGCTACAGCACTAATTAAAAACGGACTGTGAGTAGCCACAAACAACTGTAGAGGCCACTGGCTAGCGAGTAAATCAAACAATAAGGGTAATTTTTTTTGCAAAGACGGGTGCAAGTGAATTTCTGGTTCATCCAATAAAAGATACTGTGCTTGAGGGTTTTGGTAAACTAGCCACAAACTAGCTAAAGTAATGCTTAAAAGTTTACTTTCCCCACCTACTAATTGACTAGTATCTAAGTAAGCGTACAAATTAGTGAAATTAAGCGATACACCTATCCGAGCCAGGAGTTCTTGAGCTTGAGCAAATAATTCTTTCGGCCAAAACCCACTGCCTAAACTTTCCAAATTAGGTTGCAAGTGTAATAGATAGCTGATTAACTCTAGAACAACTATTCTTTTTTTGAAAAAGTTGATAAAAATCTGTTGCCACCAGTGGGCCTCGCTAAGAGTGGCCGATAAGCTAGCATAATCAATTTGCTGCCAAAAATCAATCACTGACAAGTTGTCTTTCAAAAAGAAGCTGGTCTCTGGCAAAGTTCGACTAAACAAATACTCTAACACACTACTTTTACCACTACTGTTTTCTCCTACCAAATAATTTACCTTAGCCAATTTCTCCAGACTAATTCCTGGCCAAGTAATTTTTTTAAAATTGGTAATACTAACGCTAGTTAACATATGCCGGTATCTACTTACTCAGATTCTAAGCAGATGTTTGAATTTACTAGCCAACTCGGACTCCAATTCGTTTACCGAATCTATCAAACTATAAAAACCTAACGACTCTTCGGTTATCAAGCCGCTGGTTTGATACAAAGTCTGTTCAATCCAGTATAAAAATCCTTGCCAAAAGCTACGTTTGTACAAAAAAATAGGTTTGACTGGATATTTTTTGGTTTTCATTAAGTTAATTAGTTCAACTAGCTCATCTAAGGTACCCCAACCGCCAGGAACCACTACAAATACGTCAGCTTGTCTGAGTAAATATTTTCTGGCTGGAAAATAAGTACACAAATAATCCAAATCAGCTTGGAAAACTTGGGGTTCATCACGCACTAAATCAATTCTGAAAGCTGCGGTTTTCCCACCAGCACTACGCGCACCCTCTAAGGCTGCTGTCATGGCTCCAGGACCACCACCGGTGACTACCCACCAACCCAGCTTAGCAAAAAATGCTCCAATTTCGCGAATTTGTTCGTAATCTGGATTGCTGGGTAAAATTTTACTACCACCATACACAGTCACACTGCGATCAATGGCTTTTAGTAAACGCATACCCTCAGCATATTCTCGCTGCATATCGGCTAACAACTGCTGCTCCGAGGGTGTTAAATCTAAATAGTTCTGAGTAGATAAAAACTGTTGATTTTCAATCATAGCTTAACAGTATAGGCAGCAAACCGAATTTTGACAAAAATTAGGAAACTACCTTGGCAAGTAGCCTACTTACTTACGAGTAGTCCCCTCGATTCTTTTAGTTTTAAATTATCGATTAACTATGAGTAAAGATATATTTTTAGGAGTTGGTGGCTCAGCTAGCTCAAGAATTTTTAGTCATTATTTATTTAACCGCTCAGGTTGGAGTAATACCGCCACTACGAATCTTCAACGTCAGGCAATCTTAGTAATGTCTGGAGTCGATTCTGGCGGCAGTACGGGTATGCAAAACGATTTGTTTAACCTGGAAAACGGATTGGTAAATCTGGCTCTACACCAAAAGGCTGACTTTCCGTTTCAATCTTACGGTGATCTAAAAAAATTTCTAGTTCAAGCCTTACATTTTCGTCAACCCGAAATAGACTGGGACTGGTTTTTAGATTTTCGCAGTTACGAATTAACTCCTCAAGTAGAAGTTTTTACTCAATTTAGCCAAATCAAAGAGCTACCTACAGCTATCGTTCAAGAATTTATTGAATACTTAGAAACTTTTTTCTTTTACTACCAAAAATATCTCATTCAACTACCGCCCAACAAACATAAACCAGCTTGCCTAGGTAATTTGTTGCTAAGTTTTTTGCATTCTCGTTGTCAGGATATTAACCAACTGAACGAATTACTTAAACAACTAGAGCTGATTCCTGAATGGGTGGAGTTTGTTTTTTTATCTCTCAAACACACTCATTTGGAAGGACTAGATATTCAAGAACAACTAGTCCAAGGTGAACATCGATTTGACTATTGGCCCAAACCAATTCAGCCTAATACCCACAAAATTTTAAACTTTGGTAGCTCTGAATTAATCCTTAATCCTATATTACTAAGCCATTTAGAAAACTTGACTACCACAGACTTAATAATCCTATCTCCAGGATCAGACTCTAATTGGCTAGGTTTATTTAACCAACCGCTAATTGTAAATCTACTCAAGCCTAAAACTATTTTTTGGTTAACTAACTTATTCCGCTTCACTAGCGAGTGTCCACTGCCGCAGACCATACAGCACTTACTAAACTTAGGTTTAAAAATAGAGCTATTTTTACCAGAAGTAAACTTTATAGAGGTTCTATTTGCCCCAGAAAACTATTCTAAACTAGCTAGCTATATAGTCAAAGAACACAAGTTCCCTCACTTAATTTACCTTCAAGCCTACGAAGCAGCCATTCAGTCCAAACTCGAAAAATGGTCAACTAACCATAACTTAGCCGATCTGGCTAACCAGATAAAAACGGAAATTGCTGAATATGGAGTTTTTAATTTAGAACACTACCCAATTACTACTCATTACATCGCCAAAATTGAGAACGTTAACACTAGTTATTACCACGACCCCCTATGGGCTAACCAGTGGTTACTTAACTATTACTATGTCAAACAAATAAATTAATTAGAAAGACATGCTTTTGTTGATTATTACAAATTTGCTCAACAAGACTATGTAGCAGAAGTCGTAAATCAATTTGACTCAATTTTCGCTAAGTACTTACTTGGGCAATTGTTGTAACTATGTTGTAACCAACCATTAGCTGCTCTGGTTAACTATAAGTAAAAAAGTCATAAACCATATAACCCTCAGTAAAAAATTTTCTACTAGAATACAATCAAACAGTTAAGCCTTTTAACCAAAATTAAGCCATTAGAAAACTATACAACCACACTCTGCAAAAAAGTTGGTCAATCTAACTAACTTTAGCTTCTCTAACCAAAAGCACTATTCTGTTAAAAACAAAGATCTAATTTAGCAATTATAGTGTTACAACAATTTTGCTTGAATAATCTCGATTTTTTTATTTGGTCGCCCGTCAGGAGTTGGAGCTAGATTAGCTTGAGTGTCTGTGTTAGCTTCGGAATTACTAGGATTAATTTTTACTGGTTCAACTTCATCATAAATTTTGTCTAAAACTCCAAAACTTTCAGGCAAAACTATAGCAAAAGCTGTATATCTAGCTGGTAAAACCGTATCTCTAAGGGTTATAAAAAATTGACTAGTAGCCGAGTCAGGCTGCCCAGTATTGGCCATCACTACCACCCCTTTAGGATAAGTAACGTATAAATTCGATAAGTCAAGATTCTTATATAATTCCTCACTGGCTAACCTTGGTTGATTCACCACTACATAATCACCTCGCTCGTTAAATCCAAATTCTGGAAACACTAACCAAAGCTCATCAGGCAATTTTTTTTGTGGTCCAAAAGCAGTTTCCCCACCAAAGCCTGTACCCGTAGGATCACCACCTTGAATGATAGCAAAATCCTTTTGCTTAACCATACGATGGAAAATCGTGCCGTTAAAATAACCACGATAGACTAAACGTAAAAAGTTATCAGTATTTTTCGGAGCTGCTTCTGAACGAGTTTCTAAAATTAGTTCGCCAAAATTCGTCAATAAGCTAACCCGCCGGTTAATACCTTGTACAAACGGTTCTTCTGAAGCTAATTGCCGGTCAATCTCCGCTTGTTTCTGAGCTATTTCGGCTTCCTTAGCTTTTTTTTGAGCATATTCTTGAGCTACTTTAGTTTGAGAAAATAGTTGAGGAAAACCGATAAACAAAACCCAAATAGTTACACTAATACCAACTACAGCCCAAAACACTGACCAAAAACGCCGACGCCAAACTCTTTGAGACCAAATGTTTTGCCAAAATGACCAAAAGCTAGCCAAAGTAGACCGAAACTTAGATTGTAAATTACTTCTAGTAGCTTCACTATCAACAGTTTGCTGGCTCTCTTTTTTCGAGGAGGTATGAGCACTAATTGTGAGATCTTTTTTCGAATTTAGACGTCTAGCGGTTTTTTTTGCACCAGTAGTAGTCATAAAAACATTTGACAAAAACAGTTTTGTAATAAGCTTTATATATTTTGGTATTTGCCAAGTTGTCAATATTATCCCCATCTTTAAATGGATAAGAGAACTTAGTTTTTATCAACAAAATTTTTGGACTAACTTAATTGAATTATCAACCAAATTTTTACAATATCCTGTAATTACTACTCAAATGTCTTCATAAAAACCATTAATTTGTTTTCATTTTAGTCCTAATCGTGGATTAAAATTAATTACCTTTAAGTATTTATGTCAAGAAAAACTATTGCCGACATTATCCAGACGAACAATTCACCCGTCTCCAAAATCCCCGGCACTAAACGCTCCTCGGCTAACCGCAAACGCTTAACTATTGGTTCAGCCAAACTAACTAAACCAAAAGTTCCTAAAATTACTAAAATTTTTTCTAATGACAAAGAAACTACAAAAAATCAACAAACCACTTCTGCTAAAAATCAGTCAGCTACTTCCAATGTGGTCAGACGTCCAGAGAAAAAAGAAAAAAACGAACTGGTCACCCGTAAAGGCATTATTGGTCTAGGGCTAGTCTCCACTGCCGAAATTAATCGAGAAATTGCTTTAAATGATGAGAAAATCGAACAAAGAGGGGAAAAGCGATACCTAGTGACTGAACATGGAGTCAAAATCAAGATGAAAAAAATCACCAAAAAAAGAGAAAACAAAACGAAAAATAAAAAATTAAAAAAGTTCATCGAACATGATCATTCTCTGTATCCGGAATTTCTCAAACAAAGCTTGGATTTTCAAAGACAAGTAGCGTCGATCATTGAACAGGCTGTGGTTAGAGGTTTTATTACCGAAAACGAACTGTTACATATTTTACCTCATCCAGAAGAAAACGTGGAACTTTTGGAAGACATTATAAACTTATCTGAAGATAGTGGCGCCCCCTTAATGTTCGATAGTACAATCGAAGATTTGTGGAGCTTTTTGGAAGAAGACACTAAACAAAAAGAACTAGAAATGATTAATAAGTTTGTCGATAAATTAGCTGGCGATATTCGAGGAGAAGAATTAAACGATGATACTATTCAAAACTATATTCGTGATGTGTCTAAATACCCAGTACTAACTAAAGAGGAAGAAGTAGAACTAGCCAAAAGAATTGAAAAAGGAGACCAAGCTGCTAAGCGAGAACTAACTTATAGCAACCTCAAATTAGTAGTCCACACAGCCAAAAAATACCTCGGACGCAACCTTAGTTTTTTGGATTTAATTCAAGAAGGCAACATTGGTTTATTTCGGGCAGTAGAAAAATTTGATTGGCGTAAAGGCTACAAGTTCTCCACTTATGCTAGTTACTGGATTGACCAAAGCATCCGTCGAGCTCTAGCTGACCAAAGTCGACCTGTCAGGCTACCCTCTCACGTAGACGAAAAACTAAACCGCTACAAAAAAGAAAAACGAGCTATGATCGAAGAACTAGGGCGAGAGCCTACACCTGAAGAATTAGCTGAAAGACTAAATGTAGACATCAACGTAATTTACTATTTACGCCGTATCTCTCAAGAAACTGTCTCTATTGATACCATGGTAGGTTACAGTGAAGATAGCGATACTCAAATGGTTGAGACTATTGAAGATGAACAAACAGTTAAACCTATTGACTCAGCCTCCAATCAAATTCTCAGAGAGAACTTAATGAAAATTATCGACGAATGTTTGGAACCGCGAGAAAAAAAGGTAATTATGCTCCGTTTTGGTTTAGATGGAACAAAAGTGACTCACACTCTGGAAGAGATTGGAGAAGTATTTAAGGTAACTAGAGAAAGGGTCAGACAAATTGAGGAAGCTGCCTTAAACAAAATCAGACAACATAAAGATAGTTATAAACTGATAGATTTTTTGCAAGGCCTGAAACCTCAAGCTTTTTCTTCTTTAACCTACAAAAAAAATGTCCAAATATATACCACTTTACCCCTGAACAAGAAACTTACTTTAGAGCAACTAGTTGAAATTTTAGTCGGTCAGATTCTAACTAAAGGTTATAGTTTATTTTTCCTTAAAGGAAAAATGGGTTCTGGTAAGACTACCTTAGTGCAAAAAGTTTGTGAACAAATTAACACAACAGAACCCGCAACCTCTCCTACCTACAATACCATCCAAGTCTACCCCCTAACCAACCAGAGTCCAGCTAGACAAGCCGGCCATTTTGAAGGTGTAACTCACATCGACTTACATCGAATCAAACAATTATCTGATAACGATTTAGTCTGGTTAGAAGAAGAATTAACCAAAACTGAGCAAATTGTCTTTGTCGAATGGCCAGACAAGCTACTTAAAAAAACCAGTTTTTTACAATTTTTAGGGCGTAGGTATCTTATCATAGAAGCTAAAGTCGGCAAAAAACAAGATCACTACTTCCGTTTGAAAGAGAAATAAAGACATTTCTGGTTTTTCTTAAAAACCACCTTAAGTTTACTAAACCGGCAAGATTTAACCTGTTAACAAACTACTTTGTTCAATTTTGCATTGACTTGGCTAAGAATTCGCAGAAAGCTAAAACGTAATTTAAATTTAGACTTACGACCGGAAGTGAGAGGATATTCAACAAATTCGTGCCAATTTAACTGACCACAAAGAACCACTAGGAAAAATTATTTGCTGAATTATTTTTAGCCAAACCAGTTAATTACGAGTTTTAGCGGCCCAGTTGGTTACGAGCCTTAATCATTAAATATTTAGAAAACAAGGCTCTTTTTAGACGGCTCTTAAATAACGCTAATTAAGACAGTAATAAACTTAGAATTAGAACAACTAAAACCAAATTGAATTAAGCAATTACCCAGTTGTAAACTAAAACTATTCTATCCAAACTATAATGTCGGCCCCAACATTGTTGGGAGTAAGATATTTTTCTGCAGGTATTGGTCCATGCAATTCAAAAGCAAACTCAAGCTTGCCTTTACTAGCCTCAGCAAATTGTTCTCTAAGTTTAGCATCAGCGATATAAATGCGAATTACTTCCTCACCGGTAGCTTTAGGGATATATCTATAAAAATTATCAGCTGGCCAAACCTTGCCCACGGGCATGCCCTGTAATTGTTTTTCCACCTCAGCAGTCTTGTTGCTACGATTAGCTAAAATAATTACACTAGCCTCCCTGAGAGCAGCAAATTTAGCCTGTTGTAACAAATCCCGAGCTATTTGTCTAGCCTGTTCTCGACTTTTAGAGGCTCCTTTACTGCCACCTAAGGTACCGTCACAGTAAGTAATTACCGAGGCACCATACAAATCTAGTGGAGGAGAACACAAAAAACCATTACCAGTGCGAAAATTGATGGAGTAAAAATTTTCGAGGATATTGGTATCGCCCTTAAAGCTAGTCTTAAAAATCTCGTAAGCAGAAATAATCTCTTTAACTTCAGCAGAGGTCTTTAAGTTACCTCGAACTGAATTAATTAAAGCATTGATTGAATTGATATTCCAAATTTCTCCAGAGCGCAACTGGGTCTGTAGTTTCTGTAAAATCGCTGCCCCAACTTCGGCTTGCCTTCGAGAACGGTCAAAGTCTGAACCGGTACCATTATTACCATGTCGACTACGAGCATAAATTAAAGCTCTGTCACCATCCATGTATTGTCTGCCAGCTTCAAAACTAGGCGCTGGTCTTAAATATCCAGAATAGTCATCTTTGGGAAACTCGTAATCTACAAACGGCACTGTAACGTTGATTTCAATTCCGCCTACAGCGTTAACCAATTGTTTCACTCCTTGAAAGTTTAAAGCTACCCAATAGTGAATTGGAATATCTAACTCTCTGGATAGAAAATCAGCCATAGCTTGAGCCCCAGAACCTTTTTGCCTTTGTTCAGCAAAAGGATAGAGAGCGTTAATTTTGTAGGCTCCACCACCGTCGCGAATATAAAAATCTCTAGGGATGCTTAAAGTAACCATTTTTTGCTCCGTATAATAATAGGATACGATTAAAATACTATCAGCGAGCATAGCCACCGAATCATAGCCAATCACCAACACATTAGTTCTACCTTCATCTTCACCTTTCAATTTTATCCGCTCAAAATCTTTGGGTAAAAAGTTATTCACCAACAAGTTCCACAAATTACCTTCAGCACCCCCAGTGGTTTCACTAGCTGCCGTAAGAATGTTATAAACAAACAAACCTCCAGTTAAAATTACTATCAACGACAGAATAATTAGTAAACTGGAAAAAACTCTGACAATAGACAGTTTTCGTTTAGGTTTAGATGACTCAGACTCGTTGTCAGCTGAATCACTTACTGGTGTTGTAAGATCTGCAAAAACTGGTGCTGTGGACCCTTCAGTTTTCACTCCAGAATTTAATTCTTCTGAGTCGGTGGATAAACTCGGAACTGACATAACCTCTGCTTTGTTTTTTTCCAGCTCCAAAGCTTGACGTTTTTTTTATAAAAGTCAAATCTAACCGCTGGAAGTTTTTTTCAAAAAACCAAACTAGAACAAACAGCGCCCAAATATGTCAATACTAATCATTGATACTTCATACTTAATTTACAAAGCCTATTTTGCCTATCCACATTTAAGTTATCAAAACCAACCAACAGGGGCGATTTATGGTTTTATTAAAACTGTACTAAAATTGATTACTGACTGGCAACCAAAAATTTTGGTTTTTACGGTGGATCGTCCAGAAAAAACTTGGAGACATGAATTATTTAGTGAATATAAAGCCGGACGGCCAGAAATGGAGGACAAAATGCTTAGACAAATTCCAATCATTTTGGAATGGTGTCAGACTATAACTCCTAATTATCTAGCTGTCTCTGGCTTTGAAGCTGATGACTTAATTTGGACAATAACTCAACAATTTTACCAAAACGAGACTGACACTGCTAACCAAATTGACGACTTATTTCTAGAAAATCACACTACTACCTGGATTTTTTCGGCTGACCGAGACCTATATCAGCTACTAGTTTTTCCCCAAGTTAAATTCATCCATAGTCAAACTGGAACTAATGGCTATAGCACATTTACCACTCATGAGTTCTTTGAAAAATACCAAATTCAACCCCAACAATGGCTTGACTATAAGGTTTTGGTCGGCGACCCTTCCGACAATTTAGCGGGGATACCTGGAATTGGTCCAAAAACAGCCACTAAGATTCTTCAACAAATTGACCATTTGGCTGATTTGTTTAACTTTTTACAAATTCCCCACCAGTTAACTAACCCAAACTTTACCACCAACCCAGGCTCTTTGGAAAAAGTTGCCCAATTTCTAAATAATCCTAAAAACCAACCTTTAGTAACTAAAATCATTAGCTACCAAACCACTTTAGAACAAACCTACCTACTAGCCAGTCTGCGCAAAGTTCCTGGAGTTAAACTTAGCTTAACCACATTTAACCTAGATTTTGGTCAACCTATTCTAGAAAAATATAATTTTCAATCACTACTACCAAACAAACCGAATTTAAAATCTCAAATAACTTTGCAAGGTAGTTTGTTTTAAACAATGCTAATACGAAAATAGTAGACACACAGGTTATTTCTGGAGTCAAGTTTTTGTCTCGCCTAGACAAGCTTAGGTTTTACTTGGGTTAACCGCAAAGGCTAGATAAATTAATCAAAATTAGTCAAAAATTTTTAAATTTAAACTTTCTTCTTCCAAAGAAAATAGCTGGTAATACAACAAATACCAACCTAATTAAAACTAAAACCATTTAAATAACCAGTATAGTCTTCTTAGCTAAGAGGGAATAGGTGATTTAATAAATATCTATTTTTCTAATAAACTTTTTTTCTTCCTGTGGATTACCAACCGTAACTCCTGTATTCTAATACAATCTGAAAAACTTCAGTAGGCTTGTATCTCTTACCAAGAATTGCCAGTAAAACTGGTAAAATTTCTACTCTTTTCAGAATTATAAAAAGACAACCAAGCACAAAACGAACAACATAAAAATTAACCCTAAATTTTCTCTAGCTAAATATAAAAACTAGCTATACCTCAAAATACCTGACTAATTAGTCTGTTCAAAGACTTGTTTTCATGAATCGTTTGAATTACCGCCGCTAAGTACTGACCTACAGAAATTACATGCAAACCAGACCAGCGTTTAGACTCTGGAACCGGTACCGTATTAGTGCAAAAAAAGGCATCAAATCCAGCTTCACTTAAGTTTTGCACGGCATTTGCTACCAACAAAGCATGAGTTACAGCTACATAAACCTTGAGAGCGCCTCGTTCTTTCAGTAATTTGGCCAAAGGAGCCAAGCTACCTCCGGTAGACACTAAATCATCCACAATCAAAACTTCCTTACCAGCTACATCGCCAACTATAGACAAAACTTCAGCTTGATCAGGACCAGTACGACGCTTTTCAATAATAGCAAAATCAGTTTGTCCAAGATATCGACTAAAGTTACGAGCTCTTCTGGCTCCGCCCACGTCTGGAGACGCAACTACTAAATTGCTGGTAAATTGCTTTCTATAAGCTGGATTGATTTCTACAAAAGGTATATTGGTTACATAAGGTTCTAACCCACCTTTGGCTTTATACTCAATATAAGCGTTAGCTAACAACTTAACAGTTTCTAAGTGATTGGTTGGTATACTAAAAAAGCCCTCAATAGCTGGAGCATGTAATTCCATTAAAACACAGCTATCAGCTCCAGCAATTTTTAACATATCGGCTACTAGTCTACCAGTGATAGGATCTCTGGGCTTAGTTTTACGTTCCTTGCGGGAATAGCCAAAATAAGGTAACACAGCATTAATTTTACCACCACTGCTACGCTCTACCGCATCCAAAATAACTAACAATTCCATTAAATTTTCGTTCACTGGAGGGCAAGTGGGTTGGATCACAAATACATCTTTCCCGCGAACGGTTTCTTCAATTTCCACATCAATCTCTCCATCACTATAACGCAAAATATTCATTGGTATTTCAATAGCTCGCAGATAACTAATAACTTCTTCGGCTAATTGTTTACCAGCACTTCCAGCCAAAATACAAATAGCGTCAGGTCTGCTTAACATAAGTTTTTTAAAAAAATTAAAGTTTACCGGTCGCTTTTAATAGACCAAGAATGGCAAACAAAAGCATCATTACCATCCATACAATAATAAATAGTACAGTTGATTGAAAAAATAACTTAATTTTAGACAAAACCAGCCACAGCCAATCAGTAGATTGAGTGTAATCAATTGAACTATCTATGTTAGATTTATCTACCAAACGAGATATAGCCAACAAAACATAACTCAACCAAGCAAAACCTAGAGGAATAAATAACAAAAAAAACCCGCTCAATTGAGCAGTGAAAATTAAACCTAAAGCATTATAAGCTGAAAGCAAAAAACCAGCAAAGCTCAAACCAGCACCCAACCTAGACCACAAAAACAAACCTTTCAGAATTTTTGGTTTATTAATTGTTTGGTCTTGGTTGCTAGAGTTGTTGGACATTGATACATTAATCTACAATGGAAACTCCCATACTTTTGCAAGTACCTTCCACCATTTTGACAGCCGCTTCTACAGAGTAACAATTCAAGTCTGGCATTTTCTTAGTGGCAATTTCGTAAACTTGAGCCTTGGTTAGCTTGCCTACTTTGGTTTTATTTGGTACACCTGAACCTTTTTCTAAATTTAACGCTTGTTTAATTAGATCAGGTACTGCCGGAGTTTTAATAACAAAACTAAAAGTCCTATCTTCATAAATAGTGACTACAACCGGGATATTTCCCGACATAGTAGCAGTTTTATCGTTAAACTCCTTGCAGAATTGCATCAAGTTAATACCTGTAGGACCTAAAGTAGAACCTATGGGAGGTACCGGACTAGCCTTCCCAGCTTTAATCACTAGTTTGGTCACTTGTTTGACTTTTTTCTCGGCCATAACTGAACTGATCCTTAATTAGGAGGATCATCCTAGATGGCAAAATCTAATTTTTGTCAAGATAATATCGAATTTGTTTATCTATATCAATCACCTTGGCTTGATCGATATTCTTGGCTCCCGTGTCGGAAGTTGGTCGAATAATCAATCTTCTACCCGAACCACTCCCCACACTAACCGTTTCCAAACCTCTTACTTCTGCTAGCATTTGGTGAACCAGCCTTCGTTCATAGCTAGTCAAATGTAGCAAAATAACCGTATTACCTTGAGTAGCCACTTCTCTTTCAGCTAAATCGTAAACGGATTTACGTATATACTCTTCTCTATACTTACGTAAACTATCAACATCCAAAATAAAATGAGTTCTATCTCCAGGAAAGTTTTTAGCTACTATGACTCGTAGAATATGTTGTACTGCTGGAATTAAGTCTTGGTTTTCAACCACCAGTTTTTGCAAATTTTTAGATTGTAAATTCAAGCGCCACTGATCTCCTTCCTTTTGAAAAGACACCTCTAAGTTTTGGTGAATAATTGGTTCAATTAAGTTTTTCAATAGATTGACTATGAATTGTTGATAATTATCAGGAAGCATGCCAGAATGCTCAAGCTCAATTACAAATTTTGTCAAATTGGGTTTCAGGACTTTAATAGTAGCCAAAAACATATTCCAGCTAGCTTTAAGTAATACACATACACTAACCTATCTAAGTTTCAAAAGTAGTAACTAATCCTATAGTACTACTTACCAGTACTTGTCTGGTTATCCTCTAAAAACTGTATTAGTTATCTAAACTTTGACTACAACCTTAAAGTTAAACGTATCTAATTCGCTAGTTAGTTTAGCGATCAATTGTTTACAGTTTTTGCAAAAGCCAGCTAAAGGCAGTTCATGAGAAACTTAATAAGATCTTTTTTTGTATTTGAACGTAAATATTTTAATTCTAATTACTTCTAACCGTCTAAATTCTCAAAAAGATTGTTGTTTCTAGGGGCAAATTAGCTTTTTTAATTAAGAACTTAACCAATCACCACCATGCGAGAGTTATATTTTTGCCACTCAGTTTCTAACTGAGTTGAAGAATAACGCAGATGTCCATAAATAGGATCATTGATTAACCAAATAACAGAACCATCGCTTTGGACCTCCAGTCCAGTAACCACTACCACATGAAACTGTTGAAAAGTCACTCTTTTACCTTGTAAGGTAAAATATTCCCAAGTTATTGGTGAATGGTAACGTTGAACTAACCAAATAATCACAGGTTGATCTTGAAACAAAGCGTCTTTTATATCTTCTAAAGTAGCCCCTGTTCTAGCATAGCTGTTAGGTAAATATTTCTTAGCTACTCGTAACACCGGTCCTTCGTTAGTACCCCATCCATCACCAACTAAGGTCTGGTTTTGTACTTTAGCATACACTCCCTTATAGTTGCCCACAAAACCTTCATCTGGGTCGCCCCAAATAGTTTTTTCGCCAAATTCTTGTCTATTAATTGGCTCAGAAAAACCAATGTCACCAATCAACTGATCTTGCGAAACACGAATACCTTTGTAACTTAAACTCATTTCCAAAGTAGCAGCCTCACAAGATAAAGAATAAATTTGTTTAATTAAAGGCACTGATAAATTGACACTACTAACTTTACCGAACAAATCGTCCAACATACTGGCTGATAAAGCTGGCTGGGATAGAGTACTTAACAGGTGTAAATTGTTGCGATAGTAATCATGAATTAAATTAAATTGCCGATCGCCTGCTCCCAAAACTTGTTTCTGATTGGTTTGCCAAGATCGCCAACTAAGACTAACTAACAAACTTAGACACACCACAACTAAACTAGTTGCTACCATCAAAATCTTCACTCTGCGATTCCTGAAAAACCAACTTAAGTGCATAGCTATTAAATATATAGACCTAATTTGCATTTTTTGACAACCCAATTTGCCCTAAATTGGTACGAATAGCTACTTAAATATAACCAGTACTTATTGAGTATGTGTCCACTACACCACCCTCTACAGAAAACCAAGGATAAATAATCGAATCTAAGCCTAACGAGAAAAGAGGAATTGTTCAATTTCGGCTGCTAGTTTTTCTACCTTGGTACAATAATCTCCGTTGGGGTTGTAAATTCTCCACTTTTGACAATCAGATACCCCCTTATCATCAAAATAACGATACCATCGACCAAAAGCATATACTCCTTCTTCCCAAGAATTGAAAGTAAGGTTGTTACCAGAATCATCTAGCCCGATAGAAAAAATGTTTTTGTGAGCTCCCGGTCTGGTTAGTTGGCCAGTTTTAGTATACCGGTCGGTACCAAAACGACTCTCTAAACGAGCTATAGCTAAGACGTATTTCAAGGGCACTCTATATTTTAGTGAAGTCTCTAAAAAAATTGCTGGACTAACAGGTACTGGATAATTTCGGTCGTACTCTTCGTACGATCTGTGTTTAATTATATAGTCATTAGTTTTTTGTAGGATGAATAAATATTCATTCTGTTTGTTGTTTAAGCTAATTTCTCTCTCCAAAGCCGTCCGGTCACTCAGGTTGATTTGGGATAGATCTTGTACTTGAAAAATATCATACAACGATTCTTTACTGGATTCAGATTCTAAACTCTCATCAATTTGAGATAAAAATAGTTTTTGAGCCAATGTGGGAAAATGGAAAATTTGAATTAGACTACTATCTGACTCTGGATTTTGCAAATCTAACGGTTGACAGGTAGCCGGGTGAATTAATTGTAACAAATTATCTAAATCAGTGTTTTCATTGCAACTGTTTTTGTGAGTGGGGTCAGTGTTTAGCCAAAATTCTTCCAGGTTAGTCAAACCATCATCATCTAAATCAGTTTGCGCAGGTACTAATAAGCCAACTTTGTCAGTTATCCACAAATTATAGGCTTCTTTATCGTAAACCCCAAAACTAACCCTCTCTTCGTGAATACCAGCCACTTGACCCACATTTAACCAATTGTTTTGATCATAAACGGCCGAGACATCCAGCAAACCCCAAAAAGTTAAAGGTGGTAATAACAGAGCTATAATCCAAAAATAAATAATTTGAATAAATGTATTTTTTCGAGATTTAAGCTGGTTTTCATCCAATTTGGTTTTAGACTCAATGTTAACAGGCAAAAAGGGGGTTGAAGCTGTAAATTGAATCGTTTGAGGTCTTGTAAAGACTTCATTTTTTAGAAACGTTAATTGATGACGCAACAAATCAAAATATTTTTGACGATAATAATTAGCTGACACAACTAGCGTTTCAGTATTTTCTATAGAAATACGATACTCCACAACTTCAGCCTGCGATTGTAGGGGCAAATTTAAATCAGTGATATGTTGTTTACTATTGGAATTAGAAACTAGGTTTCCTTGAGCAAAAAAATTAGAATTAAAATCTACTAAAGATTTAGTCTTAGGAATTTTTTGTAAATCCAAGTCGATAAATTTTTTTGATTGACTAATCATAGCTATATATTAGTTTTTGTTTATGTAGGCCTTTAGTATGAAAACTATTTTTAGTTTTGACAATAAATAATTCAACTAGAAATTTCGGTTGTTGCTTTCAGCAAAGCTGACAAGTTTTGACTTTTTGCTAAAAACCTATTATTTTAAAATCAATACAAGATCGCTGATCTAACCAAATGGGACTATGTCCAACAGTAACCAAAGTCAAATTGATGACAATAACCTGAACCCTAAAATTTTACCTTATATCTTCACAGAAGCTAACCTTTTGTTGTTAGAGGCCAAACAAAAATTAGACAATCAAAAAACCAAAGAAGCTCTGGATATTTTGCATCATTTAACTATTCTTTACCCCAATTTTGCCAGAGCCTACAATTTGCTTGGCTTTATTTATGATTCTTTGTTTGAAGAAATTAAAATTGCTGAAAAATACTACAAAAAATGTTTAGAATTAGATCCAGATTTTAAAGAAGCCTACAATAATTACGCCTATTGTCTACTAGTTTTAAAGAAATATAACGAATTAGAAGAATTTGTATTAAAGTCTATCAACCTACAAATAGTTAATAAAGCTTATCTATACCACCTACTAGGTAAAGCCCAGGAAGCCTTGTTAAAACTACCAGAAGCTATTCAAGCTTACGAAACGGCTATCTTGCATTCTTTTGATATAGAAGATATTCAAGCAAGAGAAAAAGACATTGCTCGATGTGTGAAAAAACAAGAATTTCTGTCCAAAAAACCAAAAACCACTAAAAAATCACCTAAAAAAACCAGAAAAAATCAAGTTAAGCAACTCAACGAATAACCACCAAAATCAGGGCAACTTTAAAATGATGACTATTGGTTAAGTAACTGATAGCTAAAAATAGCTTTAAAATTAAAATAGATCACAAAACTAGTGGTTTTGCAGCTTTTAGAGAGTAGTTAAAGATCTTATCAAGTAAGTCCAAAACCTTTACCAATTTGCTAACTACAATTCTTGTCGAAACCTTTAAATTTCTCTAAAATCGCTAGCACCGTCTCTAAAAACAACCAGCTATGAAAGGAATCATCTTCGATTTTGATGGCACAATTGCCAATACCTTACCCATCATTTTTGCCAAAACAATCCAAATCAGTAAAAAATATAAAATCAATAAAGAAGCCAGAGAAATCTTTAATTTAGTTTCTCAATTACCATTGTGGCTACTGCTCAAAGAGCTAAATATTTCTTGGGTTAAAATTCCCTCTATTTTGTGGGAGGTAAAACAAGCCCAGGAAGAAATGTTTACAGAAATTGAGCACACACAACTATTTGACGGAATGAAAGAACTTCTTACAGAATTGGTCCATAGAGGCATTAAACTTTATATTTATTCATCAAATTCGCACAAAAACGTGATTAGATTTTTAGAGAAAGAAAAAATAATTAGCTTGTTTGAAAAAATTTATATTGGTGGTGGTTTATTCGGTAAATCTAAAGGTTTAATCAAAATCCTAAAACGGGAAAATTTAACTAACGAAGAAGTTTTTTACGTGACCGACGAAATCCGAGATGTACTAGCTTGTCAAAAAGTTAACATCAGAGTGATCGGAGTAATTTGGGGCCTAGCTGGAGCAGAAGCTTTAAGTCAAGCGCAAGCTACTTTCATAATCAAAAAACCAGCGGAAATTCTGGAAATAATAGATAAATATGATAAAATAACTAATCACCTAACAAACTAGTTGTAGTCACAATCACAGTTCTTGTTTTTTAAATTAACCGAAAAATATTACTCATAAACACTATAAATCAAATTCACCAAATATTGTGAACTAAAAAAGTTTTTTTACCATGAATCATGGTCTAACAAACTTAATACAGATCAAAAATGAGTGCAGTGTTGGAAGAAGAAAAAATTGAAAGCCTAGTTGAAGTTAAATTTTTACAAGTAAATTTTTGGAGGTAAAATGAAAAATCTTCTTAGGTAAAAAGACAATAACCTAAAAAACTAGTCTAAATAGTACTTTTTTAGGTAGTCCAAACTAGTTTTTAATAAGAAAAAATTCTAAGTTAATCGTAAATATAGGCAGTATTGTTAATCAACAAATCACAACAAATAAAAAAAATCTTAAATAAATAACTCAATCAATAGAAACGAAGCGAACCACGGCTATAACTTGGAGTGAATTATCCTAGAGTCTGAAAAGCTCTTACCCCAATGGTAATTAAAAACCAAAGCTGATAACTATCAATTGCCTAACAACCATTTAACGAACAAAACTACATTGTGTTTATAATTTTAAAAACTTTTGTAGACGTTGGTAGTAAATATCCAGTTTTTGTCTAATCTCTCCCCTTGAAGGATAATTAATCTTGTGGAAAAAGTGTGGATAAGTTGTGTCAATAATTTCAATCCATTGAGGCATATTTTCCTGTGCTAAAATATAAAAATATTCTTTTACCACTTGGGCATTAACTTCTTGATGAGATTTAGGAATCGGCACTAAATAGGCAGGTTTTTGTAGATACAAAAGTTCCGAAATAGAATTTATCCCAGCCCGACACAGAACCACATCAGCTAAATTCAAAGCTAGTTTCATCTCTTTGTCGGAAAGTTCAGATAAAGATAAATAATTTTTAGAATGAACATTTTGGTAATGTTTTCTTTGCAAGCTACCGGTTAAATGCAGTACGTTAAAACGTCTAGTTAAATGTTCCAAATTAGAAATTGCCCAATCGTTAATCGCTTCAGCCCCACTAGCCCCACCAAAAATTAGAAACAAAGGTTTACTTTTCTCTAAAAATCTAAAAAACTGGTCTAACTCTGGTTTTTGACTGGTAATTTGTGAAGCAGTAGCCAACAAAGTTTCTGGTTGGAAACCATCCAAGTCTAGAGGGTTAGGAATTTTCCAAGCCTCTAAAAGTTTTGGCTCTAATTGCACGCTTAGGTCAAAGACATAAGTTTTAATATCAGCCAAAGCCAAAGTTAGCTTGTTAGCTAGTCCGGGTACAGGATCTTGTTGGTGAATTACTATCTGGACTTTAGGTATGTGCCAAAAATTATAAATTTTTGTGGCATGTAGCATTGGTACAGCCAAAAAACTACCAGCTGAAAACACGGCTATTGGTTGATACTTGTGTAAAAACCACAAACTGACTATACAAGCGTATAAAAGCAGCCAAAAATTGCTAAATAACTCTATCAAGTAGACTAATTGAGACCAAAGGCTAAACTGGGGAAAAGAACGAAGTTTTACTTCCGGTAGAAATAGTATAGGTAATTGGTAATTACGAGCTACTTGTTCCTCATAACCACCCTGAATACCAATAATTATTGGCTGAGTATTTGGCAAATTCTTGGTAATCGCTAGCAGTGGTAAAATAGGACCACCAGTTCGCCCTGCTAACAAAAAGATTCTATTCATTAGCGTACTTGACTAGTTTCTACAGGTGGTAAAGTGATTGTGTAACTTTGTCCAGTTACTTCATCAACCGCTTCAAAAGTAGTTGCTCTCATTAGTAAGATACCTTCAAATTTACCCAATTGCTTACCAACTTCCAACTCAAATTCCACATACCAACTAGGTTTATTAGGACTACCTAACAACGGCTCTAATCTATTAATGGTCAAAATAATTTGTCCATTGGTCGAATTATACTGCAATGCCTGAGCTAAGTCAGGAGGAGTAATGCTACTAGCTCGCCAAGGGTTACCAGGTAAAGGACTAGAAGTGGTAATTTTCACGTTTTTGATGGCATTTTGGCCTGTAGTTATTTCCCAACGAACTCGATAAATACGCTTTTCTGTATCTGTTGGATGATTTTGAAAACTTACTTGTCTAGTAAAATTAACAAAGCTCTGGGCTCGATAGACCTGTCCTTGAACTACTATAGGTTTCATACCATCAGCCTTGGCCTCTACTTTGGGAATTAAAATATACGATCCTTGCCCAAAAGCCGGGTTAACCATGTCTTTATATTCCTTTACATTAATTGTAAAGCCCAAAGTACCTTCTAACCCTGGTGGCATGACAGTCAAAAAACTAGCTGACTTAGGATTCCAAATAATGCTTTTATTGTTTTCGTAACCAACTATGTTATTTTGAAACTTGATTGTAGAAAAATCCAAAACTCCAGCTGAATCATTAATGGAAGCAATAATCTCTACATTGTTTAAGTTAGTCTTGCTTTGGTTTTTGTAATTTACTTGAAAAGTTAAAGCTTCCCCTGGACGAAAGGTTGGATTGTTTTGTTTACCCAAAATATAGGTTTGCAAAACCAGGGGTCTAGCTACCACTTTAATGTCTCGAGTGGTGGTTAAAA
>Ga0209162_1001467_pt1 | contig 23071 bp, 23 predicted proteins | sample YNPNPMetaG_FD_187121 | JGI IMG/M metagenome (GOLD analysis project Ga0209162, IMG submission 187121) | Anoxygenic and chlorotrophic microbial mat microbial communities from Yellowstone National Park, USA - YNP NP MetaG (SPAdes) (version 2) ...
CCACGGTGCCGGTGGTGACCAGCACGCCCACACCCACCCTGCCTCCCACGCCCACGGCCACCCCCTTTGCCGCCATCCCGCCTACCGCCACTCCCTAGCCCACCGGCTTGGGCCATCTGGGAGTCGCTTGTAAAAAAACCGTCCCCAGAAATCTCTGGGGACGGGAGAGGGTTCAACGGTTCTCCTCGCGTTCTTTCCTGGCCTGCTCCACGATGGCCGGGACCAGGTGAGCCGGCACCTCCTCGTAATGGTCAAACTCCATGGTAAAAAGGCCCCGCCCCTGGGTCATACTGCGCAGGTCGGTGGCATAGCGTTGCATCTCCGCCAGCGGGACTTCGGCGGTGATGGTGCTGAACCCGGCGGTCGAATCCATACCCTGCACACGCCCGCGCTTGGAGTTCAGATCCCCGATGACATCGCCCATGTATTCTTCTGGGACTGTTATCGTGACCTTCATGATCGGCTCCAGGAGCACCGGCCCGGCCATCTCGGAGACCTTTTTGAAGGCAATGATGGCTGCCAGTTGGAACGAGATGTCCGACGAGTCCACCGGGTGGTAGGAACCGTCGTACAGGGCGGCCTTGAAGTCAATCACCGGGAAGCCGGCCAGGATACCAGTCTTCATAGCTTCGCGGAGACCCTTTTCCACGGCCGGGATGTAGTTGCGCGGCACGACCCCACCAACCACCTCATCCAGGAATTCAAAGCCCGCCCCGCGCTCGGCCGGCTCCAGGCGAATCCACACATCACCAAATTGACCCCGGCCACCAGTCTGTTTCTTGTGGCGCCCCTGGCCCTGGGCCGTGTGACGAATGGTCTCCTTATAGGGCACTTTGGGCACGCTGGTGGTCACCTCGGCCCCGAACTTGCGCCGCATTCGCTCTAACGCCACATCAATATGGGACTCGCCCATGCCGGAGAGGATCAGCTCGTTGGTATCTGGCTCCCGATAAACCCGAAGCGTCGGATCCTCCTCGGTCAGGCGGTTCAGGCCAGAGCTGAGCCTGTCCATATCGGCCTTGGTCTTGGGCTGCACGGCCACGGAAAATACCGGGTGCGGGAACTCGATGCCAGGGAGGCGCAGGGGACGATCCCGGTCACACAGCGTATCGCCCGTGTCGGTATGGGAGAGCTTGGAGGCCGCGCCGATGTCACCGGGGGCGAACTCGGCCACCGGCAACTGGTCTTTGCCGCGCATGGTGAATAGCTGCCCCAATCGTTCCTCCTCCTCAGAGCGCGGGTTGTAGACGCGCGTGTCGGAGCGCATGATGCCACTGTACACCCGGTAGAACGAGATCTTGCCCACATAAGGGTCAGCGGTGGTCTTGAAGACCAGTGCCGCCAACGGGCCATCGGGACGCGGGGGGAGCTTCTCTTCCGCCCCGGTGCGCAGGTTTGTTGCCACCGCCCCAGGCCGTTCCAGCGGCGAGGGCATATAGCTCACGATGGCATCCAGTACCGGCGGGACGGTCTTGTTGTGCAGGGCGGCGCCGCAGATGACCGGGATGATCTGGCCGGTATGGACCCCCTTCTTGAACCCGGCAGTCAACTCCGCTGGCGTCAAGGGTTCACCTTCCAGGTATTTCATGGTCAATGAATCATCAGTCTCAGCCACCGCCTCGATGAGTTGCTCCCGGGCCGCCTCCACCTGACTCTGATAATCGGCCGGGATCGGGCCGGCCGCTGCCTTCTCGCCCCGATAGGCTTTCAGGCCGATCACATCAATCACCCCATCAAAGTTGGCCCGTGACCCCAGGGGTAACAACAGGGGGATCACCCCCCGACCATAACGGTCGCGCAAGGCTGTCACCACCTTTTCAAAGTCAGCGTTATCCCGATCCATGCGACTGATATAGATGAAGCGGGGCAGGCCCTGGGTATATTTCCAGACCATCTCTGTCCCCACCTCGATGCCGGCCACGGCGCAGACCACGATGATCGCTCCATCCACCACCCGGGCTGCCTGTTTAACCTCCCCCACAAAGTCTGCATAGCCGGGGGTATCCAGGACGTTGATCTTGTGATCGCGCCACTCACAGGGCAACAGAGCCGTGTTTACCGAGATGTGACGTTTGATCTCTTCCGGGTCATAATCGGCCACGGTATTGCCTTCCTCGACCTTGCCCAGGCGAGTGGTGGCGCCGGTGGTGTACAGCAGGGCCTCAGCCAGCGTTGTCTTACCGGCGCCGCCATGGGAGAATAGCCCCACATTGCGAATCTGATCCGATGAGTATGTCCTTATCATGAGTATCCTAGCCTCCTTACGGGAAATGCCGGTCCCGGCCAGGACGCCGGGCGCAGCCAGACTCAGTAGATGGAAATTCGTGCTCCTCGGCGGTCTGCCAGGCCCAGGCCTGGGGCTTCGCACTGACCGCCGAGCGCGAAGCGGCGGGTCACAGACCCGCTTTGAGCAACTTTTTCCGTGCTCCTCGGCGGTCTGCCAGGCCCAGGCCTGAGGCTTCGCACTGACCGCCGAGCGCGAAGCGGCGGGTCACAGACCCGCTTTGAGCAACTTTTTCCGTGCTCCTCGGCGGTCTGCCAGGCCCAGGCCTGAGGCTTCGCACTGACCGCCGAGCGCGAAGCGGCGGGTCACAGACCCGCTTTGAGCAACTTTTTCCGTGCTCCTCGGCGGTCTGCCAGGCCCAGGCCTGAGGCTTCGCACTGACCGCCGAGCGCGAAGCGGCGAGTCACAGACCCGCTTTGAGCAACTTTTTCCATCTACTAAGGCTGGTATTGTAACGGAAGTACAGAGGGATGTCAACCGCAGCTTTCCCCTGCTGGCCCCTTTCACGCCTCGGCGTTGACAAAAGCAGGACGGCGCGATACAATGGGGCAGGAGGGTTCCGATGACCACCATCGCCAATTCCGTCGCCGCCGCACTCCGCGAGCTGGCCGACTATGCGGAGATGGCCGGCGAGAACCGCTACGCGGGCCGGGCCACTCAAGGGTTGTGCAAGACTGGCCGATGGTGTAAAATATGGCTGCCTGGATCAGCAGCGTGAGGAGTAAATCAGATGGTACAACCAAGGCATAGTGTATCCAAGCCCACCCCGCGGCAGCAAGAAACTTTACCTCCTCAGGTCCGAGAGATCAGTGAGAAGGTAAAGATCATCTGCTTCGGGACAATACAAAATGGGAGGCCACACCCGTGGCAAAGGCTCATCGGGTCGTTCCGCGTGGGGCACCCGGTGAATGTTGAGGATATGCTAGATGCCAGAGGTTTCGAGGAATCCGCGGACTATGCATAGCTTCCAGGACGAGCCGCCGGTCATCGCGTACCTGGATCCCTCGTTTCTCCTCAACGTGCTGATAGCCGACTCGACGTATCATGGCGAGTGCGCGGCTTTCGCCACCCGGCTGGAAAGCGCGCGTACTATCCTGGTGCTTTCCAATCTGGGGCTGGACGAAATCTGGTTCGTGCTGCTGCGCATCCAGGCTGTCCAGGAGCAGGGCGAGCGAGGATGGCTGACTTTCCTCAAGAACAACCCGGAGAAGGTAAAAGAGTACACATATCGGTTGGAAGAGACCACGCTGCAAATTCTCGAGATCCCAGGGCTTCTCCTGGTCGAGTTGAGCGCCAGCCAGTCGTTGCAGGCATTGAGTCTGATGGAATGGTATGGGCTGCTACCCCGGGACGCGCTGCACGCGGCGGCTGTCTTTGAAACAGGAATCGGGACGATCATCACTACAGACGCGGATTTCGCCCGGGTCGAAGGGTTACAGGTATACACCTGCAACCCAAAGGCATTGGATTCGCAGCCTGCGATCCACGGTGGCTGAGCGCAAGGTCGTAGTGACACTGCACGAAGGCCAGCAGTTTTCTCCTGCTGGCCCTTTTCGCAAAGGCCACCCGGCGCGATACAATGAAGGCGGGAGCCTCGATGACCACAACCCCCAACCCCTCCGCGAGCTGGCCGACTAGGCGGAGATGGCCGGCGAGAACCCCTACGCGGGCCGGGCCACTCAAGGGTTGTGCAAGACTGGCCGATGGTGTAAAATATGGCTGCCTGGATCAGCGGCGTGAGGAGTAAATCAGATGGTACAACGGATTCGAGGAAGAGGCCGGCCCCATATGAGAGATGAGCCAATGGAGACGATCCAGATCCAGGTGTCAGCCGACCTGGCGGAGCTGCTACGTCCCCACTACGACGAACTGCCCCTGATCCTGGAATGGGGGCTACGGTGCCTGGAAGAGGCAGAGCCTTGGTGCACTACTGTGCCGGCCGAAGCTCCCCAGCGAGAAAAGGTGTTCACCGCGCTGCACTCGACCGGCATCCTGGTTCAAATGGACCCGGTCATCGCGGCACGATACCGGAGCCTGGCGGATCGGCCGCGGCGCACCCCTATCCACGTACCAGGCAAACCGCTCAGTGAGATGATCGTCGAAGAACGCGACCGCCGAGGGACTAACAGCCGGTGAGCACCACATATTATCTGGACAGCAGCGCCCTGGTCAAAAGATACGCGGTTGAAACCGGCACAGGATGGATACGAACGCTATGCGAGCAGCCCGAAACCGTGATCGCTGTGGCGCTCGTCAGTCTGGTCGAGGTAGCGGCGGCAGTGGCGGGCAAACGCCGGGGCGGGCTTATGGATCAAGCCACGAGCGACGCGATCCTGGGCGACCTTAAGGCCGATGCCGTTCTCTTGTACGCGCTGTTGGATGTAGACCAGTATGTGGTGGATGAAGCCATCGAACTTACCCGTCGCCGGCGACTACGCGGCTATGATGCTATCCACCTGGCCTGTGCCCTACGCCTCAACCGGGCGCTGGCAGATAACGATCTTCCGCCGCTCATTTTGGTTGCTGCCGATGACGACTTGCTGAATGCCGCACAGGCAGAGGGACTCGAAACCGAGAACCCGAATTCGCATCCTTAAGTGAGATCAATGTGAGCAGGGAGAAGACGCCAGCGGGCTGGAACCGGCTGGCTTTTTTACGACGTTGACAAAGGCTGGCGACCGAGGTCACGACCATCAGTCTGAGCTTCACGGGTCGCTTTCTGGAGGCAGAGGATGAACACCAACCCCTCCGTCGCCGCCGCACTCCGCGAGCTGGCTGACTATGCGGAGATGGCCGGCGAAGACTTTTACAAGGTGCGGGCCTATCGCCGGGCCGCCGATACCCTGGCGACCTGGCCGGAGGACCTGCGCGCGCTGGCCGAGGCCGGCCGCCTGCGCACCATCCCCGGCGTCGGCGAGGCCATCGAGAAGAAGGTGACGCAGTTCCTGGCAAGCGGCCACATCGAGGCCCTGGATCGGCTGCGCGAGGAGATTCCCCCCGGCGTCCTCACCCTGCGCCGCATCCCGGACGTGGGGCCGCGCACCGCCTTCCGCCTCTACGCCGAGCTGGGCATCACCTCCATCGCCGAGGCGGAGCGGGCCGCGCGGGCCGGGCAGATCCGCGCCCTCAAGGGCCTGGGCGAGCGCAGCGAGGCCCGTATCCTCAAGGGCATTGAACTGCTGAACCGCCTGTCGGACCGGGTGCTCCTGGCCGTGGCCCTGCCGGTGGCCGGGCGGCTGCGCCAGGCGTTGCGCGCGCTCCCCACCGTCCAGGCGGCCGAGACCGCCGGCTCCCTGCGCCGCCTGGCCCCCACCGTGGGCGATATTGACCTCCTGGCCGCCACCGAAAACCCGGCCCTCGTCGTGGACGCCTTCACCCAGTTCCCGGAGGTGGCCGAGGTGGTCTCGGCCGGCGAATCAAAGGCCACCGTCATCCTGCAGGACGGCCTCCAGGCCGACCTGATGGCGTTGCCGCCCGCCCACTACGGCTCCCTGCTCCAGCACTTCACCGGCAGCCAGGCTCACAACGTGACCCTGCGCGGCTGGGCCCGCGACCGGGGCTTCAGCCTCTCCGAGTACGGTCTCGCCCCGCTGGCGGGCGGCGAGCCGATCCCCTGCGCCACGGAAAATGAGGTCTACGAGCGGTTGGGCCTGGCCTGGATCCCGCCGGAGCTGCGCGAGGACCAGGGCGAGATCGCGGCGGCAGCCAGTGGTACACTGCCCCACCTGGTGACGGATAAGGCCATTCGCGGCGACCTGCACGTCCACTCCAATTGGAGCGACGGCGTGAACACCATCGAGGAGCTGGCCCAGGCCGCCATCGTCCGGGGCTATGACTATATCGCCATCACCGACCACACGAAGAGCCTGGGGGTGGCCCATGGCCTGGACGAGGCCCGCTTCGCCGAGCGCCAGCGCGAGATCGAGGCCCTCAACGCCCGGCTGGCCCCGTTCCGCATCCTGAGCGGCGCGGAGGTGGAGGTCCGCGCCGACGGCAGCCTGGACCTGCCCGACGAGGTGTTGTCCCGGTTGGATGTGGTGGTGGCCGCCGTCCACACCGGCCTGCGCGGCGAAGCCGACCGGGTCACGGCGCGCATCGTCCAGGCCATCCAAAACCCCCACGTGGACATCATCGCCCACCCCACCGGGCGCATCATCGGCGAGCGGGCAGCCATGGAGTTCGACTTTGACGCGGTGCTGGAAGCGGCGGCCACCCACGGCGTGGCGTTGGAGGTGAACGCCACCCCCAACCGCCTGGACCTGGACGGCGAACACGTGCGCCGGGCGATCCAGCGGGGCGTGCGCCTGGTCATCAGCACCGACGCCCACCGGGCCGACGGTCTTGACTATATGCCGTTCGGCGTGGCCATGGCCCGGCGCGGCTGGGCAGAAGCCCCCGACGTGCTCAACACCCGGCCGGTGGATCGGTTATTGGTAGATTGGTAGCTGGGAACTCGCAACCCGCAACCGAGGGACTCGATGACTTCACCCGTCCGCCGCCAATACCTCCAGATCAAGCGTCAGTACCCGGACGCCATCCTCTTCTTCCGCCTGGGCGACTTTTACGAGACGTTTGACGATGATGCCAGGACCGTCTCGCGGGAACTGGACATCGTCCTCACCTCGCGCGACGTGGGCACGAGCCAGCGCGTCCCCCTGGCCGGCGTCCCCTACCACGCCGCCGAGGGCTATATCGCCCGGCTCATCAACAAGGGCTACAAGGTCGCCATCTGTGAGCAGGTGGGCGAGCCGGTCAAGGGTCTCATGCCCCGCCAGGTGGTGCGCGTGGTGACGCCGGGCACGGTGGTGGAAGCCAGCCTGCTGGACGAACGGCGCAACAATTACCTGGTCGCGTTGGTGCTTGATGAACGGGACCAGCGGGCCGGCCTGGCCTACGCCGACATCACCACCGGCGATTTCGCCGCCACCCAGTGGGCCGGCTCCGACGCCCAGACCCAGGTGAATCAGGAGCTTCAACGCCTCCAGCCCCGCGAGTGCCTGGTGCCCGCCGACCCTCACCCCCAGCCCCTCTCCATGCCAGGGAGAGGGGAGTCTGCTCCCTCTCCCCATCGGGGAGACACCCTGACGGGTGCAGGTGGCCGGGGTGAGGGGCGATTCCCGCTCCCAGACCAAACCCACCTCACCCCTTACGATCCCTGGCGCTTTGAGTTGGAGACGGCCCGGCGTGCCCTTCTGGATCATTTCGGCGTGGCGACTTTGGAGGGGTTTGGGATCGCCTCCTGGCCGGCCGCGATCCGGGCCGCCGGCGCCCTCATCCAGTACCTCCAGGAGACACAGCCGGCCGCGTTGAAGCAGCTCACCCACCTGCACGCCTACTCTACCGCCGCGTTCATGACCCTGGACCCGGCCACGCGCCGCAACCTGGAACTGAACGAGACCACGCGCGGCCGGACGACCAAAGGCTCGCTCCTCTGGGTGCTGGACGCCACCGAGACGGCCATGGGCGGCCGGCTCTTGCGCCAGTGGCTCAACCAGCCGCTCCTGGACCTGGAAGCCCTGGTGGCCCGGCAGGACGCCGTGGCCGCTCTCCACGCGAACGTGCCCCTCCGCGCCCAGGTGCGCGCCGCGCTCCACAAAGTCGCCGATATGGAGCGGCTGGCCGGGCGCGCTGTGCAGGGCGTGGCCGGCCCCCGCGATCTGCTGGCCCTCTGCGCCAGCCTGGAACAGGTCCCGGCCCTCCGATCCGCCGTAGAACAGTCGGCTTATGCCGGGGATAACAGTCAGCGGTCAGCCCTCAGCGGTCAGCCATCAACGGTCAGCAGCCGTCTATCAGCCCTCATTTCTGCCCTCGACCCGGCCCCGGATGTCGTCGCCCTCATCGCCCAGGCCATCGCCGCCGACGCCCCGGCCACACCCGGCGAGGGGACCATCCGGCCGGGCTTCTCCGCCGAACTGGACGAGGTGCGCGCCCTGGCCCGGGGCGACCGGGACTGGGTGGCCCGGCTGGAGCGCACCGAACGCGAGCGCACCGGCATCAAGTCCCTCAAAGTCGGCTACAACAAGGTCTTTGGCTACTACCTGGAGGTGACCAGACCCAACCTGGACCAGGTGCCGCCGCACTACATCCGCAAGCAGACCCTGGTCAACGCGGAGCGGTTCATCACCCCGGAATTGAAAGAGGTGGAGGCCCGCATCCTCAACGCTGAGGAGCGCATGGGCGAGCTGGAGACGGCCCTCTATCGGCAGGTCCTGCAGCAGGTGGCCGCCGCCAGCGACCGGCTCACGGCCACTGCCCGCGCTCTGGCCGAACTGGATGTCTACGCGGCCCTGGCAGAGGTGGCGGAGCGGAATCGCTACGTGCGGCCCGTCCTCACGGCCGGCGACGAGATCCACATCGTGGCCGGTCGCCACCCGGTGGTGGAACTGACGGCCGGCGAGCCGTTCGTCCCCAACGACGTGCGCCTGAGTAACACCGATTGCCAGATCATCGTCCTCACCGGCCCCAATATGAGCGGCAAAAGCACATTTCTAAGACAAGTTGCTTTGATTTGCCTGATGGCCCAGATCGGCAGCTTCGTCCCGGCCGATTCGGCCACCATCGGCCTGGTGGACCGCATCTTCACCCGCGTGGGGGCGCAGGACGACATCGCCACCGGCCAGAGCACCTTCATGGTGGAGATGGTGGAGACGGCGTTGATCCTCCAGCACGCCTCGCCGCGCAGCCTGATCATCCTGGATGAGATCGGCCGGGGCACGTCCACCTATGACGGCGTCGCCATCGCCCGCGCCGTGGTGGAGTATCTGCACAACAACCCCCGCGTGGCCGCCAAGACCCTCTTCGCCACCCACTACCACGAGCTGACGGAACTGGCGAGCATCCTGCCCCGGGTGCGCAACTTTAACGTGGCCGTGCTGGAGGAGGGCCGCGAGGTGGTCTTTCTGCGCCGGGTGGTGCCCGGCGGGGCCGACCGCTCGTATGGCATCCACGTGGCGCGCATGGCCGGCGTCCCCCAGGCCGTCACCCACCGGGCCGAGGAGGTACTGGCCGAGTTGGAGAGCCTGGGCGATGAGAAACGCCGCCGCGAGGCGATGGGCCGGCAGCTCCGGGCGCAGCAACTCTCCTTCTTACCCACTGAACCCCATCCGGTGGTAGAAACCCTGCGCAAACTCCGAATAGAGGAGCTATCGCCGTTGGAGGCCATCACCAGGCTCTACGAGCTACAGCGGCAGGTGCGGGAAGATAGCTCATAGATGTCTCTCGTCACTATCACCCTCGTCCTCCTCAGCGCCCTGGCCCACGTGGGTTGGAACCTGCTCGTCAAGGTCAGCCCCCACAAGGCCGCCTTCATGTGGTGGGCGCTGCTGAGCGCGGTGGTGCTGGCCTTGCCATTCGCCTTCGGCGACCTGGCACGCACATGGAACTGGGCAGTTGCGCCGGTGCTCGTCGTGAGCGGGCTGTTCGAGGTCGGTTACATCGTGGCGGTGACGCGCGCCTATGACCTCGGCGACCTGTCGCTGGTCTATCCCCTGGCGCGTGGCTCTGCGCCGGTGTTCACCGTTGTCGGCGGCCTGCTGTTGTTCAGCGACCACCCTACTCCCGTCGGCTACCTGGGCGTCGGTGTGATCGTGCTCGGCATCGGCCTGGCAAGCCGCGATGCCGGTCCATCGCCCGCCATCTCCCTTGTTCCGCCGGCGGTCGGCCGTCAGTTATCGGGCCGCAAGCGCCAGGTGTTGAGCGCGGCCGGACAGTCCGTGATCCTGTCGCTCCTGGGTGGGTTGTGCCTGGCCGGCTACTCGCTGAGCGATAAGTATGGCATGACCCTGGTGTCGCCGCTGCCATACAACTTCTGGATCTTCCTGGCGATGGTCATGTTCCTCACGCCCTACGTCTGGCGACGTTCCACGGCCTGGACGGTCTGGCAGGAATGGCGGGCGCACTGGTGGCGGATGATCGGGGGTGGCGTGCTGATCTTTGGCGCGTATATCTTTGTCCTGCAGGCCCTGGCGATGGCTCCGGCCGGCTATGTGATCGCCGTGCGCGGTGTGGGCGTGGTCTTTAGCGCCGTGCTGGGCTGGCTGCTGCTGCACGAGTCCTTCGGGCTGCGGCGCGTGCTGGCGGCGTTGCTGATGGCGGCCGGAGTAGCTTGCCTGGCTGTGGAGGGGTAGCTCAAAGTATGGTAGCTAAGCCAGGGCGATCTGTGGTATAATAGGAGCCAGGTCACGAACCGGCGGCCCCCTGGGTGAGGATTCAAGACGCCTGGTGTGAGGGGAAAACTCTCCCCGGCCGGAGCCGCCAGTTTATCCAGCCCCTGGCAACAAACCAGATAGCACTGAAAACTTTGAGGTGTTCAACATGAGTGTTGACCTGCGTAGCTATGTCTTTATTGATAGCCTCCAACCCCAGATGGCAGCCTTTATCGGCTCCACGGCCCGGGGCTTTTTGCCCCTGGCCGGCGACGCCAGCCTGTGGGTAGAGATCTCGCCAGGCATCGAGATCAACCGTATCACCGATATCGCCCTCAAGGCTACCCATGTGCGGCCGGCCGTCCAGGTGGTAGAGCGACTCTATGGCTTGTTGGAGGTCCATTCTCCCTCCCAGGCCGATGTGCGGGCGGCCGGTGCGGCGATCCTGGCGGCCCTGGACCTGCGGCCAGAGGACCGCTGGAAACCCACCATCTACTCCAGCCAGATCATCCGCCACGTGGACGGCCATCAGGCGCAACTGGTGAACCGCAACCGCAACGGCTCCATGCTCATCGCCGGGCAGACGCTCTATATAATGGAGGTAGCCCCGGCTGCTTACGCGGTGCTGGCGGCCAATGAAGCCGAGAAGGCCGCTCACATCACCATCATCGAGGTACGCCCCTTTGGCTCCTTCGGCCGGGTCTACCTGGGCGGCGAAGAGCGCGACATCATGGCCGGCTACGGCGCGGCCGTGGCGGCGGTGGAGGGCGTGACTGGCCGGGTGGTGGAGGGCAAGAAACAAGAGTAACAATACGATCGGCTGCCAGCCGCTTTCTAACCCGCAGAAGGGTACAGAGCAGCCGTTACGAAATCTTTAGCATCACAAGGAGGTCAACTGATGGCAGAAGCATTGGGCATGATCGAGACCAAAGGATTCGCGGCGATGGTAGAAGCCTCAGACGCGATGGTCAAGGCGGCCAAGGTGGAACTGGTCCACTATGAGCGCATCGGCGGTGGCTATGTGACGGCCATCGTGCGCGGCGATGTGGCGGCGGTCAAGGCAGCCGTGGAGGCTGGCGCACGCGGCGCCGAAAAAGTCGGCGAGGTCGTCTCCGTCCATGTGATCCCACGCCCGCATCCGAACATTGACCTGGTGCTGCCCCTGGGTCGCAAGGAGGCCGTGGAGGAAGAGTTGGGCTTGAAAAAGAGCAAATGAGCATTTGCATACTTGCAGGGGGTGAGTGATGCTGCTGGGCAAAGTGGTGGGCACCCTCGTCGCCACACGCAAGGACGAGAAATTGGAGGGCCTCAAGTTCCTGGTGGTACGCCAGCTCAACGTGGAGAACCAGGAGACTGGCGGCTATGTCATCGCCGTGGATAGTGTCCAGGCCGGCATAGGTGACGTGGTGCTCTTTGCCACCGGTTCCTCCGCCCGCCAGACAGTGCTGACGGACAGGCGGCCCTGCGATGCAGTGATCATGGCCGTGGTGGATACCTGGGAGGTGGACGGCATGGTCAAGTATCGTAAAACGTGAAACGTGAGGCGGGGTGGGTGAGACGTGACTACGATGCTGGATGAGGATCGGATTCGCACCATCGTGCAGCGGGTGGTGGCGCAGATGGGGCCCGGGGAGGCCGCCGACCGTTCTGACCTGCCCCCCCGGCCCCTACGAGGGAAGGGGGAGAGCGAGCCCCCTCCCCGCCTCGGAGAGGGGACGGGGGTGAGATCGCCCGGCGCCTTTTCCGATGTGGACTCGGCCGTAGCTGCGGCCCGGACTGCCCAAAGAGCGTGGGGCGCCTTGACCCTGGAACGGCGCGGCGAAATCCTGGCCGCCCTGCGTCAGGCTGTCCGCGACAACGCCGCGCTACTGGCCCGGCTGGCCCATGAGGAGACCGGCCTGGGCCGGCTGGAAGATAAAACCCAGAAGAACCTGCTGGTGGCGAACAAGACCCCTGGCATCGAGGACCTGCGCCCCCTGGCCTGGAGCGGCGACCGGGGACTCACCCTGGTGGAGCCGGCTCCCTATGGCGTGGTGGGCGCCATCACCCCGATCACCAACCCCACCTCCACCATCATCTGCAACGCTATCGGCATCCTGGCGGCCGGCAACACCGCCGTCTTTAACGCCCACCCCGGGGCCAAAGCCGTGAGTGCGACCACCATCGCCCTGCTGAATCGGGTCATCGTGGCCGCCGGCGGCCCGCCCAACACCCTGACCTGCCCCCTGGAACCGACCATCGCCAGCGCGCAGGCCCTCATGCGTCACCCCAACATCCGGTTGCTCATCGTCACCGGCGGGCCGGGCGTGGTCCGTGAGGCCATGCACAGCGGCAAGAAGGCCATCTGCGCCGGGCCGGGCAACCCGCCGGTCGTGGTGGACGAGACGGCCGATCTGGATCAGGCCGGGCGGGATATTGTGTTCGGGGCCGGGTTCGACAACAACGTGGTCTGCGTGCTGGAAAAAGAGATCTTTGCCGTGGACACCATCGCCGACGGCCTCAAGGCCGTCATGAAGCGGCACGGGGCCGTGGAGATCACCTCCTGGCAACTGGCCCGGCTGATGAAGGTCATCTTCCAGGAGATCAAAGGCCCGCGCGAGGAGGGCGTCATCAACAAGGATTGGGTGGGCCAGAACGCCGGCCGTATCCTGAAGGAGATCGGCGTGGCGGCCGGCGATGAGGTCCGCATCATCATCGCTGAGGTGGACGCCGATCACCCCCTGGTCTGGACCGAGCAACTCATGCCGGTGATCCCGCTGGTGCGCGTCCGTAACGCCGATGAGGCCATTGACCTGGCGATCGCCGCCGAGGGCGGCCGGGGCCACACGGCCATCATGCACTCCAAACATCTGGATCACCTGAGCCGTATGGCCCGGGAGGTCAATACCACGATCTTTATCAAGAACGGCCCCTCGCTGGCCGGCCTGGGCTTTGGCGGTGAGGGCTACACCTCCTTCAGCATCGCCAGCCCCACCGGCGAGGGCCTGACTTCCGCTAAAGACTTTAGCCGGGTACGCCGCTGCACCCTGGTGGACTCGTTCCGGATCGTGTAGGATTGCCCCTTCCAGGGAGAAGAACCAGCGGCCTGTAGCCACCGACTTTTTGAGATACCGAATGACTATGACAGGCAAAAGACCAATCCTGACCTGGGAACAACAGGTCCAGCAACTTCGCCAGCGGCACGTGCGGGCCTGGCTGGTGGACGTTTTCACTAATCTCCCGCTCCTCTTGGGCCTCTTATTGGTGGGGGGGGTGTTGTTCGTGGCGCTGTATGCGCCGGACCTGGCCCCACGCAACCCCCTGGAAGTCCGGCCCGTTATGACCATCGAGGGCCAGCGCCTGGCCCCCCCATTCCCCCCGTCCAACACTTTCCCCCTGGGCAGCGATCCGCAGGGCCGGGACATCTTGAGCCTGATCATCTATGGCACGCGCCAGACCCTGGTGATCTGCGTCCTGGTAGTGCTGGCGCGGCTCATCATGGGCCTGCTGATGGGGGCCATCGCCGGCTGGTATCATAACTCGCGGGCGGACCGCCTCATCATGAGCCTCAGCGAGTTCACCTCGGCCTTCCCCACCCTGATCCTGGCCATCGTGTTGATCCTGCTGCTGGACATCCGACGTGGCCTGCCCACGTTCATCCTCGCCCTGGGGTTAGTCGGCTGGGCCGAGATCGCCCAATATTTCCGCAGCGAGTTCATCATCATCAAGGAACAGCCCTACATCGAGGGGGCCAGGGTTATCGGCCTGAGCCGGCTGAGCACCCTGTTCCGCCATGCCCTGCCCAATGTGATCCCTTCCCTGGTGGCGTTGACGGCCCTGGAGATGAGCGCGGTCTTGTTGATCCTGGGCGAGTTGGGTTTTTTGAACATCTTTATCGGCAGCGGGACCACGAGCACAGACATCACCGACCGACCCGTGTCGTACCTGGATGTGCCGGAATGGGGGGGAATGCTGGCTGGCTCCTGGCGTTACATCCGCAACCGCTATTGGATCCCGCTCTATCCGGCCGTCGCCTTTTTCATCGCCATCTTTGCCTTCAACCTGCTGGGTGAGGGCCTGCGCCGCCTCATCGAACGGGGGCGCGCGCCGGTGCATGTCTTCTACAGCAAGCACACCATTGCCCTTATCGCCGCCATCGTGCTGGCCCTCATGACGGTGATGAATAACGTCGGCCCCCGGGCCACGATGATGCGCACGGCCCTGGCCTTCGACGAACAGCAGACTCTGGCGACCATCAAGGAGTTGGCCGGGGACAAATACGATGGCCGACGCACGGGCAGCCCGGGAGAGTGGGCCGCCGCAGAGTGGATCGCGGCGCAATTCCGTGAGCTGGGCCTGGAGCCAATGGGGGAGGATGGCACATACTTTCAGGAGTTTCCGGTCAACTACCAGAATCTGGCAGCTACACCGACCCTGGTCGTCGAGAACCAACAGGGCCAGCCGATCCTGGTCGGCGAGCACCGCGTCAATTTCCGCGAGTTAGTGGGGTATCATGCCGGCGAAGGCCAGGTGGAGCACGCCGAGGTCGTCTTTGTTGGCGGGGGACGCTATGATTTCAAACTCAAGATCGATGATCTGGCGAACATTGATCTGCGCGGCCGGGTAATCCTGACCACCGGCGCCGGTGGCATCTACGAGATCGCCAGGCGGGCCGTCGAGCGCGGAGCCATTGGCATCCTGCTTCCCACCCGCAGCGAACACAGCGTGCGCATGAAAGGCTCCTACGCCAACGATGAGGCCGAGCCGCGTATCCCGGCGTTCGTCATCTCGGAGGCCGTGGCCGACAGGTTGCTGGCGCCGGCGGGCCACCGGATGCGGGACCTGTGGACCCTGGAGGAACGCGGTGAGACCCTGCCGCGCTTTGCTACCGGGTCCCGGGTCTCCATGAGCCTGGAACTGGAGCGGCGGCCGGCCACCTCACGCAACGTCCTGGGCTACTGGCCGGGCGCCGATCCCAACTATGCCTGGCAGATCGTCATCATCGGCGGGCATTATGACCACCTGGGACGCGACCCGGATGGCACGGTGTTCGCCGGGGCCTACGATAACGCCTCCGGCGTGGCCACGGTCCTGGAGATCGCCCGACTATGGCGCGAGCACGGCTTCCGACCGCCGCGCAGCGTGCTGTTCGCCGCCTGGGGCGGCGAGGAACAGGGGCTGCTCGGCTCATACTACTTTGTCCAACATCCCACCTCGCGCATCGCGTTGCCCAATGTCACAGCCGTGATCACCGTGGATGCCGTTGGCCGGGGTTATCCCAACGACGTGTCCATCACCAAGCCGGGCATACCGGAGGCTCGCACCCTCTATTTCCTGAGCCAGGAGGCAGCCCAACGCATGGGTGTGGGTACGCGGGACTCCGGCTACGGCCATGGGGGCAGTGACCACGCCCCATTCCTGGAGATCGGCATCCCCGCCGTGCTCATCATCCAGGATGGCGACCCGGGGGCCTTGCACGTGCCCACCGATACCGTGGAGCACATCCAGTTACCACTCCTGGAGGAGGCCGGTCAGGTGGCGGCCATGACCGCCATGTTGGCTACAGTGGGGCACTGAGCCTGGCCCCTTTGGCCGGATACTGATACCGCCCTGGCTGATGCGCCAGAGGGACCTCATAGTGCAGGGGTTCACGGCGGTCGAAAGACGGAGCTATGGCTTATTATTACGCGCTGACGATCTTTCTTTCAGCTTTTCTGCTTTTTCAGATCCAGCCTTTGATCAGCAAGTATATCCTGCCCTGGTTCGGGGGAACGCCAGCGGTCTGGTCTACAGCGATGCTTTTCTTCCAGGTCCTGCTACTGGGTGGTTACACCTACGCTTATGGGCTTGGTGACCGATTGCCCACTCGCAAACAGGGTATCGTACACCTGATGCTGCTCGGCTTCTCCCTGGGTCTACTCCTGGTGACGGCGTTGGCCTGGGCTTCGCCCCTCACACCCGATGCCAGTTGGAAACCACACGGTACCGAGGCCCCGGTCTGGCATATTCTCAGCCTTCTGGCAGTCTCGGTGGGGTTGCCTTATTTTATTCTCTCCACAAACAGCCCCCTGATGCAAGCCTGGTTTCACCATGCCTACCCTGGGCGCTCCCCCTATCGCTTGTACGCGCTCTCGAACATCGGCTCGTTGCTGGCGCTCATCAGTTACCCTTTCCTGATCGAGCCTTTGCTGGCCTTGAAGACCCAGGCCAAACTCTGGACGGCAGGCTATGTGATCTTTGCGGTCTGCGCGGGCTATGGAGCCTTCAGGATGATGCGCAGGAGAGCGAACATTGATGAACAACAGGCCGACCCCGACACCCGGTCTCTGGCAGATGAGGCAACGCGACCGCGCGCGGGCCTCTATGTCCTCTGGACTGCTCTGGCTGCCTGTGCTTCGGTCATGCTGCTCGCCGTCACCAGTCAGATCACCCAGGAAGTGGCCGTCATTCCCTTTCTGTGGATTCTGCCGCTGACGCTTTATCTCCTGTCGTTCATTCTCTGCTTCTCAAGCGACCGATGGTACTCCCGCCCGGGGTACGCCATCGCCCTTCTGGTCAGTAGCGTGCTATACTGTTGGATTCTGGCCCTGGTGAAAGTCGCTGTGGTGAACCAGATCTTTGTGTACTCCTTGCTCCTCTTTAGTTGCTGCATGATCTGTCATGGGGAATTGGTGCGTCTCAAGCCCCACCCCCGTTATCTAACCTCGTTTTATTTGATGACCGCGGCGGGCGGCGCGATAGGGGGGAGCATGGTGACCCTGATCGCCCCGCACATCTTCACCGGTTTCTGGGAACTGCCCCTGGGGCTACTTGGTTGCTGGGTACTCCTGCTGGTTGCCTCCCAGGTCAACAAACCGGCGACCCAAACCCGGCGTCAGGCCCTGTTCGTCGCCGCCCTGGTGATGAGCATCATTGCCGGGCTGAGTATCGTCCTCTTCTCCTATATCCAGATGCTGTCCACGAATGTGCTGGAAGCCTCTCGCAACTTCTACGGAGTTCTGCGCGTGCAAGAGGCCAACACCAATAGCCCAGATCAGCGTTCCTACGTGCTGGTCCATGGCGCCACTCTCCATGGATTCCAGTTCCAAGAGGGCGAAAAGCGTCGCCAGCCCACAGCGTATTTTACCGAGGACAGTGGGGTCGGCCTGGCTTTGCTCCACCACCCCAAACGCGACTCTGGGCTAAGGGTCGGCATTGTCGGCCTGGGCGTGGGCACGCTGGCAGCTTACGGGCGCCCGGGGGACACGTTTCGCTTCTACGAGATCAATCCTGATGTGATTCGCCTGGCAGAGGGGGCTGGGGGCTACTTCACTTACCTGAAGGATTGTCCGGCGCAAAAGACGATCGTGCCGGGCGATGCCCGGCTCTCGTTGGAGCGAGAATTGGCCGCCGGTGAACCGCACCGGTTCGACCTGCTGGTTATAGACGCCTTCAACAGTGACGCCATCCCCGTTCATCTGTTGACCGAGGAAGCCTTTGCTACCTATCTGGAGCATCTTCAGCCAGATGGGATCCTGGCCCTGAACATCACCAACCGCCACCTCGACTTGCGACCGGTGGTATGGGAGCTGGCGGATCATTTCCAACTCGATACGGCCCTGGTCGAAACGCCGGGGGATAACAAGACTAGCTATACATCATCCTGGATACTGGCAACTCGCAACGTCGGGTTCCTCAATCTACCAGCGATTGCCAGCCGAAGCACTCCTCGCCCGCAGGGCACCAGCCACGTTCGGCTATGGACCGATGACTATAGCAACCTGTTTCAATTATTAAGGTGAGAGCACAGCCTGTTTCGACAGGGCGACACCCCTCCTCATCGGCCCGGCCATCGCCACCCAGTTCACCATCTCATTCCTGTATGCCTGGAACTCGTTCATCTGGCCACTGGTCATCATCCATAACAAGGTGAACTATGTGGTGACCCTGGGCCTGGCCGACATCCAGGGCGGCTATCACGCGCAACCGCCCCTGGTCCTGGCCGGCGCAACCCTGGCTATCCTGCCGACGGTGCTGGTCTTTCTCCTGGCCCAACGCTGGTTCGTGGAGGGGATCGCCACGACCGGGCTGAAGGGGTAATGCGATCGGTCCGCCAAGTCGGCAGGCTATCTCCACCAAGAATGCAACATGGCCCCGGGGGTTTCCCGGGGCCATGACTTATGCGGTTATGATCTCAGCGGACCTGCCCGGCCAGGAAATCGGCCACCAGGTCCGCCATGTGCTCCAGGCCGGGGTTGAAAAAGTGGTCTGTGCCGGGGAGGATGTGCAGGACGGTGGGGGCCGCCAGGCTGGCGGCAAAGGCCCGCACAGCCACGGCGGGGCTGATGTGGTCCCGGTCGCCCACGACAATGCAGACCGGGCCGGTGAATCCGGCCAGGAGATCAGGGTTCAGGACCCGGCCAGGTGGCGCGATGAGGGCCAATGCCCGAATGCGCGGCTCGCGTGGGGCCTGGTGAAGGACCACGGCGGCCCCAAAGGAATAGCCGGCCAGCGCCAGGCGATCCCCGGCGATGACCGGCTGGTTGGTCAGGAAATCGAGCGCCCCGGCCACATCGTCCGCCGCCCCTTTATCTACAGAAGGGCGGCGGGCATCGCCCTGTTCGGCGCGGCCCTCGTCGAACTGCTCGCGGAAGTTGATGCGCAGGGCGACCACGTTGCGCCGGAGCAGCGCCCGCACGACGGCCAGCACCCGGGGGTCGTCCATGCAACCACCGGCGAGGGGGTGGGGATGGCAAACCACGACGGCCGGGTGCGGGCCGGGGCCGGCCGGCAGGTGCAACCGGCCCACCAGCGGGACCCCATCGCGGCTGGTGAAAGCGACGGGTTGCTCCATCACTCATCCCCCCAGCCAATGTAGGGCCTGCCAGGTCCGCTCCTCCACCGTGGCGGCCGGGGCAGCGGGCAGGGCGGCCACGGCGGCCCGGGCCTCGGCGGCAGAATAGCCCAGACTCAGGAGCGCAGCCACCACCTCCCGGTCCACCGGCGTCAACTCGCGGGCAGCCGCCGCCGGCAGGGCCACGCCCACCTTGTCCTTCAGGCTAAAGGCCAGCTTCTCCGCCAGCTTTTTGCCGATGCCCGGCACGCTGCGCAGCACGTCCATCTGATTGTTGGCGATGGCGCTACGCAGCACATCCACTGACGCCGCCGACAGGATGTTCAACGCCACGCGAGGTCCCACCCCTGGGACGGTGAGCAGCAGCTCAAAGAACTCCAGCTCTGCCTCGGTGGCAAAACCATAGAGGGCCAGAGCGTCCTCGCGGACATGCAGGTGGGTGAAAAGATCAACCTCCTGGCCCAATTCGCCCATCTGGTTCAGGGTGGATCGGGGCGCAAAGACACGCAGCCGCACCCCGCCTACCTGGATGAGCAGGTGGTCATCGCCCTGGCCGGCGAGTTTGCCCCGTATTCCCGCGATCATGCTCGTTCCCCCGGCAGGCATCAAGACCCCAGGGGCGGGATGGTCACCTGCAAGATATAGTCGGCGGCGACACCCCCCTCGGATTTGAGGTCAATGTGATAATCCTGCGTGGTGGGCAGGGTGCCACTCCAACTGGTGGCCCCGGCGTGGTCAGAGAGGAGCACCGTCCCGTCCACGCCCCAGATCACCAGGATCACGTTCCCCTGCGGCGACGACACGTTCACCGCCAGGGCCTGGCCGGCCATCACCCCCACAACGTAGCGGACAATCCCGCCAGCCGCGACCTGGCCCTGGGTCACGGCCGTCAGGCTGTTAGGTGGGAATTGGATGCGCTGGGGCTGCGGCTCATAGCCGGGCGCGGTGGGAGTGGGCGTGGCCACCAGCACGGTCACCGGCGGCCCCGGCGGGGTCGGTGAGGTCGCCGGGGATGGCCCGAACAGGTTGCAGGCCGGCCCCAGGATCATGATGGCGAGCCAGAACCCGGCCAATAGCACGTGTTGTGGTTTCATAATTAACCCCCCCCCTCAAAAATACGCCTCCTGCGCTTCTAACTCGTTGCCGCGCTCTGCGTGGCAACGACAACGCAGCCTGGCCTCTGGCGCGTCAACGCAGAGCGTGGGCGAATACGCCCCCTGCGCGCGGTGGGACAATCCACCGCCGGCCCGCTGGATTGTAACCCGTAGGGAACGGGAGCAGGTTGGTTATTTTCATGCCACGGAGCGCGCCCGGCACGTGAGCATCTCCTCTAATCAGGCTGTATCCGGCCAGGAGTCATTACCAGCCACTGCTCGCCGGTCACAGCGTTGCCACAGATAGGCTTCCACGGCCTGGCGGGTAGTCTTCCACTGGCGCCCTTCACGCCAGCCCGCGATCTTGCCGCTGCGAAGCAGTTGCTGCATACGCGGGATTGTCACCCCGGCGATAGCGGCAGCACGTGGTACAGTCATAGCCTCGTCTGGTTCAGCCGGCATATCGTTCCTCCAGAAGAGTATCAGTGGATGAAGATAGGGCTTTCGCGGAAGTCATCCCTGGGAATCCCATCTACCGGGCCTTATTATACCGGCTCTGAGGCTGTGAGATATGGGGCTGGCGTTGTATTTGTCTTTCAGACCAGGGTCGTATCTGGCCGGGACACCGATAAGGGGGTATATAAAAAACCAAACCCCCAATGGCCCCCTGGCAGGTGGGGCCGGGAACCATAGGGGGAACGGCGGGGGACCTGGCCCCCGGTGAACTCGTTTTTATCGGCGCGGCCTTGCACCTCCTCGCGCGCAGGCGGCGCAGCGCCTGGTTTGGGGCAGGATCTCCAACCGTTCCGGCTCGATAGGGTTGCCGCACATCTCACATACGCCATACGTGCCAGCAGTCAGGCTTTCCAGGGCTTCGCGAAGTTGTTCCACCTTTTGCTCTGCCCGTTGAAGCAGGGCCAGGTTGATCTCCCATTGCACGATAGCTGGGTCCCCTTCGCCCAGGCCGTAGTCGGCCTTGTCACCCAGTCGTCGTCTCAATTTTTCCACTTCGGCCTGCGCTTCCGCCAGCTCTTTTTGCAGACGTTCCTGATCGGTTGTTGTCACAGTGCCCCTCCCAGCTTCAACCCAGGAGGCCATAACGAGGTCCATCACTGCCGCCTGGTTGTTCGCGCATGTTCCTTGGCTTGCTTGCGCCGGGCCTTGCGAATGGCCTTGGCTCGCCGTTTGCGGCGTTCTTCACTCTTGCTGACGTACCACCGTTTGCGGCGGTATGTGCTCAGGACGCCGCTCTTCATCACATCCTTGCGAAATCGCTTGAGCAGGCTCTCTTGCGATTCGCCGGGTCTGAGTTCCACGGTCATGCCTTGATTCACCTCCTCCTGAATGGATTCTATTTTTCATTTGTTGTATTGACTTCGGGGGACGCGCTTGAGGCTAAGGCCCAGCCGGCGGCGAACCGGCTCGACGCGGATGATAACCACGTCTACAGTCTCGCCCTCGGCCACCACGTTGCGCGGGTGCATGAAATCACCCTCCGCCAATTCCGAGACATGGATCAACCCCTCCAGGCCACCGTCCAGCCGGACAAAGGCCCCGTAATCCACCACGTGGGTGATCGTGCCGCGCACCAGTTGCCCAACCTGAAACCGTTGGGCAACCGAATCCCAGGGGTTGGGCCGGGTCTGCTTGATGCTCAAGCCCACGTGCTGACGCACCTGGTCCACGTTCAGGACTTTGACCTCGACTTCCTGACCGACTGTCAGTACCTGCTGGGGATGCGGAACATGGTACCAGGCGATCTCCGATACGTGGACCAGCCCCTCGATCCCGCCCAGGTCCACAAAGGCTCCGAAATCGCATAACCTGGTCACCGTGCCCCGGCGCACCTGTCCCACCTGCAATGATCGTAGCAAACTGGCCCCGTCTTGTTCGCGCGGCTGAGACGTGGCTGGCCGTTCTCCGCCGGTCTGACCAAACACGGCCCGTTGCTCATCAATCGCGCGTCTCCATTCTGCGATCAGGTCTTGCTCGTCATCCCGGGCCGGGGCTGCCCGCGTCATCCAAACATTCATTGCCGATCCTTCCCAATCCAATCCAGAACCCAACTGCTCACCCTGAACTCTCCCGCCGTTTAGAGTACCCTCCCGCAGGTTTTTGAACCGGCGGGAGAATAGCCTTTTTTACCCCAGACCACAAAAAAACTCGGCTTCTGACAGCATAGAATTGTCAGGCCCAGCCGAGCTTCATCCCACTACATGAACAGGCTCATCCCGCCAGGCATTCCGCCGGGATCGGGTCGCCCTCTGCCAGGATCAGATACTGAAACTGCGCCGTCTGGCCTGGTCTGGCCCGCCTTGTACCCGGCGGCTTACAAAGCCATCCAGCGCTCGCGTGTAACGAACGGCTTAGACCTCCTTAGTCTCCCGTGATGTCTATTCCCGGATAAGATCAGGGAGTAAATACTCCCTCTGCGGCGGCTCACCACCTTTCCTTGCTTTCCTGGGGATAATTATACTCTAACTGGCCGAACTTGTCAACAAATGCCCAAGGCGGAAGGCGAAACAGACGCCTGGCTTGACAAACTTGCCCCAAGTCGGTACAATCCCACCGTCGGTTCTGAACAATATTTTCAAGGAGGAATAGGGGCGATGAAGCAACGGACTCAGGCCGAACCATACAAGATCAAGATGGTGGAACCCATCAAGATGACCACCCGGGAGGAACGCCAGAAGTGCATCGAGGAGGCTGGCTATAATACGTTCCTGCTCCGCAGCGA
>Ga0209162_1001468_pt1 | contig 23064 bp, 18 predicted proteins | sample YNPNPMetaG_FD_187121 | JGI IMG/M metagenome (GOLD analysis project Ga0209162, IMG submission 187121) | Anoxygenic and chlorotrophic microbial mat microbial communities from Yellowstone National Park, USA - YNP NP MetaG (SPAdes) (version 2) ...
ACAGCCGCCTAGAGGAGATGCGAGAAGATACCAACAAGCGATTCGAGCAAGTTGACAAGCGCATTGACCAGCTCATCACGTTCTTGTGGATCCTGGCGGGGATATTCACGGCCTTGGTGGTTGCAGTGATAGCATTCGCGTATTGGGACAGAAGGACGATCATTCGAAGGGCCAAGGAAGAGGCCTTAAAGGAGATGGAGGAAGCGGGGAGGTGGAAGACGATTTTGGAGGCATTGAGACAAGTCGCCATCAAGGATTCCAACGTCGCGGAGGCTTTGAGGAGGTTCAATTTGTTGTAGGGTTTCCGGAAGAGGAGGGCCAAGCCGTTCGCGTTCCCAACGGGTTTCGTTTTCCCATGCGGGTAGGCGAAGGGCGGTTTTCCCGGAGGGATGCGCTCCGCGCGTCCGCACGGTACGGCCGCACGAATGCCGTGGCCTTTCATTTCGAATACATTCGTTAACGATGGCACGGTGGCCGAGAGGAAATATGCCCCGGGTCGAGCCGGGATCCTTCTTTGCGGGCGTGCGGAGCCCGCCCCTTCGGGGGGATGCGCACCCAAGAAAGAGGGCCTTACGTGGTACACCCCGGAGTGCGCGAGGGGAGGATTTCTCAGAGGGACGCGGTCTCCGCGTCCGCGTTGCAGGGCCGTACGCAAGCCGAGGCATAACATGATAACCAGGGGCAAAGGAACCCCCGGTGGCCTAATGGAATGATCCCCCGGTGGAAGCAAAGTCTCCTTAGCGGGCGTGCAGAGCCCGCTCCTCCGCGGGATTGGTGATCCCAGCTGGGATGGCCTCGCGGGGAGAACCCAGAGACAACGCGCAGGGCGGTTTTCTCGGAGGGGCGCGGTCTCCGCGCCCGGGTTGCCAGGCCTTACTCATGCCAGGGCGTTTCATCACGCGAGATGGGTGGCCAAAGGCCCGTGGCCTAACGGAGACATGCCCGGATCAAGCCCAAGCATCCTTTAACGGGCGTGCGGAGCCCGCCCCTCCGCGGCGGGGTCAGGAGCCAAGTACATCGAGTTGCGCGCTAGCCGGCAGGCGGCGCGAGATGCCGTTTTTTTCGGAGGGGCGCACTTTGTGCGTCCGCATGGCAAGGCCGTATGTAGGCCGAGGCATTTCATTCCCCCAGATCCCTTAAGGATCGCCCGGTGGCCGAGCCGGGACATGCCTAGGTCAGGACAGACTCACCCTCGCGGGCGTCCGAGGCCCCCTTCGGTGGGCGTGGAACCCGTGGAAAGGAGGCCCTGAGGGGCAGGCCAGGAGGTGAGGCGAATCGTGAGTTTCTTCGAGGAAAGTCGAACCTCTTCCCCAATTGTCTCCCAACCATTGTGCCGGCCTCACTTCCTCTTGGCAGGAAAAATCCTTTTCCTCATATAAGGTCCAGTGAAGGGAGGCCGTGAAGGACCCGCGCCGCAGGCGTTTTCCATTGGGTTGTGGGAAGGGGAGCCCCTCTATGGATTCGGGCGTCATTTGGCAATTGCAGAGGTGAGGTCTAAGGAAGGGCACGTCCGTTTCCCGATTGAGGCCTTCCCAAGCGCACATAGAGTCTTGACACCCGCAATCCCGAGGGGTATGTACGATCGAGCCCACATCAGGGAAAAGAGGCGTACGGGGAGCTACGATCCTGAAGCTGGAGGGCTAGATGCGGCCATAAGTGGCAAGGGGATCGGGTTAATGCCACTAGAAATTTGGTCCTCGCACGGACGGGGTGGGGGAGGCGATCGCAAATGCTGAAGTTTCACGAGACCTATGAAGGGGTCTACCAGTCCTTTCAGTGGAGAATTCCCAAATATTACAACATTGCTGTCGACACGTGTGATAAATGGGCCGAGGAGCGATACAGGCTCGCACTTATTTACGAGGATGAGAAAGGCAAGGTCGAGAAATACACATTTTGGGATCTGAAGCAGCTCTCCAATAAATTTGCCAATGCCCTCCGCTATTACGGCATAGAAAAAAGGGACCGAGTCGGCATTTTGTTGTCTCAATGCCCAGAGACAGCGATAAGCCACTTGGCTGTTTACAAAACAGGAGCGATTGCCGTTCCTCTCTTCACCCTTTTTGGGCCAGATGCTCTCCAGTACCGCCTATCTAACAGCGAAGCGAAGATGATCATAACCGACAAGGAAAATGCCCCCAAGGTCCTTTCTCTGAGGGATGGCTTGCCAAAGTTGGAGAGGATTTTCGTGGTAAGGGGAGAGAAGGGGGCTGATTACCTGGACTTCTGGGAGACCCTAGAGAAAGGATCGCCTCAATTCCAACCGGTTCGGACTTCTGCGGATGATCCGGCCCTGATCATTTATACTTCGGGCACAACCGGGCCGCCCAAGGGAGCCTTGCACGCCCATAGGGTTGTCCTGGGACATCTTCCTGGAGTGGAGTTCTTCCACAACTTTTTTCCCAAGAAAGGCGATCTTTACTGGACCCCGGCTGACTGGGCATGGATAGGGGGTCTCATAGACGTCCTGCTTCCCAGCTGGCATCATGGAGTGCCCGTACTGGCGTATCGGGCGAGAAAGTTCGACCCTGAGCAGGCCTTTTACATGATGGCAAAGTACGGGGTCAGGAACGTCTTCATGCCTCCCACAGCCTTGAAAATGATGAGGCAGGTCAAAGATCCAAGGGCAAAGTATGATTATCAGGTTCGGACAATAGGCTGCGGCGGGGAGACCCTCGGTGAAGAGCTCTTGGAATGGGGTAAAGAGGTCTTTGGAGTCACAATAAACGAGTTTTATGGTCAGACAGAGGTCAACCTGGTCGTGGGGAATTGTTACGAAGTCATGGAGGTGAGGCCTGGCTCGATGGGTAGGGCCATTCCAGGCCACGTGGTAGAGGTGGTGAACGAAGTAGGAGAGATCCTTCCGCCAGGGGAGGTCGGTGAAGTGGCCATCAAAAGCCCGGATCCAGTCATGTTCTTGGAATATTGGGGGAACCAGCAAGCAACCAAGGAGAAGTTCGTGGGGGCATGGTGCCTCACGGGAGATCTAGCCAGGAAGGATAGGGACGGGTACTTCTGGTACGTGGGACGCAAGGACGACTTGATCACGAGTGCGGGCTACAGGATAGGCCCAGGAGAGATAGAGGATTGTCTCTTGAAGCATCCGGCCGTGGCTATGGCGGCGGTCATAGGTGCCCCGGACGATGTGAGAGGAGAAATTGTGAAGGCCTTTTTGGTCCTTAAGCCTGGGCTCACCCCGAGCAGTTCATTGGAGCGCGAGATTCAAGAGTTCGTGAAAACCAGGCTTGCTGCCCATGAATACCCCAGGGAAATAGAATTTGTATCCGAGCTGCCCCTGACTGCTACCGGGAAGATCATGCGGAAAGAATTGAGAAAACTAGAGATGGAACGAAGGTCCCGCAAGGCCTCACCTTGAGCCGAAGGCCAAAGGTCCACTTGAGATTCACCGGTCTCGGGCCGAAATCAAAGGGACATTGCGGCTGTATTTGGGGGGAGACGGACTCTTCAAGCCCTCCCGAGGGGCCTTTACACCATGAGGTACCTTCTTTTGACTTCCTCGTTCGCTCTCAGTTCTTCGACGCTTCCTTCATAGCGGATTGTGCCCTTCTCCATGATGTATGCCCTGTCGCTCAGAGCGAGAGCGAGCCCCACATTGTGCTCGCATATGAGCATCGTAACTCCGAGTTTCTTGATCTTAGCTAGCTGTCGTTCCATAGCCTTCACAACGAGGGGCGCAAGTCCTTCCCCTGGTTCATCCAAAAGCAGAAGCTCGGGATTTGTCATCAGAGTCCGGGCAATGGTGAGCATCTGTTGCTCGCCCCCGCTCAACTCGTTGCCGAGATGGCTTTCCAGCTCCTTGAGCTTAGGAAAAAGATCGTAGACCTTTTCCAGGGTCCAGATGGATCCGTCTCGCTCTCTCCTTCCCAGAAGCAGGTTCTGCCTCACCGTTAAGTCCGGAAAGATTCTCCTGTCATCCGGCACATATCCAACGCCCAGTCTGGCAATTTGATAAGGTGGCTTGCCAACTATCTCGTGTCCCTTGAACCTTATCCTTCCTGAGCGAGGGGGTAGAAGCCCGATTATGGTCTTCAGGGTGGTTGTCTTGCCAGCCCCGTTTCGTCCCAACAGACAGACAGCCTCGCCCTGGTTGATGTTTATGGAGACCCCGAAGAGGATATGGCTTGTCCCATAATATGCATGAATGTTTTCCACCTCGAGAATCATGCTACACCACCCAAATACACCCTTTGCACGTCCTCACTCGCCCTGACGCTCTGAGGATCGCCGTCAGCTATGACGCACCCCATGTGGAATACTGTTATCCTTTTGGCAATTCCAAATACGACACTCATATCATGTTCGGTGAACAATATTGTGAGGCCCCTTTCTTCCGCCAGTTTCCTTATGAGAATCATGGTGCTTTCGGTCTCCTCGGGAGACATGCCGCATGTTGGCTCATCGAGAAGCAACAACTCAGGTCGAGTCGCCAACGTTATGGCGAGCTCCCACCGCTTCTTGTCCCCATGGGATAGACTTGCTCCTTGGAGGCGAGCATGCTCAGTGAGACCCACGGCCTGCAAGATCTCCCATACCTCTCTCTCAAAGAATTTCATAGCCTTGGACAGGAAATCCAGGCTGAGGCCTTTCGAGCATAACAGTCCCACAAGGACTCCCTCATATACCGTGAGCTGGGGAAAGATACTCGTTATTTGAAACGACCTCGTGATCCCGACCTTGCATCTCCTGTGAGGCGGAAACCTTGTTATGTCCCGTCCCTTAAAGATTACTTGCCCCCCAGTAGGTGCGTGGTAGCCTGTCACGAGATTGAAGAAGGTCGTCTTTCCAGCGCCGTTGGGCCCTATTATCGCGTGAATGTCCCCCTTCTTCACAGTGAGATTTACAGAGTTCACAGCGCGAAGCTTTCCAAAGTCCTTAGTCAGATTTCTTGTCTCCAGAAGAACCCTGTCTTCCTCGCCCATAGCCACTATTTTCCCTTCCTGAAGTAGAGAACTTCTCGAGTGCGAATCCGAGGATGCCCCCTGGGAGGAAGAAGATCACGAGCAAGATAAAGCACCCCATTATCACCGGCCAGAAATAGGTGAATCCAAGCACATAGGCGTGCACGAAGGTCATGACAAAGGTCCCTACTACTGGCCCCAAAAAGGTGTTGGCTCCCCCCAATATAGTGGCCATCACTGGTTCCCCCGATTTAACCCACATGAGATAGAAGGGGGCCACGGATCGGTAAAATGGCGCCCACAATGCGCCGGCAAGCCCGGAAAGGGCTGCAGATATGACGAATGCGAAGAGCTGGTATCTCGAGATGTTGATCCCCAAGAATTCCGTCCTTTCCGGGTTGTCCCTCATAGCCTTAAGGACATATCCGAAGGGGGAGTTGACGATGCGCCAAAGGAGATAAGTCGTCCCGAGAAATGCCAGGAATATCAGGTAATAATAAACCTTCGGTGACGTGAGGATCCCTGGCGGGAAAACTCCCTGGATTCCGTCGTCGCCGCCAGTGAAGTCATGCCATTTATAGACTATTACGAACAGAAGCTGACCGAAGGCCAGGGTGAGGATAGCGAAATAGATGCCTCGAAGCCGGACGCAAAAGTAACCCACAATGAGCCCGGCAATGGCGGCCACCAGCACTCCTGCTAGAAGGCTCAACCAGAAGTTGAAATGAGCCTTCGTGATGAGCATGGCCACAGCGTAACCACCAAGTCCGTAAAAGGCTGCCTGACCAAAGGATAACTGACCCATATAGCCGAACAGCAAGTTGAAGCTTAGGGCAAAAATGCTCATGATGAGGGCTTCGCTGAGGATCATCAAGTAGAAGGGAGAAAGGACATGTGGCATCACAAGGCCAATTCCCACTGCGATTATTAAGATCAGCGCCCTTCTCAGGACTTTCTCCTCCTTTGTGTCTGAGGCGTTTCCCATGTCTACCTTTCTGGCCTCCCAAAGATACCCCACGGTCTTATGATCAGGACCACTGCCATTACCATGAAGATGAAAGCCAAGGCGAGCTCTGGTTTATACATGATGCCAAAGGAGTAAACCTGCCCCACGATAAAAGATCCCAACAAGGTGCCAGGCAGGCTTCCCATGCCACCTATGACCACGACGGCGAAACATTCTACTATTATCTCGATATCCATTCCCAGGGCCACGGCCCCAAATGGGGCTGCCACCGCCCCGCTCAGGCCTGCTATGAAGGCTCCAAGCACGAAGATCCAAGTGAATAGCCAAGGAATCGGTATCCCCAAGGCTGCGACCATCTCTCTGTCGTGAGCAGCGGCGCGGATGATATCGCCTAAATGTGTCCGGTAGACCAACCACCACAAGAAGACCGCAAGGGCCACCCCCAGGCCTATCACGAAAAGGTTATATGCAGGAAACGGAAAATCAAACAGGAACACAGCCCCGGTGAATGGCTTAGGCCTGGGGACGGAGAGGAACTCGCCCCCCCAACGCCACTTGACTAAGTCAGTTATGATGAGAATGAGGGCGTAGGTCGCTAAAAGCTGTTCCGGCCACCCTCTGTGGTAAAGGCGTCTCAACACGAATAGCTCAATTACCAGCCCCGAAGCTGCCATGATCAATGCGCTCAGGATCGTGGCTATGTAAAATCCGAATAATGGAAGGAGCAAATGACCCCAAATGGTGTAGCACAGAAAACCCCCTAACATGTAAAGGGACCCGTGCGCGAAATTTAATACCCTCAGGACTCCGAAAGTGAGGGAAAGGCCCGAGGCCACCAGAAAGAGAAGGGCGCCTCGGGCAATTCCGCTCATGAACTGGTTGAACAAAATATCCAAGGACATCGGCCTTCCTACCTCACGACACCTGTCTTCTTCCAAATCTCTCGCACGCTTTCCTCGGAGCGGATCACTTCCTCCCCGGGGATCCTAGACAGGTCTTTCCAGATCTTAAATGGATACTTGGGATCTTTAGCGATCACGCCTTGATAGCAGGGCACAGTCCCCATGTGATCCAGGGGACGAATGGTGAACTTGCCTCTAAGGCTATCCAGAGTTAGACCCTCCATCGCCTTAATCACCTCTTCAGTGGAGATGCTTTTTGCTTTCTCTATAGCAGCCTTCAGGAGGTAAACTCCGTCATAGGCCTGAACTGCCCAGGAGTCCGGGTACGTTCCGTGCAGTTGCCGATATTTTTCTGCGAAGGCCATCATCTTTGGGTTGGGGTCCATGAAAAAGCACCCTCGGCCAAATCCCATCACGCCCTCCGGCGCATCTTCGCCCAATGCCAAAAGGACTGGCAGATCGTACAGGGCTATAAAAGGTATCTTTTGGAAAAACCCATATGGAGCTGCTTGCTTCGTGAAGGCCACAAGATCGCCACCGAAAAGGGAACTGTGAACCGCATCCGGCTTCTTTGCCATTATGGCCGTTATGAAGGAAGTGAAGTCTTTCTCACCCGGTTTCGGCCATGCCTCGTAAACTATCTCGGCGTCCGGGACCAACCTCTTTATCTCCTCAGCGAATGCCGCTTCCTCCCTTCTACCAAACTCGTAATCAGGAGCAATGGTGCAGAATTTCTTGGCCTTGGGGTATCGCTTGTGGAGGTAACGCGTTGCGGCAATGGCCTCCATGTAAGTATTTGGCACTATCTGGACCACGTAAGGAGTAAACTTGTCCACGACTTGCGCCTCTGTGTTGGCCATGGTGGTGATCCTTAGGACCTTGTATTCGGAGTGGACAACCTGCAAAGCCAGTGCTACCCCGCTGCTGCATGGCCCTTCCAGGAAGTGAACTTTTTCCCTAAGAATGAGGTCCTTCACTTCTCTGGCGCCGACATCCACCTTCATCTCAGTATCACGAACAATGAGCTCCAATTTTCGCCCCAGGATCCCTCCAGCCGCGTTCACCTCCTCCACGGCAATCTTGATACCCTTGATTGCCGACTCGGAATACATGTGGCACGGTCCGGCAAAACAATAGATCGCACCAAGTTTTATAGGTTCCTGCGCCATAGAGCTTCCCGAAAACCCGGCCACCGTTAATCCGGTCAATACCGCAACCAGCAACACATGTTTAACTTTCCTTCCTGACATCATGGCTTCCCTCCTTTGCCTGGGCTCTTGTGCTCGCACTGTTGACTCACCCATTCTGGCCTGACTACGCGTTACAGAGAGTCGTTCCTGCCTTTTCCCCTGATTTCTGACCTCCTTTCTTTGAGGCATCCAAATACTCCTCCCGGATGACTCTCTTCAAGGTCTTGCCCGCCACATTTCTCGGAAAATCTCTCATGATCAGGACATCCTTCACCCTCTGGAACTTGGCTTCCACATGCTCGTTTATCCATCGTATTACCTCCTCCCGGGAGACGGCGTCCGGAAGATTCAGTACCACAGCCGCAACCGGAGCCTCTCCCCACTTATCGTCAGGAATTCCGAAGACCGCCGCTTCCCTCACAGCGGGGTGCCTCACTATGACCTCCTCAATGTCCCGGGGATAGACATTCACCCCACCAGAGATGATCATGTCCTTTTTCCTGTCCACCAGATACAAGAAACCGTCTTCGTCTACATACCCCAGATCGCCGGTATACAACCAGCCTTCCCTGATGGCCTCTGCGGTCAAATCCGGTCTTTTGTAGTATCCCGGCATGAGCATAGGGCCCCTTCCGATTATCTCCCCCACTTGGAATGGAGGCAGATCATTGCCCCGCTCATCCACAATGCGCATTTCCGAAAAAAAGGTGGGGGTCCCTACGGAGTCCACTCTATGGGGAGCCACTGTTCTGTCGAGGACTGTTATGAATCCTTCCGTCAGACCGTACAGCTCATAAAACCTTCCAGGAAGCTTTCTGTGGAGTTCCTCTTTGTATTCCCTGTGAAGCGGAGCCCCGAGGGAACATATCATCTCGAGGGACTGCAGGGCCTCGATCGAGAAATTGGGCGCCCGTAACATCGCCACGATTTGCGAGGGGACCATCACCACATGGGTTGCTTTCTCACGTTGTATGCTCTCGATGAACTGCGATGGCTCGAACTGGCGCAACAATACATACGTAGCCCCGAGAAACATTGCTGGCATGAGGGTGACAAAGGCTCCATTGAACACGATGGAGCCCCCGTGCAGCACCACGCTTTCGGGGGTCATTCGGAAACAAGATGCGAAGGTCATGCAGTACATTGCTCTCACGTAATGGGTGTGAACGATTCCCTTTGGCAGTCCAGTCGTTCCACTGGTGTACATTATGTTGAAGGGATCTTCATCCCTAACTTCAATGGGTGGAGGCTCTCCTTCGCTGGCCTCATCGACCATGGTCCGGTAGTCCCTGTAGGGAGTTGATCGGGCCCAATCCACTATCACGTAGTTAGAGGGGGGAATGTCTGGCAGATCGTCAGAAATCCTTTGGACAATAGGGACGAATTGGGCACTGGTCACAAGAACCTTGGACTCAGAATCCCTGAGGAGGCTGATTATACCCTTGTCCATCAAAAGGGTGCTCAAGGGTACTATCACGGCTCCGATTTTGGGGCACGCCCAATAGATCTCCAGAAGCTCGAGCGAATTTGGCAGAAGCGTTGCGACCTTGTCGCCTTTCCGAACACCCATAGCCAAGAGTGCGTTCGCGCACTTATTGACTCTGTTGTTGAACTCTTTGAAGGTGAGGCGCTTATTTTCGAACACGACCGCTGTATGCTCGGGGCGGAATCTCGCATGGGAGCTGAGAAGCATTCCCACATTCATCGAAATCACCCCCCCCTTCAGGCGGTTGGCTCCCGAGTTCGCTCGATGAACCTCTCGGTCATCCCCTCAGGCAAGGCCACTGACAAGGAAAAAGTATGCATCCGGTCGGAGTGGGCTCACCCCGACGATTTCTCGTGCCCGCCCAAGGAAGAAACCATGGATGTGGAAGCATCTGCTTTTTAACACATCCAGATGTGACAAGCAAGCTTCCACGTCCTTGGTTGTCAATAAGTCAACACTACCCCCCCATCGAAAAGAAGATCGCCTCCTATGAGGTATCGGGAGAACCGGGAGAAGCCGAACACAAAGAGATTCGCGACCTCTATCGGGGCCATCATCTCCTTTATCCGGGAGCGGCCCATCATCACGTCTCTGACTACCTCCTCCGGGCTTATGCCCCTCTGGGCTGCCTGAGCAGGCACCTGCCCCAGGGCCAAAGGGGTCTTCACGAACCCGGTGCTCACTGAGAAGGCGCGAATCTTCCCGTCTCCTTCCGCAGCTATGGACTGGGTGAGTCCCCTCAAGCCGAATTTCACGATGTTGTAAACTGGCTTGTGGCTCGTGCATATGTGGGCATGGATCGAGGCCATGTTCCCTATGACCCCTGTCCCGCCAGGGCTCTTGCGCATGTGAGGGATGACAAGCTTGGAAAGAAAGAAAGGGGCTCTCAACATGATCCTCTGCATGAGATCGTATTTTTCCATGGGAAAGTTCTCTATGAGGTCTATGTGCTGGATGCCAGCTATGTTGGCCAGATACTTTATGGAGCCCATACAAGAGGCCTCATGGACGGCCTTTTCCATTTGCCCGTCATCTGTGAGGTCGCACTCTATGAAAACCACCTTTCCGCCCATCCCTCGGGCCATCTCGCAGGTCTTCTTTGCCCCTTCGACATCGATGTCCAGCCCCACCGTGGTGATCCCATTTGCTGCGCAGGCAATTGCAGTGGCTCTCCCTATCCCACTTCCGCAACCAGTGACTATGCAGACATTTCCACTGTGGAAATCAGGATCGGACAGCCTGAGCACATCTTCCGGCCTTATCTCCGGCTCCGCAAGCTCCACGAAACACCTCCCCTCTCCAAACGTTCGAGACCTTCCCCTTGCAAGGAACGGGCCAGAAAGGAGAGAAGGGGAGCCAAAAGCGCCTAGGATGACCTTCGCGAGCTTCCAAGGACGAAGGCTTGCCTCAGCCGAGCCTTGGGTGTATAAAGGAGTGCCGTAGCAAAAAGGGAACATGTATCAAAGATGCTACGAGGGAGGGTCAGATGGCCATTTGTCCCATGGATCCTTCTCAGGAACTCGAGCTTCTGAGGTTGGTTTTCGAGAGCATCCACAGTGGCGCCATAGTGACTGACCCGCAAGGGAGGGTGCTCCTTCTCAATGGTCCCTACGCGAAGTTCCTCGGTGTGAAGGCGGAGGAGCAACTGGGCAGGCACTGCACCGAGGTAGTGGAGAATAGCCGCATGCATATAGTTGCCCAGACAGGGATCCCTGAGATAAATCACAGCCACAAGATAAAAGGCCGCACCATGGTGGTCCAGAGGATCCCCATATGGAAGGATGGAAAGGTCATAGCTGTCTACGGGCAAGTCATGTTCAAGGATGTGCAGGATGTAGGGAAATTGGCTCGGCGTCTTTCCCTTTTGGAATCCAAGGTCAAGATGTACGAGAAGGAGCTCCTCTCCTTGCGCTCGAGTCGCTACACGGTGGAGAGCATAGTGGGGGAGAGCGAGGCTATGGCCAAGCTCAGAAAGGAGATCCTGAAGGCAGCAGCCCACAATCTCCCAGTGCTCATAACCGGAGAGTCGGGAACTGGAAAGGAACTAGTTGCCCATGCGATCCACCATGCCAGCTCTAGAAGGGTCTACCCCTTTGTTCGCATAAACTGCTCCGCTATACCGAGGGATCTTTTCGAGTCCGAGCTATTCGGGTACGAGGGGGGCGCCTTCACCGGGGCCAGATCCAGCGGCAAGCCTGGAAAACTGGAATTGGCGCACAGAGGGTCTCTCTTTCTGGACGAGATAGGAGACCTTCCTCTGGAGATGCAACCCAAGCTCCTCAGGGTCCTGGAAGAGAAGGAGCTTGAGAGGGTAGGGGGCACAACAGTCATCCGCACTGACTTCAGGCTAATTGCAGCATCCAACCAGGACATGGAGAAGCTCGTGGCTCAGGGCCGCTTCAGGAGGGATCTCTTCTACAGACTGAACGTCATTCGTATCCACATTCCGGCCTTGAGGGAAAGGAGAGAGGATATTCTTCCCATAGCCAGTTCCATTCTGAAGAGGATGGCAGACGAGCTTTCCAGGCCGGAGCCAAAACTCCACCCAAGTGCCCAGAAGGCCCTGGTATCTTACAGCTGGCCAGGAAACGTGAGAGAGCTCGCGAATGCCCTGGAAAGGGCGTTCGCTTCCACAGATTCCGACACTATTGGCCTGGAGGACCTCCCCTTTTACCTCAGGGGAAGCCGCAAGAGAGGCCTCACGCCCCAAGGCCCGCGTCTTTCTCACCTGAGGGCAGAGGCAGAAAGGGAGGCGATCATTCAGGCCCTAGAGGCCTCGGGCCACAACAGGGCTGAGGCGGCAAGAGCCCTTGGAATCCACAGGACGCACCTCTACAAGAAGATGCGCAAGTACGGTATTCCAACTTCCAAAACTTGAGGGCCAGCCTGGATCGTCCTCCAAACTTCACGATTTCAGATGCTCGAGCCCCCGAGCCTCCAATGCACCTCGGCACATCCCACATCAGCCCTATTTCAAATCATGGACCGAGAATCAGAAGCGCTCTCTGGCCATGGACCGCTTGGGCCGGGAAATGTGCTCACGCAAGTCCCCATGTGGGCTGATGGCGAATGACGCAGGCGAGCCCCCTAGGTGTAGCCGCTTTGATACGCAAGCCCCCACCATGGGGCGGGGGCTTAAAGTTCACTGTTGGAGGAAGCGGGTTATCACTTCCGAGGCCTGGGTTATGGCAGTCAGTCCGCCCAAGTGACCGTTTGGACTCTTGAGCTCGAAATACTCCACATGTTTTCCCAACTTTTTGAATATGTCCACGTGCTCCTTGACCTGTTCGGGTGGAAAGAGGAGGTCATTGTTGGCAGCGATCATGAGCACCTTGGCCTTGATGGTCTTGACTGCATCCTCGTAAGATGGGAAGCCATTGGCTATGTCGAAAAGGGCACAGGCCTTGTTGAGGTAGAGGATGGAGTTGGCATCGGCCGTCTTCGCCCTTGAGAGGCCTGCCTTGTAAAGGGCGTCGTGGACTAGGAACTCGTTCTCCATCGCCTTGGCAGGATCCTTTTCAGGATTTGCCCATTTTCTCCCGAAGCTCTGCTCCGCCCACTCGTAGCCTTGAGCGCTCAAAGTGGTGAGCATCAAGGAGTATATGACACCATCTGTGGGCTCCTCCTTTCCATAATAGTCTCCACCGTTCCACTTGGGATCCAGTTTTACGGGATCGGCCCAGAGCTTGCCCCATCCCATGAGCCACGGATGGAGCCTGGGTGTAGCTATGACGGGGATGGCTTTCTCCACGAAATCCGGATAAGAGACTATCCACTGGAAGGTCTGGAGTCCGCCCATGGAAGCCCCAGTCACAGCCTTGAGCTTCTTGACCCCAAGGGATTGGAGAAGCTTGTATTGAAGGTTCACGAAATCCTGGATCGTCACCACGGGAAACGTCATTCCATAGGGTTTTCCAGTTGCTGGATTTATGCTGGCAGGTCCCGTGGTCACGACTTTGGGGTGCTTCGGGTTGAGATTACAGAGGGTATCGGAGCTAACAATGAAGTACTTGTTGGTGTCCAAGGGTTTTCCGGGACCTATGATTGCATCCCAGTAGCCAGGGGCCGGATCATCGGGAGAATATTTTCCAGCAGCGTGTGAATTCCCCGAATAGAAGTGGCATATGAGTATCACATTGTCTGCACTGGGCGCCATTTTTCCGTACGTCTCGTAGCCCACTTTCACAGGCGCTATTTTCTGGCCGCTCACCAACGTGAACTCGGGAAGCTCAAATACCTTCTTCTCCACGATCTCATCTAGGGCCCATGCCGAGGCTGCCAAAAAGATTGTCCCCAGGATGCAAATTGCTAAGAAGTATCGCGCCCTTCTCATTTCTAGGACCTCCTTTTTTGAGAATTTGTGGGCCTGAGGGGCCTTTGTCCCCATTGGGGGCCCCAAAAAAAGCTCTAGCAATTCCTCTGCCATGAAATATAGGGGGCTTTCCCTGGAGTCTAATCCAACTGGATCCCAGAGTGCAAGGGCCAGGCTCGGGCATATCCGGTTGCCCCGCAAGGATCAGGCCATGGGACCTTGGGGTAGGAACGGATGGAGGCCTTGCAGGGAAGACCCGGGGAAACGGGACGGGAGGTTTCTCCCCTGTGGATGAACCAAGTGGGGTAGCGTAATGAGCATCGACATGACGCGAAGGTCGATTTTGGTTGGGCGGGCTATCAAGGGCCGCAGCGAGACTTTGCCTTCACCTGGGGGTCGCCCCATTGGGCCACCGGGTGTTCCACTGCCCCCATGATCATGTTATGCCTCGGCTTGGGTCCGGCCAGTCTTCGCGGACGCGAAGAGGGCATCCCCCGGGCATCAAGGGCCCTTTTTATCGTCACCGGATCCTACCCCGGTAGGTGATCCTTGCTGGGTTTTGCCCTTCTGGCGAGGGGCGTGCTCTCCACGCCCTGCAGCCCAAGGCCCTGTTTCGCCAAATACGTGATGTTCGCCAAGCCATTGAGGGTCCGCCTACCCCTTCGGTCCCCATGAGATGCCTCGGTTGGCCTTGGGCCCACATTTCCAGTTGTGGGGAGCGAATGCCTCGTCCGGAAACTTATTTGCCTTTGGGGGAGGGATCATAAGGGGGGTCGACTGAAAGGAGACAAGAGTGGGGGGGACGGCTCGTTCCCGGCCCCCCCCGGATCTCTTTCCCGGTCGTCGTGGGGGGCTCCTCCATACCCCGCCTGCCACTACTGCCAATCCCATTCTAATTGGCCATGGATCCAAGTTTCCTCAAGGCCCTAGCCTCTATTTGCCTAATCCTCTCCTTGGTCAGGCCAAAGAGCCTTCCAACCTCCTCGAGAGTGTGGGAGTTGTCGAGATCTATGCCGTACCTCAGCCTCAGGATCACTTCCTCCCTCAGGGGAAGCGTCCTCATCCCCTCCCTTATCCTCTTCCAGAGGTCCTCCCTTATCAGGCTTTCGTCGGGAAGAGGCTGGTTTTCATCCTTGGTAACCTCCTGGAGATCCAGGCCATCATCCGTCATGGGCGCATCGAGGGATAGGGGCTCCCTCATGACCTCTCTCAGGATGACCATCTCGGAATCCTCGGCGGAGTCGATCGCCTCTTCCCACTGATCCTCGCCTTCCGGGGTGGAAGGCTCCTTTTCCGTCGAACGCATGTGCTGCTGATACTTCTCGAGCATATGAGTTGGGATCCTGATGAGTCTCCCGGACTGTTGGATGGCCCTCAGCATGGCTTGCCTGATCCACCATGTGGCATATGTGCTGAACCTGTAACCCATCCTGTAGTCGAATTTCTCGACAGCCCTTATGAGACCTATATTACCCTCCTGAACCAGATCCTGGATGGAGAGGCCCCTCCCCTGATATCGATTGGCCAGGAAGACCACGAGCCTCAGGTTTGTGGTTATGATCCTCTCTTTTAATTGGGAAAGCTCCCTTTCGAGCCTCATCCTCCGGGAAGAAAACTCGGGGTCCCCTGGATCCAAGCGGGTCAGAGCCTCGGTCTTCTCCTCCAGGGATTTGAAAAGCTCCACCGTCTCCTCGTGTCTGAGGAGGGGTAGGGAGTTGACCTCCCTCATGTACTGCTGGAGGGTGTAAGAGGCTGGGGCGGGCTCTCCTTCCTCCGAGGGAAAAGGCTCGGAGAACTCCTCCTCGGGGAGCTCGTCGGTCTCATCCAGGATCATCATCCTCTCTTCTATGAGGGCTGGGTTCATTTGGCACCTCCTTCTCGTTACGGGCTCTCGATCCCTTCCCAACTTTTAGACGAAATGAGATCCCAAAAGGTTTCATTACCGAAATTCTAGCCAAATTTTTCGCCTGACCTCCCTTTCTCAGCTGGCCTGGGATATGGTCTTGAGGAGATAAGCTTCGATGAAGGGGTCTATCTCTCCGTCTAGGACTGCTTCCACGTTCCCTATTTCCAAACCCGTTCTGTGGTCTTTGACAAGCCTATAGGGTTGGAGCACGTAGGACCTTATCTGGCTTCCCCAGGCGATCTCCTTCTTTCCTTCGTGGAGCTCTTCCATCTTCTGGGCCTGTTGCTGCTTGTAATACTCGTAGAGTCTCGCCCTCAAAATCGTCATGGCCATGGCGCGATTGCGGAGCTGGGACCTCTCGTTCTGGCACTGAACAACTATCCCTGTGGGGATGTGAGTTATCCTCACTGCCGAGTCTGTCTTGTTCACGTGCTGTCCCCCAGCCCCTGAGGAGCGGTAAGTGTCTATGCGAAGATCCTTCTCGTCTATTTCCACTTCCACCTCCTCCACCTCCGGATAGACGAAAACCGAGGCGAAGGAGGTGTGTCTCCTCTTGCTGGCATCGAAGGGGGATATCCTCACCAGCCTGTGGATCCCGACCTCTCCCTTCATGTAGCCATAAGCGTAGTCCCCTTTGAGCATGAAGGTGACGCTCTTTATCCCGGCCTCATCCCCTTCCAGGTAGTCCAAGATATCCGCCTCGAACCCCCTTCTCTCAGCCCACCTCAGATACATCCTGAGGAGCATCTCGGCCCAGTCCTGGGCCTCTGTGCCTCCTGCCCCTGGGTGAATGGCTACGATGGCATTTCCAGCATCGTACTCGCCATTTAGGGCCTGCCTCAGCTCCAACTCCTGGAGCTCCTTGGCGAGGGACTTGACCCTCTTGGCTATCTCGGCCTCGGTTTCCGGATCCTCCTGCTCCTCCACGAGCTCAATCAATACGGAGATCTCCTCCGCCTCCTTCCAGAGCTTCTTCCAAGGCTCGGTGACTCTCAGAATCTGGGAGCGGGTCCTGCTCGCCTCTCTCGCTTTTTGGGGGTCATCCCAGAAGTGGGGATCCGCTAACTGAGTGTCCAACTCCAGGAGCTTTCTCTCTTTGCCATCGAGATCAAAGATGACCTCGCAGGAGTTCCAGTTTTTCCCTAATTCTCTCTAGTCTCTCCTTCCATTCTGGCGAGAGCATTTCTCCTCCTTCTCTTGGTCCTCGCCAAGGCTCCTAGGCCCATGGCCACAAGCGTCGCGCAGCAGGCCCAAGGAAAAATCTCTCCATGGACGCTGTAAAACGAGTTTACATCCACGAGATCCACAAGGTCAACGATGGTCGCCCTCTCGAAAAGGGGGGTTTGGGATCTCACCCTTCCACAAGGGTCTATGGTAGCGCTAATCCCAGTATTGGCGGCCCTCACGATCCATCTCCTGTTCTCCACAGCCCTCATTGCCAACATGGAAAGGTGCTGATAGGGGGCCGCAGTCTCTCCGAACCAGGCATCGTTGGTCAGATTCACGAAGAGATGAGCCCCAAGTCTCGCCTCCTCTCGGAAGATATCAGGAAAGATGCTCTCAAAGCATATGGTCACGCCCAACTTCGCCCCGGTCGACGAGCCGAGCCATCCGAGGCTTTCTCCTGGAGAGAAATCCCCTATGGCCGTGATGAGTTCCTTGATGAAAGGAAAGAGCCCTCTCAATGGGAGATACTCTCCGAAGGGGACGAGGTGCGTCTTGTCGTAAGAGCCCAAGACCTTTCCTCCAGGGCCCAAGAGATAAGCTCTGTTGTAGAAGACCGTCTGCCCATTCTTCACACCGAATGCGGGTGCTCCGAAGACTATGTCCGCATCGAACGTAGATGCAGCCTCCAAAAGCCTCTCCCTCAATGGCCCCTCCTTCTGGAAGAAAAAAGGCAAAGCTGTCTCAGGCCACACAACCAGCCTCGCTCCCTTCTCCAAGGCGAGTCTCCTGGTCTCTTCCAGGTAGAGGGAGAGGGTTGCCTCCTGAACCCTTGGCTCCCATTTCATGGACTGTTCCATGTTCCCCTGCACTATGCCCACCTTGAGCTTGGGAGATACCCGGGAGAGATCCTCTATTTGGGAAATCCTCCATTCCCCATAATACCAGACCGCCGAGACCAAAAGACCCGCCACCAGAATCCCACCCAGAGAAACAAGCCTCTTTTTTCTCTCGCCCAAGGAGACAATGAGACTGGAGATTGCTGAATTGGCTCCAAGGAGCAAGAATCCAACCCCGTGGATGCCAGCTATGTCAGCTATCTGAACAAGTGGGAGGAGCTTCCACTGGGAGTAGCCCAGAAGGGCCCAGGGGAATCCCGTGAGAAGAACGCTCCTTAGGGCCTCGGTGAGGGTCCATAAAATGGGAGCTAGCCAGATGGAATGGGCCCCTGCGGCCCTCAACACGACGAGACCCCAAAGGAAAAGGGCCCAGAATCCAGCCAAATACAGGACCAGGAGCACCATGACCCCCACTGCCACGATAAGGGGGAGCCTTCCATAGACCTGCATGGTGTCTGTGAGCCAGTAAAGGAGAACTCCGAAATGGACCGCTCCTGCAGCCCAACCAGCGAACAGGGCCTCCTTGGGCCTCATCCCTCGAGCTTCACAGAGAAGAGGCACCAACCCAACCCACGCCAAGGGCCACACGTTCCAGTGGGGAAAGGACAGGGCAGCGAGCACCCCCGATAGCGAGGCCAGAAAGAAGCTCCTCTTCCTCATGGGGCCTCCCCCCCTTTCTGGGGGTTCCTCACTGGATGGGCTCGTTCTTCCAGGATGGCCATCACTGCTGGGGCAATGTCCTCTATACCCTCAATGGAGGCCGCGATCTCCTCTGCGTTGGGGCCCCAGATCAAGGTGGGAACTGGATTCCTAGTGTGAGTCTTGACGGATAGGTCCTCCAAGTTGCCATGGTCGCTACATACGAGAAGATGGGATGAACTCGGGTCCAGTCCCTCCAGGACCCCTTCCATGAACTCCTCGACCCTCTGGAGCTGAGCTACGGCTTCTCGGAGATCCTGCATGTGGCCTGCCAAATCCGTCAGGGAATATTCGTAAAGGACCAGGTGAAATTCTCTGGATATGTTTGCGAGGATCCTTCCAGCCTTTCTCGGTGTCCAGAGAGGGAGCCTTTCCCCCCTTTTTATGAGCTCGGAGTTCGTGAATTCGTGGTGGAGGGCTCTTTCCCCCTCTATATCCCTCACACCCAAAAGGCACTGACCAGCCATCTCAGCTGCCAGGGCCATGGCTCCCCTGAGTCTCCTTTTTAGAATTGCTGGATGAAGGGGTCTGAATGCGTTCACGTAAGAGACCTTCAATCCCATACCCTTGGCTCCGGAAAGGAGGTTCCATTTGGCAAGAAGTTTTTTGAGGGAAGGTGTTGGGAATCCAGGGACATGCCTTCCCAGGATTTTCGCCGCATTGGACCCTGTTAGGATGGAGACGTGGCCAGTTGCGCTTTGGGGGAGGCCAGGAACATCCAGGTGGGCCCTTGTGGGAATGCCCACTCCTTCGAAGGGAATGGGGCTCGGAGCCCCTGGATGGACATTTCTGAAAAATCTGGATGCGGATCTCATGGGCTCAAGAAGGCCTTCGGGGGGAATCCCCACGCCATCTACGAGGATCACTATGAAAGAGGCACTCACAGCGCATTCCACGGTCTTCCAAGGCCCCCATTGATCAGGGGGTCTCATCCTACCTGTGAGGCTCGCCCCGAAGCCAGAATTCCCCAAGCCCCCACCATTGTTAATGGCCCTTGACCTCGGGTAATGGGGGCTCATCCCCCCTCTATCCGTAAGCATATTCCCCTCAACCATCGCTAGATCCGGAGCTCGAGCGCGATGTGCTTCTGAGTACGGATGGGTTTTTCCCAATCAGGCCCATTTCCCCAGAATCTCAAAGGGCTCTCATGAACTCGGGCCTCAGAAATCTCTTGTCCCTGGTTGAGAGCACCTTCTGGATGAGCATGAGGGCCTGTTCCTTTTCTTGAGGGAGCCTCGCCTTGAGGGGAAGGTAGTTGGATGCATGGTTGGATGTGAAGAAGCAATTCGTGAAACTGGAGTTCGCTATCATCATCCCCAGCTCCTCTATGAGCTGGAAAGTGTCGGGGAGCCTAAAATGGCCCCTTCTCATCTCCTCGTGGAGGGGTGTTCCGGGCACGACCATGAGGGTCAGGGCTCCAACATAATGGGGGTCCATCTCGCTCAAAAGAGAGGCTGTCTCGAGTGCGTGCCTTGTGCTTCCTTCCACTCCACCTATCCCCAAAAGGACCGTGACCGAAAGGAGGATCCCTGCCTCCTTCACCTTGAGGCCAGCCTCGAGGAGGCGATTTCCATCAGCCCCCTTCCTAACCCTCTCTAGGACCTCGTTGTCTCCTGACTCGACCCCCAAATACACTATCCCCAGCTTTCTCTTTCTCAACTCCTCGAGTTCCGCAAGGGTCTTGTTCCTTATGGACCTGGCATTGGCGTAGATACCGATTCGCTCCAGATTGGGAAAGCTTTCACAGAGGAGGTCCATTATTGGAAGGAGCCTTTTCTGGGGGATGACAAGGGGGTCCCCATCGCAGAGAAAGATTCTCCTCACACCCTTTGCCCATATGGAGGCTTCCCTCACATCCTCTGCTATTTCCTCGAAGGTGCGGATGCGAAATCTCCTTCCCTTGTATGTGGGACAGAAGGTGCACCTATTGTGGGAGCACCCTATGGTGACTTGCAGGATCAAGCTCTGGGCCTCACTGGGAGGCCTTATGATTATCCCCTCATAACGCATTTCTTTCCCTGAGAGTTTGGGTGTGGGCTACCCTGTTACCGCCGCTTCTTTTGGCCCTGTACATGGCTTCATCCGCCTCTCTTATGAGGTCTTCCATGGTTCCCCCTTGGGGGGTCAAGGAAGCCACCCCCAAGCTCAAGGTACAGTGGTCTATCTTCTTATCAGCGAAGGCCTTTCTTATTCTCTCCGCCACCTTTCTCCCCTGCTCGAGGTCCGTCTCCACGAGGAGAACCGCGAACTCATCTCCCCCGTACCTGTATGCCGTATCCACATTTTGCCTTATGGATGACGCCAATATCTGAGCCAAAGTCCTGAGGACCTCGTCTCCATCGAGATGACCGTGGGAGTCATTGTAATCCTTGAAGTGGTCCACATCCAGGATTACCAATGCCAGGTGTCTCCCCTGGCGCTTGGCCCTCTCCACCTCCTCCTGAAGCCTCTGATAGAAGTATCTTCGATTGTAGAGTCCTGTGAGGCTATCGTGAATGGAAAGATAAAGGAGCTCGGCCTTGAGCTCCCTCTCCCTCACTATCCTCTTTATTTTCGCCAAGAGTTCGTCCTGGTGGAAGGGCTTGGCTATGAAATCCGCAGCCCCCGCCTCGATGACCTGCAGAAATGTCTCCCTCGTGTCGAAACCTGTCATCATCATCGCGTCCACATCCGGGAAGTGAGCCCTCACCTCCCTGAGAAGCTCCATCCCGTCCATCCCTGGCATCCTGATATCGCATATGAGGATGTCCACTCGTTCCTCTTGAAGGATGCGGAGGGCCTCCTCCCCGCTTCGAGCCACAAGACAATCGTATCCCCCATGTTCCACTATCTTCTTCAGGGACTCGAGGACCACCTCCTCGTCATCCACTATCAACACCCGGATCCCCATCCACTCCTCTCCCCTGGAAAAACGCCCAGGATATTAACCTGAAATGGCCTCCATGTAAAGAAATAGGAGAGGATCTCTTGTCCCTCCCTCCTTGGGGTAAAAAAGAAAAAATTCGGCAAAGCGCGGAAACAAAGGCCCTCGGTGGCTCACCTCTTTCACCATCTCTTGTGGCACCAGCTTTTCAGACATCTGGCCGAGGCCCTAGATGCCGCAGAGAGGGCCTTGAGAAATTTTTCGCTTCTAAAACCCTTTTTCCACTTGAGGGTCCAGAGCTCGTCGCTCACAACGAGAACACACACGAGGGGAACTCCCCTGAAGCTCGCAACAGTCATGAGAGCTGAGCTCTCCATGTCCACCGCCAGAACCCCTTGCCTTTGAAGCTCCATGACCTTTGTCTTTGTCTCCCGGAATACCGCATCCGTGGTCCAGACCTTTCCGAGGACTGGCTCCATCCCTTCCTCTTCCAAGGCTCGACACATCTCCCTCAGCAATCCGGCGTGGGGGGCGGTATTCACCCCTGGGGCCAAATAGTGGGGAGAGGTTCCTTCCTCCACTACGGATGCTTCTGGAAGGACTATCGTGCCAATGGGCACTTTTGCCTGGAGAGAGCCGCAAGAGCCGAGCCCTATCACGGCCTTGGCTTCCAGAGCCACCAATCTCTCGAGAAGCGTGACCGCAGCAGGGGCCCCAAAGGCAGGCCCCACAACCCCGACCATCTCCAAAGGCGGCTCACATCTCCTCAGGGTCCAAAAATCCAATCTCCTCCTTGACGATCCAGCGAGCCCGAGGCAATGGACCACTGTTTTCATGTCAGGAGGAGTGAAGCACATGATAATGCCTGGTGGCACCCTCTCCTCCCTCTTCCCCCTCCTGGGCTCTATCACCACCTCCTCATAACCTTCCGCCATCCCCGTCACCCCTTGCCACATGGTCCGTCCCATGGAATGGGCGGGAAACGTTCTCCCTCTCGATCGCCTATGAATTCCATCTCCATGAATCCACACTGGGGGCATTCCACCGTGGCCCTCATGATGCCCCTGGTGAACGCCTTCCATTGGGTCTCCCTCCTCATCTGCACCTCGGGCCGAAGATCCCCCTTGTCCATCTCCCAGAGAGGGATTATGGGGCCTCTGGTCTTGGGAAAGTCCAAAAATATCCTTTTCACCCTGATTCTCCTGGAACTGCATCTGGGACAGCACCCCACTTTGTCCCAAACCCAGATAAAGAGCTTGAGGTCCATGAGGTCCTTTCTCAGAAGGGGAGGAGCACCCATCACAATCCATCTCCAGGAGCCAGGCTCAGAAGCCAGCCCTTGCACCAGACAACCCGTGCATCCCACAGCCTTCCAAAGGGTCAAGGCTTGCCGGCCGCAATTGGGACAAAAAGTCTTCCTCTCACTCTTTTCTCCATCCAGTAAGAGTCCCTCCCAAAGGCGCAAGAGCCCATCCAGATCATGAGGCTCATCGCTTGTGCGAGCCCAGATGAGGGAGTGCTGGCCTAGCTGGAATTCGGGCCTTGGTCTTCGAAAGGGGATGGGCCCGGACTTTGACCCATCCACGATCAACTCTCCCACAAGATCCGAGATGACCTCCGCCGAGACCCCAGAGGAATATTGGAGCCACATGGGCTCGAGGGGATTTAGCTCATGCCTTCTCTGCGCGAACAAGAGCTTCCTGGGGACATACCTTCCCCTGCCTGCTTGTTGGAGGCCTACGAGCTGGATGAAGCTG